>ENA-UOUL01000081-UOUL01000081.1-bioreactor-metagenome-genome-assembly--contig:-NODE-81-length-145638-cov-7.951045_pt1 | contig 145638 bp, 113 predicted proteins | sample MGYA00249838_ERZ747220 | MGnify/ENA primary metagenome ERZ747220 (study PRJEB28778, sample SAMN05720191) | bioreactor metagenome | isolation source: Anaerobic biogas reactor | place: USA:Washington... | reverse complement strand
AGAATTCGTACGGCGCGCCATCGAAAAGGATGGCGCACGGTACCACCGCGGTCGCGTCTCCAAGATTACGGAGGAGAACGGCAAACTCATTGTACGCGGGGCCGACACGCTGGCCGGTGCGCCCGTGACCATCGAGGCCGACCTGGTTGTCCTGGCTGCCGCGATGCGCCCCGCAACCGGGGTCCTGGAACTTGCGCAGAAAATCAAGCTCGGGTATGACGAGTTCGGGTTTCTGTCCGAGTCCCACCCGAAGCTTCGCCCCGTCGAGACCAACACCGCCGGCGTGTATATCTGCGGCGCGTGCCATGCGCCGAAGGACATTCCGGAAGCCGTGGCACAGGCCTCAGCGGCGGCAGGAAAGGTCCAGGTCCTGTTCTCCAAGGGCGAATTGACCCGCGAGCCCGAGGTCGCCTCGGTCAACGAACAGACGTGCGCGGCGTGTTTCGCGTGCGTCCGGACATGCCCTTATCTCGCCATCGATAAGGCCGAGATCCGGGATCGTCAGGGCAATCTCCGCAAGATGACGGCGCGCGTCAATCCGAGCTTGTGTATGGGATGCGGGACGTGCGTAGCCGTATGCCCGTCCAAGAGTGTTGATCTTGAAGGATTCAGCGAAGAACAGATCTACGAGATGGTGAATGGCTTGATATGAGCGAAGATTTCGAACCCAAGATTGTCGCGTTCGTGTGCAATTGGTGTACGTACCTGGCCGCGGACCTGGCCGGCACCAACCGTCTCGAGTATCCGCCGAACGTTCGTATCCTGCGGCTGCCGTGCACGGGCCGTGTCGACTTCAACCTGATCATCAAGGCGCTTGAGATGGGCGCGGACGCCGTGGTGGTGTCGGGCTGCCACCCGGGCGACTGCCATTATACGGCGGGCAACTACCACGCGCGGCGGAGGTGGATCCTGTTTCGCGAGCTTCTTGAAACAATGGGCATCGAGACGAACCGGATTTTCTTCTCGTGGATTTCGGCCGCGGAAAGCAAGAAGTGGCAACACATGATAACGGAGATTACGGACCAGATCCGTGAGATGGGACCGTATACGGCCTATCACGAGATTTCCGAGGCAACGGCATGACAGGGCAATTACGCGAGAGATGCCGGCGTCTTCTGCAGGACGGCGCCGTTCAGGTGGTTATCGGGTACGGCGTAAGCACGTCGGATGGAATGCCTCATCCGATCTTTGTGAGGCGCCCCGACGACGTGGACAAGCTCATCTGGAATGAGCAGTGTATGGCGAACCTGACCACCTACCTGACGCGAGACGCGGTCAAGGCCCTCGGCAAGCCTGCCATCGTCGTCAAAGGCTGCGACGCGCGCGCGCTGGTCGTTCTCGAACAGGAATGCCAGATTGATCGCTCCGCCATGCATGTTATCGGGATGGCGTGCGCGGGCGTGGGCAGTCCCCGGGCGCCGAAATGCGCCTCCTGCGACGTCCACGTGCCGGCTGCGGCGGACGAAGTCATCGGAGAAGCGCCCGCGCAGACAGGCCCAGCGGACCCGCCCTACGCCGAGCTCGAGGAGTTTCTCCAGAAGAGCCCCGCCGAGCGGTTTGCGTACTGGCGCGAGGAAGCCGCGCGCTGCATCCGGTGTTACGCCTGCCGCGAGGTCTGTCCCACGTGCTATTGCCCGCGCTGTATCGTCGACAAGAACCGTCCCGCGTGCCTTGATACCTCGGCGACCGTAAAGGCCAATTTCGCGTGGCATGTGACACGGGCGTTTCACCAGGCCGGACGCTGCACGGGATGCGGCGAATGCACGCGAGTCTGCCCGGTCGGCATCAATATGAGATTGCTGAACCAGTCGCTGGCCCGGGCGGCCGATGAGCATTTCGGCTACCGTGCGGGCACGAACCGCGAAACGCCGCCCATCATCGGCGCGTATGGCCTCGAAGACAAGGAGAGTTTCATCCGGTGAGTGAACTGATCGCCCAAGAGGCCCTTCCGGGGCTGGTGGCCAAATGGCTCGCCCAGGGCAAGCGGGTAGCGGGTCCGAGCGTGGTCAAGCCGGGCTACTGTTTGTATGTCGAGCTGAAATCCTCGGCGCAGCTCGCCCTCGAGGGATTCATTCGTCCGCGGAATTCCATCAAAGAATTCGTATTTCCGCACCACGAAGCGATCTGCCGGTATCATTTCAGCGGACACACGGTCGAGACCGAAGACTGCGACCCGCCGCAAGTGGACCAGGTGATCGTGGGCGCGCGTCCCTGCGACGCGGCCGCGTTGCCCATTCTCGATCATCTGTTCACCTGGGATTACGAGGACAAGTTCTATACCGAACGCCGCAAAGCCACCACCGTTGTCACGCTGGCATGCCAGGCCCACGACGACGCGTGTTTCTGCACGTCGCTGGACCTCGGTCCCGCCGCCGAGCAGGGGTCGGACGTCCTTCTCCTGGCGGTGCCGGGCGGCTATGAAGTGCGTTGCCTGACCGACAAGGGCAGGGCGCTTTTCGCGGGAGAAACCCGGACCGTCGAACAGACCGCCGTCGTGCCGCCCGGTCCGCCCGTTATGGTAGCACCTGGAACCATCATGGCCTTCCTGCAGGCACGCTACGACGACCCGATGTGGGCCGATTTGGCGTTGCGGTGTCTCGGGTGCGGGGCATGCGCGTATACCTGCCCGACCTGTCATTGCTTCGACATCGTGGACGAGGGCACCGCCGCGGGCGGCTGCCGGGTCAAGAACTGGGACTGCTGCCAGTTTGCCATGTTCACCCAGCATGCCTCCGGACACAATCCGCGCTCCGGGCAGTCGCAGCGCCAGCGGCAGCGAATTCAGCACAAGTTTCGCATCTATCCGGAGAAGTTCGGCGTGATGCTTTGCACGGGGTGCGGCAATTGCGCGCGGAACTGCCCGGTTGGCCTGGGCGTGTTGAGCACCCTCAAAGAGACTGCGGGCAGCGCCCCGGTTGAGGTTGGGGTATGAATAACGTCTATAAACCGGACCTGATGGAAGTCCTCGAAGTGCACCAGCACACGCCGGACGTGAAATCCGTGAAGATCAAGTTCCAGGATCCCGCGCTCGCGGAATCGTTTGCGTTTCGCGTTGGACAGTTTGGCATGTTCTCGGTATTCGGGGCCGGCGAATCCACGTTCAATATCTGTTCCAGCTCGAACTGGAAGGGCTTCCTCGAATTCTGTTTTCGCAAGACCGGTAAAGTCACCGAATCGCTCTGGCAGACGGGCGAGGGCGACACAATCGGATTCCGCGGACCCTATGGCAACAGCTATCCGATGGAAGAGTGGGAAGGCAAGAACCTGATCTTCATAGGCGGCGGCATTGCGATGCCGCCCATCCGGTGTGCGGTGTGGTACGCGCTTGAAAACCGCGCCAAGTACGGCAACATTACGGTCCTTTACGGCGCCCGGACCGTTAAGGACCTCGTGTATCCCGATGAACTCGACCAATGGGCGGAGCAGGAGCGTGTCCGCGTGATACGGTGCGTGGACCCGGGCGGCGAGACTCCCGAATGGAAGGGCGAGATCGGTCTGATCCCGCACGTTCTCGAACGCGCCGAGGTGTCCGCCGAAAACAGCGTTGCCCTGGTGATCGGCCCTCCCATCATGATCAAGTTCACGCTGCCCGTTCTCAGCACAATGGGCCTGGCCAGCGCTGACGTTTATACCAGCCTCGAAAACCGCATGAAATGCGGCATCGGCAAGTGTGGCCGGTGCAACTGCGGTCCCGTCTACGTCTGCAAAGATGGCCCGGTCTTTTCCTTCGAACAACTCAGCCGTCTCCCTGTAGATTATTGACACGGCAGCCCCAGCGCGCCCATTCGATACCCCGTGCCATCGCCCGGCGGCTGCTCGAAGCGTGTCAGTCGCGCACGGTGCGAAGGACGTCTCCTGACAGGCAAAAAGGGTGACGAGTTGGAGCTTCGCGGTCGGCTTCAGGGGAAGCGGGCAGGAGACTGCCCGGGCAGTCGATGTTTGCCTGATGCAACCTGGCGCGCTTTTTACGGGGATGCTTACCCAACTTGACCCCGGCGCGGGCTTTTGACTAGGATTCGATGTGAACGGCAGAGACACGAAGGGGTGGCCGTTTCCCCGAGGGGGTTCCGAACTGATGACCATTGACTCCTGCTGCCCCCCTTCCTGTGCGTTCCAACCCGCTACCATCGCAGAAGGAGGCACGCGAGATGAGTAAAGGGACCCGCATCAATCTGTGCATCATGATGTTTCTGGAATTCTTCGTCTGGGGGGCCTGGTACGTCCCCATGGGCGTGTATCTGGGCGCGCTTGCGTTTCCGGGGACGGCCGTCGGCAACGCCTACGGCACCACGGCCCTGGCCGCGATCGTCTCGCCGTTCTTCGTGGGCATGATCGCCGACCGGTTTTTCGCGGCGGAACGGGTGCTGGGCGTCATGCACATCCTGGGAGGCATCGTCCTGTTTGCGGTGTCGCGCATCGTTGAACCCGGCATGTTCTTCTGGGTGCTGCTGCTCTACACCGTGACGTACATGCCGACGCTGGCGCTGGTGAACGCGGTGGCGTTCCAGCAGCTCGACAACATTGAGAAGCAGTTTCCGGCGATCCGGGTATTCGGGACCCTGGGCTGGATCGTGGCCGGATTGCTGATCGGTTTCCTGGAAGTGAACACCGGCGGGGTGCGCTGGCACTTTGCCGAGCCGTTCGGCATCCCCGTCAATTTCACGATTCCGCTGACCGGCGGCGAGGGGGAATGGATTGCCGCGCCCGCGACATCCATCCCGATGGTCATTGCCGCCATTGCCGCGCTCCTGCTGGGCGTGTTCAGTTTCTTCCTGCCTCACACGCCGCCCAAGGCGAAAGGCCAGGCCGTGAAAGTCCGTGATATTCTGGGCCTCGACGCGCTCGGCCTGCTGAAAGACCGGTCCTTTGCGGTCTTTGCCATCAGCTCGTTCCTGATCTGCATCCCGCTGTCGGCCTACTACGCGTTTGCGAACCCGTTCCTGGATGAGATGGGGATGGTGAACGCGACGGCGAAGATGACCCTGGGCCAGATGTCCGAGTTCTTCTTCATGCTGGTGATGCCGTTCTTCTTTGCGCGTCTGGGCGTGAAAAAGATGCTTTTGGTGGGCATGCTGGCGTGGATCGGCCGGTACCTGCTGTTCACGTTCGGCAACAACGATTCGCTGGTGTTCATGTACTACGGAGGCATCCTGTTGCACGGCATCTGCTACGACTTCTTCTTCGTGACCGGGCAGATCTACGTCGACAACGAAGCGCCCAAAGAGATCCGGGCCAATGCCCAGGGCTTCATCGCCATGATCACCTATGGCGTGGGCATGTACATCGGCTCGATTCTGGCAGGAATGGTCGTCGAGCATTACCAGATCATGGACGGCGAGACCATCGCGGGCCACAACTGGCCGCCGGTGTGGATCATCATGACCATCATGGCCGCCGTCGTCGCCGTGGCGTTCGCTTTGTTCTTCCAGGAGAAGAGAAAGCCTGAAGCGGCGCCAGGAAAAGAGGAGTCTTCCGAAACGGCGTAGTTTCTGCCCCCGCTGCCGTTACGAATCCGGCCCGGTTTTCTCAGGAAAGCCGGGCCGTTCATTTTCGTCAATTCCCGGTTCCGAATTCCCATCCGCGGCCTCGGATGCCTTCATTCTCCGCCGGATGGCGACGATCCGCCCCACGGCCGCGGCGAGGAGCACGCCCGCAAGGATGAACATCCACATTGTGCTGCTCAGCGTTTCCGACAACCGGGACATTCGGTCAAAGAACCAGATCCACAGGGCAACGGCGAGAAAATTGCCCACGATGACCGAGGTGAAGACCCAGCGGGTGCGCATGCCGAGCAGATAGCCCACGACGCCTCCCGCAAGGGGCCCGGTGCTCCAGAATGGAAATAGAACGAATAGCGTGAGGCCCAATGCGCCCAAGGGCGCGATTTTGCTTTTGTGACGCTCGGCCGTCGCCCGAACGTTGGCAATCGCCGGCCCGATGAAGCGCCACTCGACGGCGTACCGGTACCCGGCGACCAGCAGCGGATAGAGCAACAGAAGAATGATGATATCCTGCAACGTGCAGTGCACCAGCAGGAACGGCTTGGGAAAGCCCATGCCCGCGGCCTTGCTCACGCTGGCCGCGCGGCCCGCGACAATCTGCAGCAGCACGAGCTCCCACGCACGCGCATAGGGCTGGGGGAAAACGATGCCCAGTGCGACCAGCACCGCCACCCATACGGTAAGCAGCACCTGGCCGGCCCGTTCGATTTGCCGGATCATGCGTCCAAACGCCCGCACATCGCGAATATAGTGGTCGGTCATACACTACACCTTGCCTGGCGGACCGGAGAGGATTTCCCGCACGGCGTGGATGAACTCAGGACCATCAGTATATCCGGCCGCTAAGCGTCCTTCAACGCGTTTTCCTTGTGAGCGTGTGCTATCATTTGAACGTATGGATGACTCACACGTTACAGGCGCGATAGACCGGCGCTCGATCGAGATTGTGCGTTTTCCGCATGCCACGCCGGAGGAATTTCAGGCACAGTTCGACAGTGCGGCCGTGCCCTCGAACCCCGGCTGCTACCTGATGCGCGACACAAAAGGCGCGGTCATCTACGTCGGGAAAGCCAAGAGCCTGCGGGCCCGCATCCGCTCGTACATCAACGAAAGCGACAGCCGCTACACCGTGCGCTTTCTGATGAGCCGGGTGGCGCATCTGGATTTTCTCGTCACAAACAATGAAAAAGAGGCCCTCCTCCTGGAGAACAGCCTCATCAAACACCACCGTCCCCGCTACAACATCCGCCTCAAGGACGACAAAACCTACGTCAGCGTGCGCGTCAACCTGGAGCACGCGTTTCCCCGGGTGACCATCACGAGGAAGCGCCGCAAAGACGGCTCGCGCTACTTCGGGCCCTATCCGAGCGCGTCGGCGGTCCGCGACACGCTTCGCCTGCTGCAACGCGTCTTCCCGCTGCGGACCTGTTCCGATTCCGTGTTGAACAGCCGCACGCGTCCCTGCCTCTATCACCAGATGAAGCAATGTGCCGCCCCGTGTGTGGGGTACATCAGTGAGACCGAGTATCGAGAGATTGTCGAGCAGGTCTTGCTGATTCTCGCAGGACGCAACCAGGAGCTCGAAACGCGCTTGCTGGGTGCCATTGCTCAATGCGCGGAGAAGCTCGAGTTCGAGAAGGCCGCTGCGTTGCGGGACCGCCTGTACGCGGTGCGCAAAACCATGGAACGCCAGCGGACGGTCGCGGTGCCGGGAGCCGAGGACCGCGATGTCTTTGGCCTTTACGTCCAGGGCCGCTTCAGCGAGATCCAGGTGCTGTATTTCCGCGCGGGCAAGATGGCCGGGGGGCGTTCGTTCTCGTTCAACCTGCGCGAGATGCCCCTGGACGAGTTGTTCGGTTCGTTCTTATTGCAGTACTACGCGGATTCCCCGACCATCCCCGCCGAGGTGTTGGCGCCGGTCGAAATGGAGGACGCCGAAACCCTGGCCGAGCTTCTGTCCGAACAGCGCGGCACGAAGGTGGCGGTGCGTTGTCCCCAGCGGGGCGAGAAACGGGCCCTCGTGGACATGGCCAATCAGAACGCCCGAACCAGCTTCGAGGAGAAACGCCTGGGTGAACGGGCCAACCGCGACCTCCTGGATCAGGTGCAGACAACGCTGGGGCTCGCCCGCACGCCGAACCGGATCGAATGTTTCGATATCTCGACTCAGCAGGGCGACAAGCCGGTCGGCTCGATGGCCGTGTTTGAAAACGGGGCGCCCGCCAAAAACCGTTACCGGAAGTTCGCGATCAAACAGGTCGCGGGGCAGGACGATTTCGCCATGATGCGCGAGGTCTTGCTACGGCGCTACCGCCGGGCCGTCGAGGAGAACGACCTGCCGGACCTGGTGCTCATCGATGGCGGCAAAGGACAATTAAACGTCGCGGTCACGGCCTTGCGCGACCTCGGTCTGGAAGATCTGGACGTCGCAAGCATCGCGAAAGCCCGCGCGCAGGAAGGCGGGCGGTCTCCCGAACGCTTTTTCATCCCTGGACGGGCCAACCCGATCGTGCCGCGCCAGGACAGCCCCGTCGTGCATCTCCTGGCGCGGGTGCGCGACGAGGCCCACCGGTTCGCCGTGACCTACCACCGGAAACGCCGGAAAACGGCCACGCTCAGCACGAAATTGACGGAGATCCCGGGCGTGGGCGAAAAGCGTGCCCGGCTGCTCTTGAACCGTTTGGGGTCTTTGGCCAGAATACAAGACGCGCCCTTGGAGGTCATCGCCGCCCTGCCGGGCTTCAGCGAAGCGTCCGCACGGCGCATCAAGGAACATTTGGCAGGAGACCAAACCGGCACGTGTGCCATGGGGGATTAGCATGGGATTGCTGCTCGCGATCGTCTTCTGGAGTATTGCACTGATTGTCCTTCTCGCCCTTCTTGTGAACGGCTACATGGTCGCGCTGATGATGCGCTATCCCAGGCCGCAATGGGCCGACGAGGTTCATACCGTCCTCACGGAGGACGGCTGGAGCATCCAGCTGTTCCGGCGGAGAAACACCGCGGCGCCGGGCGAACCGGTGCTGCTGGTTCACGGCCTCGCGGCCAACCGCCTGAATTTCGAGGCGCCCCACGGCCACGCCATCGTCGATACACTCGAGGCGGAAGGCTGCGACTGCTGGCTCATCGAACTGCGCTGCTGCGAGAGCGCCACGCCGCCGGAAGGCCGCGACCTCGGGGACGTCAGCTTCGACGATTATCTGTACAAGGACCTGCCCGCCGCGATTGCGCACATTCGCGCCACCACCGGCCACGACAAAGTGCACTGGGTAGGCCACTCGATGGGAGCGATGCTGCTGTATGCCTACAACATCGTTTTCGGCAGCGAGCATCTGGCCAGCGGCGTCGCGCTGGGCGCTCCCGCCGGATTCAGAAACGTCGCATTTGCCCCGCCGGCCTTGCTTTTCCGGCTCACCATGGTCGCCCCCAGAGCCGTCCGAACCCTTCTGAAGGCCATCACCCCCATCGCGCAATCGCTCCGCCCTGGATTCCTTGCCTTTCCCGTCAACTGGGACAACGTCCATCCGGAGCTGGACGCGCGCGTCCTGTTCAACATGGTGGAAGCCGTGCCCCCGCAAGTCGCGCACGAGTTTGACGAATGGCTGTCCACGGGAAGCTGGCGGGTGCGGGGACGCCAGGTCGATGTCACCGCACAACTCCCGGAGATCGATCTGCCGTTGCTCGTGGTCTGCGGGAAAGACGATCCGCTCACGCCCGAACCGAGGATACGTCAGTTCTTCGACGCCCTTCCGGGAAAAGACAAACAGCTGCTCCTCCTCTCCAGGAAGAACGGGGTCTCGGCGGACTACGGGCATGCCGACCTCCTGTTCGGCAAGCGCGGCCCGGAAGAAGTCTACCGTCCCGCCCTCGAATGGATACAGAGTCACCCCGTCAAACGCGTCCGGCGGAGGCCGGCCCGGAAGGCGGCCGCGGCTCCGGCCAGGCGCGCGAGCGCCGCGGCCGATGGCTCCTCGGTAAAGCCGGCGAAATCGTCGGCCAAGGCCAAACCGGCGCCCAGAAAGAAGGCCGTTGCCGCGAAAAAGCCCGCCGCGAAAAAGACGCCCGCGGCGAAGAAGGAAGTGCGGCCGGCCCAGGCGAAAAGCGCTCCGAAAAAGAAGAGCCCAGCGAAAAAACGCAGCACCTGAGCGTGGCAACGCAGCAACGGCCTGTGGGGGTCGAGACACGGCGTACGCATCTCCGGATGCGCACGGCTCGACGACCTGCCTCCTGGCCGGGAGCGGAGGAAGACAGCATGGTCAATGCGGACATTTCCCGCCGGAACTTCTTGCGGACCGCCGCGGTTAGCGGGGCCGTCATACTGGCAACCCGCAGCGCGGTGGCCCAGGACAAACCTCCGGCGGCGCCGCCCCTGTGCGTTTTTTCGAAGCACCTCCAGTTTCTGGATTTCCCTGCCCTCGCAAAGACCTGCAAGGAACTCCGTCTGGATGGCGTTGACCTCACGGTGCGGGAAGGCGGGCATGTGACGCCGGACAGGGTCGCGACGGACCTCCCCGCGGCCGTGGAAGCCATCCGTGCGGAAGGTCTAGAGGTATCCATGATCACGACCGGACTGAAGAACGGTCAGGAAACCGAGGCGCGCCCCATACTCGAGACGGCTTCCAGGCTGGGCATCCGTCATTTCCGGTTTGGGCCCTACGGCTATTCGAAGGACGGCAATCCGGTCGAAGAACTGGCTGCATTCACGGAGGAGATGCGCGGGGTCGCGGCGCTGGCCTCCGAGTACCACATGGCGGGCGGGTACCACAATCATTCGGGACGCAACTACGTGGGGGCGCCGTTGTGGGATCTCCACACGATGCTCACGGAGATCGGGGCGGACTCCGTCGGCTCCAACTTCGATGTGGGCCACGCCACGGTCGAAGGCGGCCTCGGGGTGTGGCAGATCAACGCCCGGCTCCTGGCGCCCCGCGTGAAGATGCTGGCCGTCAAGGATTTCGTGTGGGAAAACAAGCGGGTGCGGTGGCTGACCCTGGGGGAAGGGCAGGTTCCGCTGGTGGAATTTCTGGCGATCTTCCGCGCGGCCGGTTTCTCGGGACCGATCTCGATGCACTTTGAATACAAGACGGCGTCGAATGAAACGCTGCTCGAGGAAATACGCAAAGCGGCCGTGACCCTGCGGGCCGCCCTGAAAGAGGCCGGATACGCATGAGGCGCAGAGGCGGCTGACGCCGCCGTACCGTCTGCCGGTTTCGAGCGCGGATGCCCGCGGACCGTGAGCGGTTCGGGGGTCAGCGCAGGCCGTTGCGGAACCGGGTCGATATCAGCCCCACCTGGCCTTTCCGGACGCCCATGTGCCGTGCGATCACCTCGCACTTCGCTTTCAGGATCAGAAACACGTTTCCGGGGAAGTCGTCAATGGTCTCATAGTTTCCCTGCCCCTTCCCCACAATCATGTCCGCGGCCCCCAGGCGTTGCCGGAATTCCGGCGGGATCTGGGACAGCGGCGAGCCAATGAACGCACCGCCGTTGTCGATCACGGGACAGAACGCGGTCAGCCCAACCTGGTGCGCATCTTCCAACGTAACATCGTTGATGATCGGCGCCTTCTTCACGACCGCGGTGACCGCCGTGAACTGGCAGAGCTGTTCGATGAGCAGTTTGTCAAACACGATCTCCCCGGCGTTGTCGAGGAGAAACAGCAGGTCGCGGCTTGCGGCGAGCGATTCGCGGAACTGGCAGCTATGGTCGACCGCGAAACGCTGGTGTAACGCATCGCGGATGGCGGTGTGAATATCGATGTCCCCGGCATAGTGCACGCCCATATCGATGACATTGCCCGCGGCGGACAGGTGCAGTGCCGTTTCCAGCGGGTCGGGCGCCTCGGCCAGGTACGCGCGCAATTCAGGTTCCAGGGCAAGCGCCTGTTCATTTTGCGCCCGCTTCAGATCGGCATACGGATCTTCCTGACCGCTGGCCTGTTTCGCGAGCTCATAGACGAATTGCGACAGGACCGCGGGCGACTCGTTGATATCCATGCCGGGAATGCGCAGCACCGCTTCGTTGAGGATACGACGCTGGGTTTCCGGGTCGTCGGTGGCGATTCGGGCGGCGCGAAGGGCCTGCTGCGCGATGCATTCAAGACAATCCAGGGTGGCTTTCAATGAAGATTCGTCCTTGTTGTTTTGTATTTACCGGCAGAAACGAAAGCGGATAATAGCATATGACCCCGGTTTTCATGTAGACTCGGCGTGGAACCGGGTTGAATCAGGGAGTCTCGGCATGACGCTGTTTCTGGCCATCGTGGGCTGGACACTCTTCTCGCTTGCGGTCCTCGTTGGAATTGCGTTGGATCTCGTGGGGCTGTTCGGCAACTGGGTGATCCTGGGGGCGGTGCTGATTGCCTGGGTAGTCACGGGATTCGAGCATTTCGGCTTGCTGGCACTCGGCGTCATGCTGGGCCTGGCTATCCTGGGCGAGCTGATAGAAAGCGGCGCGGCCGGACTGGGCGCGTCGCAGTTCGGCGGCAGCAAAGGCTCGATTGTGGCGGCGATCATCGGTTGCGTGGTGGGGGCCGTCGCCGGAACTCCCCTGTTCCCCGTCATCGGAACGCTCGTTGGGGCCTGCCTGGGGGCGTTTATCGGGGCGGCGCTCCACGAGTATTTGAACCGGGAGCGCACCGCGGCCCAATCGATGTGGACCGGCGCCGGCGCGGCCATGGGAAAAGTGTTTGGCCTGTTCGCCAAGGCCTTGGTTGGTTTCATCATGCTGCTCGTGGCGGCGGTGACGTATTAGAGGATACGGGATGGGCAGGCAGCCGTCGGGTCAGGAAACGGCTGGGGTTGGCCGGTGATTCATTCGTGACGTACTCGCGTGTACGCAGGATGGGAGTATGAATTCAATACGGTTGGGGCTGGCACTCGACGGGGAGTGGTCTCTGGCGCAGGACCCGGCAGACGTGGGGATTCAAGAACAGTGGTTCGCGAAACCGCCCCCCGCGGATGCGATGCCTGTGACGGTCCCGGGGGTCTGGGACCTGTGGCTGCCCGATTACGACGGCGCCGGCTGGTATTTCCGGACGTTCGAGGTCACCACCGACTGGCTGGACTTCTACGCGACGCTGGAATTCGATGCGGTAGACTATTTTGCCCAGGTTTGGCTCAACGGCGCGTTTCTGGGCTCGCACGAGGGCGGCTACACGCCGTTCTCGCTGTCCACCGGCAGCGCCTTGCGGGTAGGGAACAACCGGCTGGCCGTGCGCGTCATTGACCCGCACGGGCCCGGCGGATACGGCGATTTTCATCCCCGCCAGATTCCGTGTTCCAAGGAACAGGGTTACTTCCCATTCGCCGGCATCTGGGGCTCCGTGCGCCTGCTCGGGCGGAATCCCATGCATCTTACGGATGTCTTCCTTGAACCCGACCCCCGCCGGAAACGCGTTTCGGCCACCGTGACCGCGTCGCAACCGGGGGAAGTTCGCCTGACCATTGCCGGAACCTCGTGCGCTGCCACGGGGGCGCCGGGACGTCTGGCGATCGAGTTTCCGGAGTTCGAGTATTGGTGTCCCGAAAGCCCGAAGCTCTATGTGATGCAGTGCGAGTTGCTGCGTGACGGGCAGATCGTTGACGCCATGACGGTGCGCTTCGGCATGCGCGAATTCACGGTCAAGGAAGGGCGCTTTTTCCTCAACAGCCAGCCCATCTTCCTGAAGGGCGTCCTGCAACAGCCGGATTATCCCCGCACGCTGGCGGGGCCCGAGTCCGAAGAACTCGCGCGCCGTGAATTGACGCTCGCCCGGGACGCGGGGTACAACCTGGTGCGCATGCACATCAAGACCCCGCCCCCGCTCTCGCTCGACATCGCGGACGAGCTGGGCCTGCTGGTCTACGAAGAGCCCCCCATCGGCTGGATCGAGAATTCACGCTGGATGCGCGAACGCTGCGAGCGCGAGGTCCGCGAGATGGTCCTGCGCGATCGCAACCATCCCTGCGTGGTGATGTGGGGCATGCTGAACGAATCGGGGAACGCGCACTACAACGTCAATGGCGGGGCCCAGGTCATCAAGAGCGACCTCGCCCGCCTCGCCCGCACGCTCGACCCCAGCCGGGTGATCATCGATGACTCGGGCGGCGTCAACAGCACACGCGAACCATCGCGCCTGATACGGCCCTACCGCGAGGACTTTGAAGCCTACGACGACCTCCACATTTACCAGCGCGCGCCGGTCGACCGCGAGATCGAACTGTATTACGAGCATATCGGCGACCCGGACGCCCTGTGCTTCCTGTCGGAATTCGGTTTCGGGGGGATGGAAGACCTGCCGGACGTCCTCGAACAGTACGGTCCCGACCGCGAGCGCCTGAAAGACGCCCGGTTCGTGCGGAAGATGCTCGACGCGGCGATGGACGGGTTCGAACAGCGCGAGCTGGACCGGGTGTTCGGCTCGTTTTCGGGGTTTGCGCGCGCGGCGCAGGAATTGCAATGCGATGCGCTCCAGTACCAGATTGACGCCTTGCTCGCGAATCCGAAGCTGGCGGGGTACTGCTATACCCAGCTTTGCGATGCGGGCCACGAGTTCTGCGCGGGCGTGCTGGATCGCTGGCGCCGGCCCAAACCCGCGCTGGAGACCCTCCGGACCGCGCAGCAGCCCGTCCGGCCCCTCATCCGCGTGGAGCGCACGAACCTGGCGCCGCGTCAGGAGGTCCAGGTGCGGGTGCTGATGGTGAACCACCCGCGGATCGAGGGGCGCGCGGATCTGTCGCTCCAGGTGGTGGGCCCGACAAACCAGGTCCTCTGGAAGAAGAAGCGCAACGTCAAATTGCCCCGTTCGGGCAAGGAACTCTGGAACGGGACCATTTCCGCGTCGGGTTCGCCCGGCACCCACAAGTTCGTCGTGCGGCTCATGCAGGGCATGAAGGTACTGGGCGAGACGGCGCTGGATTTTGACGTCCTCCTGCCCGCGGAACCCTGCACGGAAGAGGTCCACGTCGTGGATCCCTCCGGGAAATGGGATGCGGCCCTATCGGCGCTCGCAAAACCGGGCGGGCCGCGTGCGCCGGTGCACATCATCCCCCCCCTGGCCAACAGCATTCGGGCCTATCCCGCCGACGAGCTCTGCGCCGTGCTGGGCGAGGTGAGCGAGGGCGCCGTCGCGCTCATCTTCGGCCCCCCGGACGACTGGAACGATTTCGCGGCGCACCTGGATGGCGCGCCTGCCGCAACCAGCAAGGATTCCGTCGGGGCCTTTCTCGGCGTGTATCACTACGTGAAATTGCATCCCGTGTTCGACAAGCTCCCGGCCCGATGCCTCATGCGTCAGGTCTACCGCAATATTGTCCCCGCCAGGACCTTCATCGAACCCACGGACGAGGACATCTGCGGGTGTCTCGATACGAACCCCATTGCGGCGGGGAATTACATGACGGGCGAGACCGCCTGGTGGGGCAACAACATTCTTGTGCGGCGATTCGGAGCCGGCCGCCTCGTATTCACCCATTTGCGGGTTCTCGAAAACCTGGGCCGCGACCCCGTCGCGGACCGCCTGCTGGTGAATCTCGTGCGGCACTTCGCCCGGCGAAGCGTGCCTTCTCCGGAACCCACGCCCATCCCCCGTCCGGCCCGCGACTGGCTTGTGCGCGAACGCGTTGACGGCATCCGTCACTGGAAAGTGCTCGGCATGTTTCCCAACTGGGGCGATGCCGGCCATGACCAGGTCTATCCGCCCGAGCAAGCCCTGGATTTCAGCGCGGAATACGCGGGCTGGTACAAGCCCATCACCTGGCGCGACTGGTACACGCTCACGCGGGACCGGCACGTGGTCGACCTTCAGGCCGCCCTCACGCCCGTCTACGAGTACTATCCGCGGTTCGACCACGGGACCGCCTACGCCTGCGCCGAAGTCACCAGCGACGTGCGACAGCGCGCCATCCTGCGGCTCCACGTGCAGGACGCCACGCGGGTATGGCTCAATGGAAACCCGGTGTTTGAAAAGAGGATCCATCTCCCGCACAAGGAATTCGAATCCTGCGAAGCCGAGGTGTTGTTGCGACAGGGACGCAATGTCATACTGGTCAAAGTCTCGAAAATCCCCGGCGAATTCCGGTTCGCCCTGGACATTGAATCCGCGGAGGGGAAGGCCCTTGATTTGAAGTGGTGGCGGTAGGCCCGTTTCCCCGCCAACGGGGAATGCGCCCCGGCGGCGGCGTGTATGAGCAGACAGGTCGTCTGACGGATGCCGGATTGACAGGTCCCCACCTTCGGTGGTAGGATCACTCAGCGGCAAGGTGCGTTCTAAGTATTGGAGGGTCAAGGAATTATGCAACTGGACATTTCAGCTCGCCACATGGAACTGACGGATGCGCTCAAGTCACACGTGAAGACTCGTCTGGAGAAGCTTCGGGGGCACTTTGACCGGGTGATTGACGTCAATGTCGTCCTGAGTGTGGAAAAGCACCGCCACGTGGCCGAGGTGACGCTCCACGCGAACGGCGTACGCATCCACGGCAAAGAATCCTCCCTCGACATGTATTCCTCGGTCGACGCGGTGGTCGAAAAGCTGCAGAAGCAGATTCGGAAATACAAGGACCGGGTGAGCCGCCACGGCGCGCGCAAGGGGGCGGAAGGGCTTGCGGACATGCCGGAAGAATTCCTCGAAGGCGTCGAGGAGATCCCGGAGGAACTCGACGGCGCCGTCTCCCCCGTGCCGCACAAGGTCATCCGGCGTGAAAAGCTGCCGATGAAGCCGATGGGGATTGAAGAAGCGTCGGTGCAGCTCGAACTCGCGGAGGAGCCGTTCATCGTGTTCTCCAACGCTGACACCCAGCAGGTGAACGTGATGTATACCCGGAAGGACGGCACCTACGGCCTGATCGAGCCCCAGTTCTAGGTTCGCAGGAGGTTTCGCATCCGCGTGGAGGAAGAATGGACACCAAGAGCCTCCCGGTCAACCGTAAAGACAGCATCGCCGTAGCCCGGCTTCTCGACCAGCTCACGGAATCGCTGGAGCTCGAGGTCATCGGCGGGTTTCAGGGGGTCGGGCGGCCCGTGTTCATCTCCGACATCAACCGTCCGGGCCTGGCCTTGAGCGGGTACCTCGAATACTTCGCCAACGACCGCATTCAGATCCTGGGCAACACCGAAATCCATTTCATGGAGAAGCTCTCGACGTCGGAGCTCCAGCACCGTCTCGAAGCCATGTTCGCGTTTGAGATTCCGGCGTTCGTGCTCTCGCGCAGCCTGCGTCCGCGCAATATCTTTCTCGACATGTGCAACCGCCGGGGGATTCCCGTGCTGCGGTCGCGCCGCAGCACGGACGAGGTGATCAGCAGCATCATTCTGTTTCTCGCCGAGGAATTCTCTCCCGAGACGGTCATTCATGGGACGGCGATTGATTGTTACGGCGTGGGCATTTTGATCGCCGGCGCGCCGGGGATCGGCAAGAGCGAGACGGCGCTGGAACTCGTGGAGCGCGGCCACCGCATGGTGGCGGATGACGTGGTCACGGTCCGCCGGGGCCGCGAAGGGATCGTGTATGCGCTGGCCTCCCCCGTCATTGAGCATCACATGGAGATCCGCGGGGTCGGGATCATCGACGTGAAAAGCGTTTACGGCGTGGGCTGTGTGCGCAATTCGAAACGCATCGGCCTGGTGGTTGAACTGGAGATGTGGAACGAGACGGCCCAGTACGACCGGACCGGGCTGGTCGATGAGTATGTGGATATCCTGCGCACCCGGATTCCGTACCTGCTGATCCCGGTCCGGCCGGGCCGCAATATCGCGATCATCGTGGAGGTCGCCGCTCTGAACCACCGGTTGAAAGAGCTGGGGGTCCATCCCGCGCAGCAACTGAACCAGAAGCTGCTGAATCTCATGAGCGTGGGCGATGCCTGACGGACGCCGGTTTGTGCTGGTCACGGGCTTGTCCGGGGCGGGGAAATCGCTGGCGCTGAAATTCCTCGAAGATCTCGGCTATTACTGCGTGGACAACCTTCCCGCGGCGCTGCTCCCGACGTTTGCCGAACTGGTTCAGGGCAGCAAGGAACCCGCCCGCCGCAAGGTGGCCGTCTGCCTCGACGCGCGCGCCGGACAGGGGCTCTCCCAGTTGCCGGGCTACGCGCAGGAAGTGGAGGAAAAGGGCATTCGCGTGGAGACGCTTTTCCTCGACAGTTCCGATGACGTGCTCATCCATCGATACAGCGAAACGCGCCGGAGACACCCCTGCTCCCCCTCGGGAAGCGTAGAGGAAGGCATCCGGCGCGAACGCGGCATGATGCAGCCGATGCGTTCGCGTGCGGACCTCATCATTGATACGAGTTCCACCTCCGTGTCGGAGCTTCGCGAACGGATTGCCAGCATGTTTCTGGGCCCCAAAGAAGCCCGGGATCTAGTCATCACCATCCTGTCTTTCGGCTTCAAACGCGGGGTGCCCCCCGAAGCCGACCTGGTGTTCGACGTGCGGTTTCTGCCCAACCCGCACTATGACCCCGACCTGCGCACACTGACCGGGGCCGAGCCGGACGTGCGCGACTTCGTTCTCGACAACGCCGATGCCCGGGAGTTTCTGGACCGGGTCAAGGGCCTGCTCAAATTCCTGATCCCGCGGTATGCCGCCGAGCCCAAGGCCTACCTGACCATCGGCGTGGGCTGTACGGGCGGCCAGCACCGTTCCGTGGCGGTTGCCCACGCACTTTCGGTGATGCTGCGTGAAATGAACTACAACGTCCGACTGCGGCATCGCGAACTGCCCGCATAGGCGCTACGAATTTCCATGGTCCTGCGGACATCCGCCCGAGCGCCTAAGACTTTGCCGGGGAATGACTTATACCGGCGGCGGCCATGGTCGCGTCTCGCGTTCGCGTGGCGTGCGCGCCGCGATGTTTTTTTGAAAACTCTCGTGGAATCCACTATATTCTTAGTCTGTCCGACACGGTGGCTTTGAACGTACGGGGTGAGCAAGGCCCCTGCGCGCGTATGCCCGAGACCATTGTGGGCGAAGTTCGTGCAGGCCTGCCAGCCCGTCGGCAATGCTGTCATAATTACTGTGGAAATCGACGATATCAGGATAATCAAGGGATGCCCGAACTGACCGAAGTAATGGCCGTCGTGAATTCGATGGGCCTCCATGCCCGTCCCGCCGCAAAGCTCGTGCAGACCGTTCTCCAGTTTGAGAGCGACGTGCAGATCAATGTGAACGGCCAGCGGGTCAACGCAAAGAGTATTATGGGGCTGTTGACGCTCGCGGCGGCACAGGGTACCCGGATGACCGTAACGGCGCAGGGCCCGGATGCGGATCAGGCCATGCAGGCGGTGCGGGAACTGATAGCGTCCGGCTTCGGGGAAAGCTGATCACGTGGAGATCGCGCTGCGCGGAATTGGAGTATCGCCAGGGATAGCGATAGGACCCGTGTTGCCATTCGGCCTCACCGGCCTGGACGTTCCGAAGTATCAGGTCGAGGACAAGGCCGCGGAGCTCAACCGGTTTCGTGAGGCCGTCGAGGGCGTGCGCGTCGATCTCAAACGCCTCTTGCTGAAGACGTCGCAGGATCTGGGTCCCAGGCACGCCGAGATTTTCGACGCCCATCTGATGGTGCTCGACGACGTAACCTTTCACGAAGACATCGAAAAACGGCTCCAGAACGAGGGCTGGAACGTCGAGTACCTCCTCGAAGAATTCAGCGAACGCTACTCCAGCCTGCTGGAATCGGTGGACGATGCCCAGTTCCGCGAACGCACGCAGGATGTTGTGGACGTGCTGCGCCGCATCCAGGGCCGGCTGCTCAAGACGGAGCTGGAGAGTCTCGAACACCTCGACCACCCGTGCGTGGTGGTGGCGCACGATCTGTCGCCGTCAGATACGGCCAAGATGGACCTCGAGAACACGCTGGGGCTGGTGACGGACCTGAGCGGGCCCACGTCGCACACGGCCATTCTGGCGCGGGCTTTCGAGGTTCCGGCCGTGGTCGGCCTGAGCACCGTCGGCGCCCAGGCGCTCGCGGGAGACGTCGTCATTGTGGACGGCACCAAGGGGGACGTCATCCTCCGCCCCACCCAGGCCACGCTGGAACGCTACGCTTCGGAGAAGGCCCGCCTGGAGGAGGAGCGCCAGGCCCTGCTGATGGCCGAACTGAATCTGCAAAGCGTCACAATCGACGGCTTCGAGATTCCGACCCTGGCCAACCTCGAGTTGCCGGTCGAGATCACGCACAGCAAGACGACCAAGGCCCAGGGGATCGGCCTGTACCGGACCGAGTACCTCTTCATGAACCGCGCATCCCTCCCCTCGGAAGAGGAGCAGTTCGAGGCATACGCGACAGTGGCGGAAGCCATGAAACCGGCGCCGGTCACCTTGCGGACCCTCGACCTCGGGGGCGACAAGTTTGTCTCGCATCTTCATCTGGCGGACGAGATCAACCCGCAACTGGGCTGGCGGGCCATCCGGTTCTGCCTGGAACGCCCGGACATTTTCAAGGCCCAGATGCGGGCGATGTTTCGCGCAAGTGTGCACGGCAACGTCCAGATCATGTTCCCGCTGGTGAGCGGCCTCGACGAGTTTCGCCGGGTCAAAAAGATGGTCCGGGAGGTCTGCGCGGACCTCGAGCGCCGCGGCGTTCCCTTTGACCCGCGCGTGCCGATCGGGACCATGATCGAGGTGCCGTCCGCCGTGGTGATCGCGGACCTGCTGGCGGCGGAATCCGACTTCTTCAGCATCGGCACCAACGACCTGATTCAATACGGTCTGGCGGTGGACCGCGCCAACGAGAAGATCGCGCATATGTACGAGCCGGCCCATCCGGCCATCCTCCGTCTGATACGGCACGTCGTTCGGGCGGCCAAAGCGGCGCGCATCCCGTGCGGAATCTGCGGTGAAATGGCGGGCGACCCGGTGTTTACCGAGATCCTCGTCGGATTAGGAATCGACTCGCTGAGCATGTCCGCGGTGTCGATCCCAATGGTGCGCGCGGAGATCGCCAATATCCGCATGAACGTGGCAAAGCGGTTCGCGCGGCGCGTGTTGAAGATGGGGTCCGAGTCGGCCATCAAGAAGCTGCTCTACAAGCGTTACAAGAGCCGCCATACGCTCTCGCGGGTGCTTGGCCGCGAAAATGGCCTGGAATAAACGGGCATACGGCGCGACCGCGAGGAACCGGCGCCGTTTCGCAGAACCGGGAATCTGATTGTGCCAATACGTCTATCCATTCTGGGGTCCACGGGGTCCATCGGGCGCAGCGCGCTGGAGGTGGTGCGCCACTACCCCGGCCTGTTTGAAGTGGTGGCGCTCGGCGCCTTCGCCAATACGGACCTGCTCGCGCGCCAGATCGCGGAGTTCCGGCCCGCGCACGTGGCCGTAGTGGATGAAGCCGCGGCGCGGCGTCTGGAGGGCACGGGCGTCGGCGCGCGTCTGTGGCGCGGACCGCGGGGCCTGGAGGACATGGCGGCCGTGGATGTAGACGTCGCCCTCTGTGCGGTGGTCGGCGCGGCCGGCTTGAAACCCGTGCTGCGGGCCATCGAGTCCGGCCACCGGGTGGCGCTGGCCAATAAAGAACCGCTTGTCATCGCAGGCTCGCTCATCATGGACACCGCACGCCGGGCCGGCGTGAAGGTCCTGCCCGTGGACAGCGAACACAGCGCCATTTTCCAGTGCATCGAGGGCCACCCGCGGGATGATGTGCACTGCATTCACCTGACCGCATCCGGGGGACCGTTTTATGGAAAGCCTTCGGCGGCCCGGCGCGACGTCAGCCCGGAAGAAGCCGCCAATCACCCCACATGGGACATGGGGAGAAAAATCAGCGTGGATTCGGCCACGCTGATGAACAAAGGCCTGGAAGTGATCGAGGCCATGTGGCTGTTTGGCATGCCGCTCGACCGGATCCGCGTGGTGATCCATCCCCAGAGCATCATCCACAGCCTGGTCGAGTTCACCGACGGCAGCATCCTCGCCCAAATGGGCCCCACGGACATGAGGTTCCCGATCCTGTTCGCCCTCACGTGGCCCGAACGCGTCCGGGAGCCCATGGGCCGTCTCGACCTGACCCGGATTGAAAAACTCACGTTTGCAGAACCCGATTTCAGCGAATTCCCATGCCTGCGTCTTGCCCTGGAATCGGCGCGGCGCGGCGGCACCGCGCCGGCGGTGCTGAATGCGGCCAACGAGGTTGCGGTGCAGGCGTTCTGCCAGAGACGGATTCCTTTCCTGGAGATCCCGCGCCTGGTGGAATCGGTCCTGACCGGCGCCGAGCTCGAGACCACGGTCTCGCTCGAATCCGTGCTTGCGTCCGACGCCGCGGCCCGCGCGCGGGCCGAACGTTACATTGCCGATCGTTTCTAAGCAGCGTTCTCCGACTGCCCGGAAGGGCATTCGGGACGTGTACGTTGGGTGCAGCACAGGGAACGGGTGGAGCGTCCGGGGAATCCCGGCGAAGGGAGTGCATCATGCGTGTTTCAGTTCGGATGTCTGGGGTGTGTCAGGTCCTGGTGCTTGCGTTCTTGACCGCCTGTTCCGCTTACGGCGCGGAAACACTCGACCTGAGCCGGGCCGTCGTCGCCGCACCGGATGACCATCCTGTGGTTGCGACCGCGGGCCGCATGTTCCGCGAGGAAATCGCCAAGCGCACCGGCATCACGCTGGAGGCCTTCTCGGGGCAGCCGGGCGACTCCGGCCCTGTCGTCGTGCTGTGCCGTCAAGAGCGCATCCCCGCCGCGCTGCAAGACCTCGCCGCCGGCCTGACGGTCCCTGAAGGCGCCGAAGGATTCGCAATCGTCGTGCACGCCAACGCCACCCCGCCTGCCGTGCTGCTGGTGGGCCGCGACGAACGCGGCGTCCTCTTTGCCGCGGGACGGCTGCTGCTCCAGCTTCGCATGGCGCCGGGCAAAATCGAGGTGGCATCCGATTACCGAGTGGCCACTGCGCCGCGCTACCCCTATCGCGGCCACCAGATCGGCTACCGGGGCCTGTCGCACTGCTACGATGCCTGGACTCCGGAAGTCTACGAACAATACATGCGTGAACTCGCGGTGTTCGGCGCCAACGGTTTTGAGACCACCTCCTTTGGGGACCCCGACGAGAAAGACGGGCCGCACGCCAAAGGCACCAAAGGCGAGATGGCCGCGGCGTGGTCGCGCATCTGCGCGGACTACGGATACGACTTCTGGCTGTTCACGGGCGCATCCGGCGGCACCGGCAGACAGGATGAACACGGCGACGGCGGTTTTGAGCAGCGGTTGCGCACCCTCCGCGCCATCCCCCATCTCGACCACCTGTATCTCACGGGCGGCGACGGCCACAGCGGGCACCGGCGGCCCGATCTCATGCTGGAATGGACCGGCCGGTTCGCCCGGGAAGCCCGCAAGATCCACCCGGACCTCGGCATCTGGGTATCCAATCAGGGCTGTGACCCCGAACAGAACAACTGGTTCTTTGACTACCTTCAACGCGAACAGCCGGACTGGGTCACCGGCGTCGTATACGGGGCCTGGACCCGGATCCTCGCCGGCGAACAACGCGCCCGCACCCCCGAACGCTATCCCATTCGCCGTTACCCCGACATCGGGCATTGCGTCCGCGCCCAGTACCCCGTGCCGGGCTGGGACCGCGCTCTCGCGCGGACGCTCGGCCGCGAACCGTTCGCGCCCCGCCCCAGAGGCCAAGCCCGCATTCACAACCTGTTCGACGAATATTGCGACGGTTTTGTAACCTACTCCGACGGCGTCGGCGACGATGTGAACAAGGTCGTCTGGACCGCACTGGGATGGGACCCCGATCGGAACGTAGACGACATCCTCCTCGATTATGCGCGGTTCTTTTTCGGCTGGGACATTGCCGAACAGGTGCGCGACGGGCTGTATCTGTTCGAAGACAATTTTGAGGGATCCCTGGCGGAGAACAGCCATGTGGAGAAAGCCTTCGCGTTGTGGACGTCGCTCGAACGCGATGCGGACGACGCCCTGCTCGCCAACTGGCGCTTCCAGGAATGCCTGTTGCGCGCCTATTACGATCACTACACGCGTCTGCGCCTGCTCAAGGCAAACGACATCGAGGAACGCGCCTGCGCCGCCCTCCGCACCGCCGAACGCGTAGGCGTGGAAGCCGCGATCGAACAGGCGCGCACGATCCTCGCGGAATCGGATCAGGACGAGCAGACCGCGCCGCTCAAGGCCCGCATTCGGGAACTGGGAGCCCAGCTTTTCGAGAGCATCGGCGCCCAGCTCGACGTGGCCACCTACCAGGCCAGAAATCCCGAACGGGGCGCGGTGCTCGAATTCCTCGATACGCCCTTGAACAACAAGCTCTGGCTGGAAAAGGAACTCGACGCCATCCTGGCCGGGACTTTCACCGCGTCGATGCCCGAACACCCCGCCCCCGGCGACGTCCGCCTGCAGCGTCTGGCGCGCGTGGCCAACTGGGAAGATGCCGGCCCCGGCGGGTATTACGATGACCTCGGATGCGCCTGGAAACAGCCGCACCTCGCAAAACCCAAACCGCTGTGGGACGATCTGGCCGGAGTCACCACGCCCCGCGAGGACCACACGCTTGACAACGGTGAACCGAATCGCCTGTCCTGGCTGGACCTGAGCGAAGCCCTGTACCAGACGCCGCTCGTGCTGCGTTATGACGGCCTGGATCCGGACGCGATCTATCGGGTTCGCGTGACCTATCTCGGCCGCTACAAGGCCACGGTCAGGCTTGTCGCGGACGACGCATACGAAATCCACGGTGCGTACGGCCATACCCTCGACGGGGTGCGGTACACCATCGACCGCGACAGCGCCGCGGTGGTCGAGACCGCGGAAGACGGGCCGGCGCCAGAGGTCACGCCGCTCGAATTCCCCGTTCCGCGCGCCGCCACCCGCGACGGCGTCCTCGAACTCCGGTGGGACCGGGTCACGGGTCGCGGCACGCAGATTGCCGAAGTCTGGCTTCTGAAGGTCAGTGACTGAGCCTCACGCACATCGCGTATGGACGTGCGTGCGGACCTTCCGCCCGGCATGCGGCTTCATGCGAGATTTGGATCGCCCCTGCAGGGCTCTGATGGGGGATGTCGATTTCCCGGGGCTGCAACATCCCCCGTCCGGTGTGGGACCGGCGCCCTCGCCGGTCATCCGAACGGGGACACGTAGTCGCGCCGGGGACGGCGCTTGGAACATGTCCCCGTTCTTGTCCTGCGTTTTCAAACTCTGAGGCTGTTCTCTTATTCAAAAAACCGGGCACCGCCCGGCATGCTTCGTCGCTCAATCGAGCGCGAGGACCGCGTTAATCGTCTGCTGCACGTCGACGGCATTGACCGCGCCATCGCGGTTTACATCGCAATTGAATTCCACGGGAAGACTGAGTGCTCCGTTGATCGCCAACTGCACATCCACCGCGTTGACACTGCCGTCCTGATTGATGTCTTCGGGCCGGCTGCCCTCGATAAAGACGGCGCTCACGGCCTTGGGGGCGTTCATCAGCACATCGGCCGGATTCTGGCTCCCGCTCAGGCTGCCCTCCCAGTGATCGAAATACCATCCCGGATCCGCCGAAGCTGACACGGACACCACTGTGCCCTCGGTGTATTCGTGTATACCCGGAACGGGGACCGTAGACCCGTTGCCCACGACCGCAGTCGTCAGCTCAAACGTCGCGGGCGCTATCTGCGTTCCCAGATAATAACCGGCGATCGGTTCTGCCGTATCCGACGCCCACGCCCCCCCGGCAGCCAGTTCGCCGCTGGCTTCGAGGGACAACGAGACATCGATCGTCTCCCCCAACGCCAGAATGGGAGTCCCATCGGGGTATTTCATGAATCCCCGGAACGGGGCCACCATCTCCGCTTCATGACCGTCGGGCGACAGGGCGATCTCGATGATGCCCTGGTACACCGGCCCTCTGTCCTTGACCCAGATGATGGTGCTGGACCCGTCCGGCAGGACAATCTCGCCGGGGTAGCCTTGCGGCGTGTCCCACCATACCCATTGCGTGTACCAATCATACGTTCCCGGACGAACATCGACGATACCGTTGGCCTGGTCGACCTGGGCCAGCTTATACTCGACCTCGTTGAGGCATCCGTGGTTGAGGTAATGGCCCGTGTTGAACGCGCCGTTATAGAACTCAACCTCCATGTTCATATCGTAGCCAGCCGAGGTAGGGTAATACCCCCCCTCATGCAGCCAGTAGCCCGTCACGTCGTCGTCATCGACGTCGATCGTAACGATGACGTAGTACCGACCGCCGGTTCCTTCACTGACGTACTTCGTGCGCCCGATCACGCCGGTTGCCCGGAAATAGGCATACAGATTCTCCGCGTCGTGGGTGAACTTGTATTCAACGAGGTCTACATCTTCGTGCTGGACGTACAACGGCACGCCGTCCGGTTGATCCGTTTCGGTGTCGTGCGTGTCGTCCACGGGATCCGTGTATGAAGGCACGTCGGCCCAGTCGCCGAATTCGCCGTCGACCGCAATGGGATGCATGTCTTCAGCACTGGCCGGCCGGCCGAGCACCGCCCCAACGGCAAAAACGAGCGCCGCCGTCGAAGTGAACAACACCGTGCCGCGCGCGATTGCCGTCGCTGCAGCAACAAACCTGGAGCCCGACTTGCTCATCGCAGTTCCCTCCGCTTTAATGGCCTGCCGGCGAGAGCCACCTCCCTCTCCGCCACGTCTGTGCCGTTCAGTCTAACATGCGCCGCGCCCGGCGTCTTCCGGGTCCGCGCACGGCCACAGGCCGTCCCGAGGAAAGCGCGCCCGAACGGCGCCGGAAGAGTCCCGTCCCCGTCGTTGTTTAGACAGGGATGCGCGTGTGCTATGATTCCCCCGCCTGCGGGCGTCCCGGCGCAGGCGCCGCAGTCATGTGGACAACGTACTGCGAAAACTTGGTATACTCTCCGCACGCCTGCGCAGCGCATGAGCACTGTTCGTGCGCACCATCGCGCCCGCTGAGAGGCGCGGCCTTCGGGCGCATGCGCGTGGCGCCGGTTCGCTTGATCCTGACGAAACCGTCTGATGGCGAGCAGCAGGCGGCGTGATGAATGCGCCGGCGGAATTACCCGCCCGGCAAAGAGTTACGGAGCGCGATCGAATGCTTCTGATGGACTTGCTCGTCTTTATCGTAGTGCTGGGCGTGCTGATTTTCTTCCATGAAATGGGGCACTTTCTGGCCGCGAAAGCCTGCGGCATTTACGTGGACCGGTTCAGCCTGGGCATGCCGCCGCGGGTGGCCGGTATTCGTCTCGGCGAAACAGACTATTGCATAGGCGCTTTGCCGATAGGCGGTTACGTCAAAATGGCGGGACAAGAAGACGCGCCCTTGAGCGAGGAGGAGCGCGAGAAGGACTACGGCCATGTCCCGCCGGAGCGCTGGTACAACAACAAGCCGGTGTGGCAGCGCATGATCGTGATTGTCGCAGGACCGCTCATGAACCTGCTGCTGGGCATCCTCTTGTACGGTATCGTGGCCGCTGCGGGCACACGAGTCCCCGAGTCGGAAATCTCCACGCGGGTGGGATTTGTGAAGCCTGAAAGCCCCGCCGCAAGCGCCCCGCTCTATCGCATGTCCGACGCTGGCAGCCCCGTCGATCCTTCACGCGAACCCGATGCCCGGGGATGGAGGACCGGCGACCTGATCGTGAGCATCGACGGCGAAGTCATGCGCAGTTTTTCGGATGTAAGCTTCGCCGCGATCCTGGGGGCCGAAAAGACACTGGACGTGGTCATCGAACGTTCCGAGGAAAACGGGCCTGTCCGGTACGTGTCCCGGATCGAACCGAAGCTGCTGGACGGCGGCGAACACACGCAGTTTGGCGTCGCGCCGTTCCAGACTGCCCTGATTGACCGCGTCCTGCCGGACCTGCCCGCCGCTCAGGCCGGGCTTCAGCCGGGCGATGTCATCCTTCGCGTAAACGGACACGTGATTGACGGGCCGACATTTGTGAAGTTCATCGAGGACCTTGGCAGCGGCGACAGCGTTCTGCTCGATGTGGAGCGGGGCGCCGAGAACCTCTCCATCACGCTCCAGCCGGCAATCCTGGGTCGCCTGGAGGACATTGTCTTCTCCCCATCGCTGTACAGTGAGGAAGAAGGCGACCAGGGCACCCCGCCCACGGTCGGCTACGTTTCGGACGAGGTGATGGAACGCACCGGCCTCAGGCGCGGCGATGTCATTCTGGAGGTGAACGGTCAGCCGGCGACCGCGAAAACCATGCGCGAGGCCGAGCGCAACAACGCGGGGAAGCCCTTGACACTCAAGGTTCAGCAGAAGGCGGTACTGGCCGGCTTGCGCCAGCAAGCGGAAATCAAGACCGTGGAAGTCACGCCCGAACCCGCCGGACAGATCGGGATTATCTGGGGACAGATCACGGTGTTTTACCGGATTCCGACGCTGCAGGTGCTTCCGGAAGCCGTTCGAGAGGGGTATTCCGCGCTATCCCGAACCGTGGAGACGCTGGCGATGCTGTTTACGGGCACGGTCCGGCCGAAAGATCTGGGCGGTCCGGTGCTGATTTACCAGGTCACGACAACGGCCGCCAGCATGGGGCTGATGTGGCTGCTCAAAATCACCGCGTTCATCAGCGTGAACCTCTGCGTGTTCAATCTGCTGCCCCTTCCGGTTCTGGACGGGGGGCATCTCCTGTTTCTGACGTGGGAAGGCGTGCGGCGAAAGCCCCTTCCGGTGAAGGCGCAGGAACGCATTCAGCAGGCCGGTTTCGTGCTGATCGTAAGTCTGTTGCTGTTTGTGACCTACAACGACATTCTGCGGTGGTTTTCCTCGCTCTAGGAATGCCGCGGGGAGCGTACCAGGAGCCTGTCGGCTCGCCCGCAGACGATGAAACGTACTGACCGGCGAGGACGCCGGTCCTGCACAGGAAGAGCGTTCGAGGGGAACTAGAAGGCCGGGGTGGGCGGTATCCCGCCCTGGCGTCCTGCACTCCAGCCACGACACAAGGCGCATGGCATGCGCGAAGGAAGGAGCAAACGGTAAGGCCATGGGACTGATCACGTGTAAGTTTGGGGGGTCATCGCTCGCGGACGCAGGCTGTTTCCGCAAAGCCGCGGCCATCATCCGGGCCAATCCGAACCGGCGGTTCATCGTGCCGTCGGCGCCGGGCAAACGCACCGACGACGATAAGAAGATCACGGACCTGTTGTACGCCTGGCACAGCCTGGCCAAACAGGGTCTGGATGCGTCCCAGCCCCGGGACATCATCGCCGCGCGTTTCGCTGAATTGGCCGCGGACCTGGGCATTCCGTTTGACGTGGAACAGCACATCGCGCACATCGCGGCCGCGGGCGAACAGCATACCGAGCCGGATTACCTGGCTTCGCGCGGGGAATACCTGAACGGATTGCTCATGGCCGGGTTTCTAGGGGCGACGTTTGTCGATCCGGCCGAATGCATCTTCTTCGACGCCGAAGGACTGCTCGACACCCGGACCTACGACGCGCTGGCGAATCGCCTGTCCGGCGACGGCCTGTTTGTGGTGCCGGGGTTTTACGGCGCGATGCCGGACGGCCGGATCCGGACGTTTTCACGCGGCGGCAGCGACGTCACCGGGGCCATCGTGGCCCGTGCCAGCCATTCCGAGCTGTACGAGAACTGGACCGACGTCTCGGGATTCCGGATGGCCGATCCCCGGGTGGTGCCGCACGCGCGGCGCATTGAGCAAGTGACCTACCGGGAACTGCGTGAGCTTTCGTACATGGGCGCCAAGGTGCTTCACGACGAGGCCATCTTCCCCGTGCGCGAATCCGGCATCCCGGTCAACATCCGCAATACGCATGACCCGGACGCCGCCGGCACGATGATCGTGGCGTCGCGCGAAAGCACCGAACCCGTATGCGGCATCGCGGCGCGCAAAGGTTTCACGATGCTCACCATCGAGAAGGCGCTCATGAACCGCGAACTGGGGTTTGGCCGCCGTGTTCTGATGGTGCTGGAAGAGTTCGGGATCAGTTTCGAGCACATGCCGTCGAGTATCGACACCGTGTCCGTCATCGTCCGCGACGACCAGCTGGGCGACCACGGTCCCGCGGTGATCAAGGCCATCGGGCGCCGGTGCGAACCCGACCGGATCGACCTGACTCCGGGTCTGGCGCTGATCGCCACGGTGGGCCAGGGCATGGCCGGCCACATCGGCATTGCCGCAAAGCTCATGGGGGCGCTCGCCAGAGCCGGCGTCAATATCCGCGTCATCGACCAGGGGTCCTCCGAAAACAACATCATCGTGGGTGTCGAGGACACCGACATGGAAAGCGCGGTGCGCGCGATTTACGAGGTGTTCACGGACGACAAGGAGTAGCCAGGCTATGCGGCGGACCAAGATCGTCTGCACACTGGGGCCCAGTTCGAACGATTTTTCCACGATCGAACGCATCATGCTCGAAGGGATGGATGTCGCGCGCCTCAATTTCTCGCACGGGACGCACGACGACCACCGCACGATGTTCGAGACGGTTCGCCGCGCGGCCGCCAGGATTGGCAAGCCCGTGGCCGTGATGGCCGATCTCCAGGGGCCGAAAATCCGTACCGGGCGCCTTGCGGGCGGGAAACCCGTCACGCTGGTTCCCGGCGCCCCGATCTGCATCACAACGCGCGAGACGCCGGGAGACGCCCAGTGCGTCTCGACCACCTACGACGCCCTCCCCCGGGACGTCGCGGCGGGCGACCGGCTCCTGCTTGCGGACGGCATGCTCGAACTGCGCGTGGTCGAGGTGGCCGGGCCGGACGTCCACTGCACGGTAGTGCGCGGCGGCGAACTGGGCCAGTGCAAAGGCATCAACCTGCCGGGCGTCGCCGTCAGCGCCGCCGCACTCACGGAGAAAGACGCGGAGGATCTGACGTTTGCCCTGGAGCTGGGCGTAGACTACGTGGCGCTTTCGTTCGTGCGGTCGGCGGATGACATCCGTGCTCTGAAAGACCGGATTGCGCAAAGCGGGCACGAGACCTGCGTAGTGGCCAAGATCGAGCGTCCGGAAGCCGTGGCCAGGATCGACGACATTATCGGCGTGACCGACGCGGTCATGGTGGCCCGGGGCGATCTGGGCGTCGAGATGGACCTGGACGAGGTGCCTCAGGTTCAGAAAGACGTGATTCGCAAGTGCAACCGTAACGGGGTGCCGGTGATCACGGCCACGCAGATGCTGGAGTCCATGATGGCCAGCGCGCGCCCCACACGCGCGGAAGTCGCGGATATCGCCAATGCCATACACGACGGCACCGACGCCTTGATGCTGAGCGGCGAGACCGCCGCCGGACGCTACCCGGTTGAGTCGGTGGCCACCATGGCCCAGGTCGCGAAAAAGACGGACGAGGTCGTGGAACAACTGCCGCGCCCCTCCCCGGCTGTGCCCGACACCCTCTGCTGTGTCGACCCGACCTTTGCCCACGCCATTGGTCAAGCGGCCAGCCAGGCGGCTGAAGACGCGGGCGCCAAATGCATAACCTGCTTCACCATGTCGGGTTACAGCGCGCGCATGATTTCGCGGCACCGTCCGAGAAAACCCGTCGTGGCGGTGACGGTACGCGAGACGACCCGCCGGCGCTGCGCCCTCTACTGGGGCGTTCAGGCCCTGGCCGGAGAGGAGACGGAGAACCTCAATGCCATGGTCAGACAGGTCGACGAGATACTGCACCGCGAAGGCCTGGCCTCGAAGGACGACACGGTCATCATTGTCGGAGGCACGCCGCTGCTGATCGGGGGCCGGACAAATTTCCTCAAGATCCATCACGTGGGCGAGCCGGAAACCAGGCGGTGACGGATGAACGACTATCCGGAAAACATCGCGCCCGACTGGTACGCCCGGGCGTTTGACAGCCTCTACCTCATTCTCTACGCCCACCGGACGGTGGAAGCGGCACGGCCCGAGGCCGAGTTCGCTGCCGCCGAACTGGGCCTGGGAGGCACCGAGCGCGTCCTGGACCTGTGCTGTGGTAACGGACGTCACATGAGCCACTTACGGAATTGGTGCGGCTCCGTGACGGGGCTCGACTACTCGGAGGCGCTCCTGCGTTTGGCCCACGACTCCGTAGGCAGAGACTGCGCATTGGTTCGGGCCGACATGCGGGCGATTCCCTTCCGGGAGGCATTCGACGCCGTGACCAATTTCTTCACGTCGTTCGGGTATTTTGTTGACCCGAACGACAATCTCCAGGTAGTCTGCGGGGTGGCGGCGGCCCTGAAATCCGGCGGACGGTTCTTCATCGACTATGTGAACCGGGACAGCGCGATCGCCCATCTGATGCCCGAAAGTGTGCGGACACAGGGGGCGTATGAAATGCGTGACCGGCGCTGGATCGATGCCGAACGCAACCGTATAAACAAGCACACGACGGTGCTTTACAACGGAGTCACCATCCGCGAAGTCGAGGAGTCCGTGCAACTGTACAGTCCGTGCGAGTTCGAAGGCCTGCTCCATGCGGGCGGTCTCCGGGTGGAGGCGCTCTATGGCGATTACACCGGCGCCGGTCTCGATTCGGAGGCCCCGCGCATGATTGCGACAGGGACCAGGGAGTAAGGGGTTGCGCGATCTCTATGAAGCATACCTGAACGAAGCGCCGGATTTGATGCCGTTTTACGCTTCGCCCCCCTCACGTCTGCTGGACGCCGTCCCTCGTCCCGTCGCATGGCCCGAGCCGCTCGTGAATGCGGTCCGCGCCTATAATGCCCGCATCGGGTTGAGAGCGTCCTTTGACGGGACGGAGCTCGTGGTTGCGACCGGACAGCAGCCGGGACTGTTTTCCGGACCGTTGTATACGGTGTACAAGGCGATTACCTGCATCAAACTCGCCCGTGAGGTCGAGGAACGGTCGGGCACGCGGTGTGTGCCCCTCTTCTGGGCGGCCAGCGAGGACCACGATTTCGAGGAAGCCGCCACGGCGTATTTCCTCACCAGGAAGGACGCCCCCCTCAGCCTGACCTACGCTCCACACCAGGATATCTCCGGCCTGCCCATGTACCGGGTGCCGCTCGAGGATTGGGTCCATGAAGCCATCGATACTGCCGCGCGGGAGGCCCGAAAATCGGAGCTGACGGACGGCGTGGTCGCGTTTCTCCATGAAAGCGCGTCGGCATCCGATTCCCTCTGCGACTGGTCCGTGCGGATTCTGGCGCGTCTCTTCAGGGACACGCCCCTGATCCTGTTTGTGCCGCACCTTCCCGAGGCCAGACGCCTTCAGGCGGAGGTGTTGGAGCTCGAGATCCGAAATCCCCTCGAATCCACGCAGAGGCTGAACGATGCCGGTAAGGCATTGTCGAAGATCGGCTTCCAGCAGCAGGTCAGCAAGGCGGACCGCGAATGCAATTTCTTCCTGGAGGTGGAAGGCCGCCGCCGCAAAGTGGTCTATGACGGCAGCCTGTTTCAGCTTCCTGAAGAGAATACAGATTTCACGCAAGAGCAGTTGCTGCAACTACTTAAGACAGAGCCCGAACGCTTCAGCGCAAACGTCGCACTGCGTCCGGTCGTTCAACAACACCTCTTCCATGCCCTGGCCTACGTGGGCGGTCCGTCGGAAGTCGCGTACTGGGGACAACTGAAGGGGATTTTCGAGCAGTTTCGTCAGCCGATGCCTGTGGTGTATCCGCGCGCGCGGTGCGTGCTGACCACGACCCGCCTCAACAAACTTATGTCCAAGCTAAGATTGACCTTACACGATCTGGAACAGCCGATGGAACAGGTGGAACATCTGGTGTTTCACAACACCTCTGAAGATCCGTCGTATCAAGAGGTTACAACGGCCAGAGCCGATGTGCTGAACCGCTTCAGCCGCCTCCTGGATACCTTGAAGGGCAACGACCCGGTGGCGCACGAGATGGCGCATGCCGTGAGCGGGCGGGTGGACGTCCAGTTTGAGCGCATCCTGGATGCGCTTGCCCGCCGCAACCAGGACCGGGTGGACGTCGTGCGGCGGCAGGTGGAACGGCTTCAACGGTCGCTCGTGCCGTGGCGGAAACCCCAGGAACGTGTGTATACTGTGGTCTCGTTCCTGTTTGAGCACGGCTGGGGCTTGGTGGCGCGCCTGCTCGAGGATATCGACATCGGGTCTTTCCAACAGCACGAGGTGGAACTATGACAACGGTGGACATACTGGTCGTGGGCGCCCATCCGGACGATGCGGAGGTCGGGGTCGGAGGTCTCATCCACAAGATGGTGACGCAGGGGTATTCGGTGGGCATCCTGGACCTCACCGAGGGGGAACTGGCGTCGCGGGGCTCCCCCGCCGAGCGGGCGGAGGAGGCGAGGGTGTCCGCGGAGATTCTGGGCGTGAAACGCCGCGAATGCGCGAAGCTCAAGGACGGCAAGATCGCCAACACGAGCGAGCAGCAGAAGAAGCTGATCCCCCTGCTGCGGTCGTTCCGGCCGAAAGTGCTCATCGCACCCATGAGCGATGACCGGCACCCGGACCACGGCGCGGCGCATGAACTCGTCCGCGACGCGAACTATTTCGCGGGCCTGGCCCACCTGGACCCGGACGCCCAGCGCGAACCGCATCGGGCCATGCGGCGGTATTTCTACCGGGTCTATGGCGATCCCACGATTCCGCAACTGGTTATGGACATCTCGGAGCACATGGAAGCGAAGCTGGAAGCGTTGCAGCAATACAAATCGCAGTTTTACAATCCCGAATACGAGGGATACCCCACCTACGTATCGAGTCCGCAATTCTGGGACTTCGTGCGCACGCGGGCGGCCTACTGGGGCCACCGGATTGGGGTGCAGTACGGAGAACCCCTCTACACCACCCACCCGCTCGGGATTGACACACTGCCCAATCTGGAGATGGTCTGATGAGAATCGGCATCTCCTGCCACTCGACGGCAGGGGGCAGCGGCATCCTGGCCACGGAACTGGGCATTGCCCTGGCGAAACGGGGGCATACCATCCATTTCGTGACCACCGAGCCCCTGTTCCGGCTGCGGGGATTTTACGAGAACATCTTCTGCCACACCGTGAATCTGGTGCCCTATCCCCTCTTTCGCCACCTTCCCTTCACCCTCGCGCTGTCGACCAAGATGTTCGAGGTGGCGAAGGAACACGACATCGAGCTCTGGCACGTGCACTACGCCATTCCGTATGCGGCCTGCGCGGTAATCGCCCGGGAAATGATGCCGAAAGACCAGCGGTTCCACATCGTCACCACCCTGCACGGCACGGACATCACCCTGGTGGGCATCGACCCCTCGTACTTCCATCTCACGAAATTCGCCATGGAACGGAGCTGCACCGTCACGGCCGTATCCAACTGGCTGGCCAACGAAACCCAGCAGGCCTTCGAGCTTTCGAAACCCATTCACACCATCTACAATTTCGTTAACCTCGACCGGTTCAGCGTGCCCGTCGCGCACCGGGAGAATCTGGCAAAACCTGACGAGAAAATCGTCATGCACATCAGCAACTTCCGGCCGGTCAAGCGCGTGACCGACGTGGTCCGCACCTTCAAGAAGATCCTCGAACGCGTCAACGCCCGGCTGATCATGGTCGGGGACGGTCCGGAACGTATTTCGGCGACCGGCGTCGCCCGCCAGCTCGGCATCACCGACAAGATCGCCTATCTCGGTAACAACGAGACGGTCGAGAGCATCCTGCCGCTCGCGGACCTGGTGTTTCAGCCCAGCGAACACGAGAGTTTCGGGCTCGTTCCACTCGAAGCCATGCTGTCGGGCGTGCCCGTCCTCGGCACCGCCTCCGGCGGCGTCTGTGAAGTCGTCGAACACGGCGTCACGGGCTACCTGTGCGAGGTGGGCGACACCGACGCCATGGCCCGCTGCGCCCTCGACATCCTGCTCGATGCGGAAAAGGCCCGCGCCATGGGCGCCCGGGGCCGCGCACGCGCCCACGAGCTATTTGCCGAAGAGAAAATCGTCGACCAGTATGAACAGCTCTACCGCGACTGCTTGACACGCCGCCACGAGAGCGTGTAAAGGATATGTGTGGGGGCTCGTCCCCCGGACCGTCCCCTCTCAGGATCAAGAGTGTCGATGGAAAAGCAGGTCGTCTCCAAAAAGAGAGTCGCGGCGCACGGTGAGGTGCTGATCGGAAAGCGCGAGGTCAACGCCATGCTCGATGTCTTCTTTCCTCCCCCCCTGGAAGAGTATCCCCTGACCGGCTTTCTCAAATTCGTGGACTCCGCAAATGACCCCGAATGAACGCGATTTGCCTTTCAAAGAGGAGGTCTATGCCATCGTCGGCGCAGCCATGGAGGTCTCCAATGAGCTCGGGGCGGGGGTTCTCGAGGCTGTCTATCAGGAGGCCCTGGAATCGAATTGGCGCAGCGACAGATTCCTCTCGCCGCGCAAGTCCCCATTCAGGTCCTGTATAAGGGCAACCCCCTGACGAAGGAGTATATCCCCGATTTCATCTGCTTTGAACAGGTAATCGTCGAAATCAAGGCTATCAGACAATTGACGTCTGTCGAGCAGGCGCAGATGATCAATTACCTCAAGGCGACCGGAAAACCGGTTGGCGTCCTGCTGAACTTCGGCTCTCCGAGACTGGAGTGGAAACGAATGGTGTTTACGGATCCACGGATTCGCAGTGGAGGGGCGCCGGAGAGGCCCGCGAATGAACGCCAATGAACGCGAATTGGAGCAGAAGGGTTTTTAGTGTGGAAGACTGCGCAATGGTGTTTGAGAACATGGAACAATTCGGGAGGAGCGCGACATCGGTCAATGCGCCCTCTTCCCCTGAATGAGCTCTTGCGAGCACAACGGAGGATGTCGTCATGCCACGAATCGCGATGATCGGAGCGGGGAGCATTGTGTTCTGCAAGACGCTGATGATGGACCTTCTGGCCACGCCGGCGCTGAAGAACAGCGAGTTCCGGCTGATGAGCCGGACCATGCCGAAATTGAAGCGGATGAAACGTTTCGCGGACGCGGTGATCAAGACCAACGGGCTGGACGCGAAGGTGTCGGTGACGCTGGACCGCCGGGAGGCGCTGAAGGACGCGGATTACGTGATCCTGATGCTCCAGATCGGCGGGGTGGAAGCGTTCGGGGCGGACTATGAGGTGCCGATGAAGCACGGGGTGGACCAGTGCATCGGCGACACGCTGGGCCCGGGGGGGATTTTCCGTGCGTTGCGCACCATTCCGGAGATTCTGGACATCGCGAACGACGTGAAGGCGCTGTGCCCCAACGCGTACATTCTGAACTACGTCAACCCGATGGCGCCGGTGTGCTGGGCGCTGGGCACGGTGCCGGGGATCAGTTTTGTGGGCCTGTGCCACGGGGTGCAGACGACTCTGGACCTGATTTCGGGGTATGTGGGCGTGCCGAAGGAGGCGATCGACGCAAAAGTCGCGGGGATCAACCACATGGGCTGGTTCCTCGAGATGAAGCACCACGGACAGGATCTCTACCCGAAGTTCAAGGAGGTCTGCGAGAGGCCCGAGTATTACATCAACGAGAAGGTGCGCATCGAGGTGATGCGCCATTTCGGGTATTTCATGACGGAGAGCACCGGCCACCTGAGCGAGTATGTTCCGTGGTTCCGCAGCAGCCGGAAGGCGCTCGACCTGTACTGCGACGAACCGGCCTTCGGCGGCGAGTCGGGCGCGTACTACAAGTGGTGCAAGCTGATCGGCGATCATCTGATGAATGAGGATTACCTGGCGGACGAGCCGGTGCAGCTCACGAAGCGCAGCGTGGAGTATTGTTCGTACATCCTGGAAGCCCTCGAGACCGGCACGCTGTTCCGGTTCCAGGGAAACGTGCGCAACGACGGCTATATCAGCAACCTTCCGAACGGGTGCTGTGTCGAGGTGCCGGTGTTCGCGGATCGTCTGGGCCTGCATCCGACCGTGGTGGGGGCGTTGCCGGCGCAGTGCGCGGCGCTCAACCAGAGCAACGTGACGGTGCAGGGGCTGGCAGTCGAAGCGGCCATTACGGGCGATCCCGAGCTGGTCGTGGCGGCATGCGCCCTGGATCCGCTGACGTCGGCCTGCCTGACGCTCAAGGAAACCCGGGACATGGCCGCGGACATGCTCGAAGCGGAACGGCAGTGGCTGCCGCAGTTCGCGGGAAAGACCATTCGCACCACGCCCATTATCGCGACGCCGCCGGGGACGCCGCACGCGGAAGTGCCGCTCGATCCCGCGCTGGCGGTGGTCCACCGCTTTGGCGAACTGGCCCACAAAGCCGGCGGTTAAGGCCCCACGGAGAAGGGGGCCGGATGACGGCGCTCTTTTATCAGAAGAGACTGGCCACCGAGGGTGCGGAGAGTTCAACGTTTACAAAACTGCGGCTGGAATCCACCCCCGCCAGCGGGGGACACAACCCGCACGACGACCTTGGAGTTCGGCGGAGCTGTCCACTGTGTCCACCACGTCCACCGTGTCCACCAGATGCCAAGAATGCAGGCGAGACGCCTGCGCTACAAGAAATAACCTCGCGGGGCCGGAACGTATCGCTCTCAGGCGACGCGCGGACGAGGAATGGGGACTCCGGGGACCCCGGAACGGGGTCCAATGGGATCAACGGCGGGCGAAACTCGTGGCTCAGACGCCATTTCTTCGGGATGGCGCGCGCGCGATCCGGGGGAATAGGCAATTTGCATCTCGTGCCCGGAAAGGGGCACTCTAGAAGGGTCTGGGGTGATCCCCGGAGACGATAGGGCATCTGGAATCCGCACCGGTGCGTCGTGCACGGCCGCGTGAGGGGTGTTTAGGGGTCTCAGACCGTCCCCAGCGGGACTGTCGAGACCACACCGAGAAGCAGGCGGCGGCGAAGGCCGCAGAGCAAGGAGAGTCGAGTTATGCCGGTAACACGCAGACAGTTTTTGGGCACGTCGGCCGCGGCGGTCCTGGTGGCGGGAGCGATGAGCAAGGGCACGGTTTTCGGGGCGAATGAGCGCGTCCGGGTGGGCGTCGCGGGCATCAATGGCCGGGGCGGCTCCCATCTGGAAGGATTCGGCAAATGCGACGGATCGGAGGTCGTGGCGATCTGCGACGTCGACAAGCGCGTGCTCGAGGCGCGCGCGAAATGGCTCGCGGACAATACCGGCAAACGCCCCAAGACGTTTGTGGACATCCGCGAAATGCTCGCCGATCCGGAGGTGGACGCGGTATCGTACGCCACGCCGAACCACTGGCACGCGCTGGGCGCGGTATGGGCCTGCCAGGCGGGCAAACACGTGTATGTCGAGAAGCCGGTGTCGCACGACTACAACGAGGGTCTCGCGGTGATTGAGGCCGCGAAGGCCAATAACGTCATCGTGCAGCACGGCACCCAGTCGCGCTCCGACCACAAGTGGATCCGCGCCATTGAACGCATTCACGCGGGCGTGATCGGCGAGATCTACATGGCGCGCGCGCTGTGTTACAAAAACCGCGATTCGATCGGATTCAAACCTGACGAGGCGCCGCCGGAATGGCTGGACTGGACGCTGTGGCAGGGCCCGGCACAGGATCGGCCGTTCAACACCAACTACGTCCATTACAACTGGCACTGGTTCTGGGCGTACGGCAACGGCGATATCGGAAACCAGGGCGTTCACCAGATGGACATCGCGATCTGGGGTATGAACAAGGGTTTGCCCAACAAGGTGTTCAGCATGGGCGGACGCTATACCTACGAAGATCAGGGCGAGACCCCCAACACGCAGGTTGCGACGCTGAAATACCCCGACGGCACCATGACGGTGTTTGAGGTGCGTGGCCGGGCGACCAACGCGGAAGGCGACCAGAAGGTCGGCAACCTGTTCTACGGGTCCGGGGGCTACGCCGTCGGCACGACGCTCTACGACACCGAAGGCAAGGAAATCCCGGACGAGGCCGTCGAAGCCAAGCCCGAATGGGGCACGGGCGATCACTTCCAGAACTTCGTCAATGCGGTGCGGAACCACGACGCGAACGCCGTCCACGGCAACCCGGTGGACGCCCACACCGGCTGCGCCCACATCCATTTGTCGAATATCGCGTACCGGGCGAAGACCTCGCTGGATTTCGATCCCGCCGCGCAGCGGTTTGTCGGGAACGACGAGGCGAATGCCCTGTTGACCCGAGACTACCGGGAAGGCTTTGAAGTGCCTCAGCCTGCCTGAGCCGGAGCCTGAGCCTGAGCCTGAACCTGAGCCTGAACCTGAGCCTGAACCTGAGCCTGAACCTGAGCAGAAGCACCGGCCGCGGCGTTCCCCCGGGAACCCGCGGCCGGTTTTTTATGGCGCGTCCTCAGCCGGACCACTCCCCCAGGCATTCGCAACCACTTCTCACACGCGTGTTGGAAACCCGCCGTCCTCGGGAGGCTTGCCGACCGCGCACGAAGCGGCTATGATGAGACTGGCGGAACAGCCAAGGCATAGGCAGGCAATCGCTCTTCTATAATCTTGCCAACCGGGTCCAGTCAATGCACGTTTGAAGAAGTCTTGAGGCCCTGAATTGTTTGGTTCCATGCTGGAGTCAACGGAGGACACAAGATGACAAATCCCAGGGTGAGAGCGGTCTTCTTATTCTTCCTCGCACTGACGTTTGGAGTCCTGATCTTTGGCGGCTATGCGATCAGGAGAGAGAAGCCGCCCATTCCGGAGACGGTACAAGATCGCTCCGGAACCGTTTTGTTTACCGGCGCGGACATCATTGACGGCCAGAATTACTTCTACAGCCGCGGCGGTCAGCATATCGGGACTATTTGGGGGCATGGGGCCTACCTGGCTCCGGATTGGTCCGCGGATTTTCTGCATCGCATGGGCCTGTACCTGGCGGCGCGCCACCATGGATTGGATGCGGATCAGGCCCGGGATTTCACGCAGGAAGATTTCAGGCAACTGACGCCCGAGGACCAGGCTCGCCTGCAGGTCCTTGTAAGCCAGGAAATCAAGGAAAACCGTTTCGATCCTGAAACGGGAACCCTGACCTTCACCGAAAACCAGACGGAGGCATTCCACGCGCTTACCGGGTACTACACGGGTCTTTTCCAGGAGGGCAATGACCGCATGGCCCTGCAGCCGGGGATTGTCCGGACCGAGGCCGAGGGCCGCCTTGTGACGGCCTTTTTCGCGTGGCTTTCGTGGGCCGCGGGTACCCGGCGCCCGGGCGCGGAATACACCTACACGACGAACTGGCCTTTCGATCCCCTGGTTGGTAACGAGCCGCTGCCCGACTTTCTCATGTGGTCCATCGTAAGCGTCATCCTGCTGATCTTCGCGATCGCGGCTTCCCTGTTTGTGTACCAGCGCTATGTCGGGCGGGAGGAGTATGGGAGCCATCTGACGCTTGATTTCCCGGAGCCCCAGCCGACGTCCAGCCAGAAGGCCACGCTGGTCTATTTTGTTACGGCGATCGTGCTGTTCACTCTCCAGCTTGGACTGGGGGCGGTTACGGCGCACTTTACCGTTGAAGGCAATTCCTTCTATGGCATTCCCCTCGCCTCGTTCCTGCCCTACGCGGCGGTCAGAACCTGGCACATCCAGTTGGCCATTTTCTTCATCGCCACCTGCTTTCTCGCCGCCGGACTCTTCATTGGGCCGTTCGTGGGCAGAGAACCCAAAGGCCAGGCCGCGTGGGTGCTGGTCCTTTTCGCGGCCCTGGTTGTTGTGGTGGCGGGCACGCTGGGAGGGACCTGGCTGTCCGTGTCGGGCTTTTTCGGCGGAGACGGCTATCTGTTCGGCCACCAGGGCTACGAATTCATCGAGCTTGGACGCGCATGGCAGCTGCTGCTGATTGCCGGGATGATCATCTGGCTCGTTCTCGTATGGAGGGCGATCCGGCCGGCCCTCAGACACGAGGAAGACAGCGGGGGCCTTACGCACATGCTCCTGTACAGCTCGGTTTCCATTCCGCTGTTCTATATGGCCGGGCTGATGTACGGGAAGGGCAGCCACCTCTCGGACGCCGAATACTGGCGGTGGTGGGTCGTCCACCTGTGGGTCGAGGGCTTTTTCGAGGTATTCGCCACGGTGGTGATGGCGTTTCTGCTGTCGCACATCGGCGCCGTGAGCAAGAAGTTCGCCCTGACCAGCGTGTATTTCATCATCTTCCTCTACCTTGGAAGCGGCGTGATCGGCACGTTTCACCATCTCTACTGGAGCGGGTCTCCCACGGTGGTGATCGCGCTGGGCGCGGTCTTTTCCGCGCTGGAGGTCGTGCCCCTGTCGCTGCTGGGATTTGAAGCGGCGCACAACCTGAGGGTCGTGAACGAAGGCGGAACAACCTACGCCTACAAGTGGCCCATCTATTTCTTTGTAGGCGTGGCCTTCTGGAACCTGGTCGGAGCGGGGGTATTCGGTTTTCTGATCAATCCGCCGATAGTTCTGTACTATTCGCAGGGCATCAACACCACCCCCATCCATTCCCATGGGGCGCTCTTCGGCGTCTATGGCATGCTCGCCATCTCTCTGATGCTCTTCTCCGTGCGCCACATTGTGACGCGGGCCTCGTGGTCCGACCGGCTGCTCAAGTACAGCTTCTGGGGGCTCAATGGCGGGTTGGCAGGCATGCTGGTTCTAAGCCTGATTCCCTCGGGCTTCTATCAGCTCTACCACGCGATTCGGGAAGGACTCTGGTTTGCCCGCAGTCCGGAGATCGCGTCGGGCGATTTCATCCGCGGCGTCACGTGGATGCGCATGCTGCCCGACCTTCTCTTTGCAGTGGGTGCGCTGTCGTTGCTGTTGTTTCTGGTTCGGGCTACCGTGTTGAGCTTTCGGAAAAAAGCATAGCGGTCCGCTGGCGAGACGATAGAAACGCGCCCGGGGACGGCGCCGACAGCCGCGTCAATCCGGCGTGCCGGGTTCAACGCCATCCATTTGCTTTTGCCGTGTTTTCCGGCGCCGGCGGGCCTTTTGTTTGCGGAGTTTGGCCACGCGCTTTGCCTGGGGACTCTCCTCCCCCATTTCGCGGGCCTCGATGAGCTCACAGAGCCGTCGGCGGGCATAAAAGCGGTTGAGAGCCTGCGACCGGGCTTTCTGCATCTTCACTTCCAGGCCGGTGGGACGGTGCGTGAGTTGAACGCAGGTGGCCGACCGGTTGACGTGTTGACCGCCGGGGCCACTGGAGGAGACAAACCGCTCTTCGAGGTCGGATTCACTCAGGCCGCAGGCGGCCATACGGCGCGCGAGTTCCGCTTCTTTCTGCGGTGTTACGCCGAACTTGCCCATTGCATTGACCTCGCGCGCCGGCTCATCCGCCCGGCAGTTGTCGTGCACCCAATCCGAGGCTCACGACCGATTGGCGCTCTGTAACGAGCACTCGCACGGCCTATTCAGAGCCCGGAGACTCATGGAGGGCGGCCTGAATCTCGGCGTACAGCGTGCGTGTCGCTTCGTTTGCCCGCGCGTCTTGACCGCCCTGGAAATACCGCGACACGCCGTCGCTCTCGACTTGCACCCAGACCTGTTCCCCCTGCCGGTACGGCTCCTTGAGGTGAAGCGTTGCCCGGGTGTCGCCGGCACGGTACTTGCAGGGCTCGAGCCGGGTGCTCTGGCCAAGGTCCCAGTAGAACACCCCGTCACTCGCGAACAGCAGCAGGCCCCGGGAATCGTAGGGGTCGCGCTTGTGTCTGGCGTTGAACGATTCCGAAGAAAGGCATTTCACCGGGACGCGGCGGGCGTGTTCCAGGAGTTCCGGATGGTACTTCCTGAGCAGGCGTAGACGGCGGAAGGCGTTTGCCGCTTCCTCCAGGCGCTGCAGCCGCTTCCCGGAAACCGGCATGGGCAGGATCCGCAGCACGACGTCCACGGCCATGACAACCGCCCCGAGTGCGTATTCAAAAAGGGTGATCACTCGTCGGAACCTTCTACCCTCGGACGCGCGCAGCGGCGCGCTCACGCATGCCTGCACCTGATTCCAGACTCAATCCCGTTTACATACGAATCCGCGCGCGAAACGCAGCGTTCATGCAACAACCGGGTTTTCGAGCCTGCCCAGCCCTTCGATCTCGATCGCGATGGTGTCCCCGGGCTTGAGCACGACCTTCGGGTCGCGCGCCCAGCCCACGCCTTCGGGCGTCCCGGTCATGATCACGGTGCCGGGGAGCAGCGTGGTGTCTTCCGAGAGAAAACTGATGAGCGCCGGCACATCGAAAATCATGTCCTTCGTGTTCGAAGACTGCATGACCTCGCCGTTGAGCATGCTCTTGATCGCGAGCGCGTTGGGGTCGGTCAGTTCATCGCGGGTGACCAGAACCGGGCCCAGCGGGGCAAACGTATCAAAGCCTTTCCCCCGGCACCATTGAGACCCGCCGAGTTTTGACTGCCAGATGCGCGCGGAGACGTCGTTGCCGCACATATATCCGAGGACGTGGTTGAGGGCGTCTTCCCTCTTGACGTTGCATGCCGGCTTGCCGATGACCACGGCCAGTTCGGCCTCGTAATCCACTTCCTCCTTACAGACCGCGGGGAGCTCGATGGGTTCCCGGTGACCCGTTGCGGACGCCGGGTTCTTCATGAACAGGACCGGGTATTCCGGCACGGCGGCGCCCCCTTCCTCGGCGTGTTTCCGGTAGTTCAACCCGATGCAGAGGATGGCGGTGGGGTCGAGGGGCGGGAGCCAATGGCCGGGCTCGACGGCCTCGTCTGTAACGCGGTTTTCCCCGCCGGCTATGTCGCCCTCGATCTTTAGCAGGCGTCCGTCCTTCTGTTCGGCCGCATATACCACCTGATTGTTCTTGTCCAGAATTCGCGCCAGTCTCATGGTCTCGCCCTTCCTTTATCCCGAGTTGTGCGCAGCATGACACAAACCGCCGGAGCATGTCACGGGGAGGCCGCGGCCCGCTTTCCAAACCGCCAGGCCATGAATCCCAGCAGAGCCAGGATGAGTCCGACTACGATGGAATACAGACCGTCCACACCGTGGCCCGTAGCCGCGACCGCTCCCGCCAGCAACAGCCCGATCAGGCCCGTGCTGGCGCCGACGATGCTCATGGCCACGGCGGCGTCATGCGACACGTCGCGACGCGGCGCCGGGGAGCTGTCGCCGGTCCGTGTCCCGGCCAGGAATTCGTCGACTTCCCTCCGTTTCGCGGGGCCGTCGGGCAACAGGGCGCTCAGGCCAAACACCCCGAACAGGGTGGGCAACGCGGTGATCCAGGTGAGCCACGGCACGGTGTTGAGAAAGGCCAGGCCCGTGCCTTCGGGATACATGGCCAGGACCGCGCGAGGGAACAGGCTCGACACATGCATCACGACACTCGACTCCGCGGGCAGCAGGCTCAACGCATACGCGGCCAGACCGCATGCCGATCCCAGGATGAACCCGAGCAGCGCGCCCCGGTTGGACACCCGCCGGGTCAGGAAGCCAAAAAAGACCGGGATGCCCACGGGCGGCAGCAGCAGGCTGAACACGCCCGCCATGATCTGCACCAGATCGCGCAGGTTTTCCATTTGCGAAAGCATGACCGCGATCGCCACCGCGAGCATCCCGATCCCCAGCGTCGCCAGACGCCCGACGAGCACGAGGGACCTCTGGGAGGCACGCGGCACGAACAGCCGTTTGTAAATGTCGTTGGTAATGACAGCGGCTACCGCGTTGTAATCGCTCGAAAGCATCGACATGGTGGCGGAAAACATGCCGGCAATCACCATGCCGAACAGGCCGGCCGGCAGAAGCTGTCTGCAGACCATGGGATAGACCGTATTGGCGTCGGACACCCCGGGCATGAAGACCCGCGCGGCAAATGCCGGCAGGAACAGCAGGGGCACGCCTGCAAACGTCAGGAACCCGACGGTGTAGCCCACTTTGCGCGCATCCTTGTCGGTCTCGACCGCGTAGTACCGCTGCACGATGGGCCATTTTGTCGTGTATACCAGGAACTGCATCAAGGTGAACGGCAGCAGCCACCAGAACGAATAGTCGCTGCTGGTGAGGTTCCAGTACCGCGGGGGCGCATCCTGAAAGATCGGCAGGATCCCCCGCACTTTCAGCAAGACCAGCGGAATCAATACCAGGACAGCGACGCCCATGACGACAAACTGGACCGTGTCGGTGATCATGACCGCCCACAGCCCGCCCATGAGCGTGTAGCTCAGCATGATCGTGCCGCACACCACGATGGCGACGGGCATGGCCCCGTCGTTCTGCACGCCCAGGCTGACGGTCACCATGGTCCCGATCACAAAGAGTTTCAGCGCGTCATCGATCACAATCAGCGGCACGCCCGCCCAGGAGAAACACTGCCGCAACCAGGGACCGAAACGGCGCTCGATGAATTCCACCGGGCTGGTGATGTTCATCCGCCGCCACCGGGCGGCAAAGAACCGCGCGCTCAACACCGCGCAGGGCACCGTCATCCACCAGATCGTGATGCAGACCAGCCCCTGACGGTAGGCGAGCGCCGAATACGATACAAAGGCAAACGCGCTGAACGTGGTCATGTACAGCGAGACCCCAGACACCCACCACGGCACCTGATTGCCACCGCAGAAGAAATCCCTGAGATCCTTCATCTTGCCGGAGAAATACACCCCGATGCCCAGCATAATGACGAAGAACCCTGCGAGAATCAGGTAGTCCGCCAGAACCAGCCCCTCTTTCACGCGCGTGTCCTCCTCTGGGCCCCCGGCCCTGCGATGGAAGATTGAACGGTTTCGAGAACCCGTCCCCCAAAGTCCCTCGAGCTCTGATTATACGAAGGCAACGGGTGAATATCGACCGGCCGATCCGGCGTTTTTGCAGACCCGCGTGCACCATGCTAAGATCGCGCGCAACGTCCGGGGGGAGCATCCGCAGCCCCCGGACTGTGGCAGGCAGAGGAGATTCGGATGGCACGCACGGTACGCATCGGCATCATCGGTTACGGCAAGATGGCCCACGTGGACCACGTTCCCCATGACCTGCACCTCAATTCTGCACTCGTGCGGCGGTTTTGACGCAGTGAACCGTCTTCAGGACACCAGGTTCAACGCTCCTTGCCCGGCGGCGCCGCGACGGACTCCGAATGCGTTCCACCACTTGATTTACGACAGCGTGAGACAGGGAGGTAAAGGATAAACCGCAATGAATCCGCTTCTTCGCACATGGCGCACCTGGATACACGGCCGGAAGTTCGTCAGCAAAGGTGCGCATTGCCGCTTCCCGGCAAAGTATCTTGAAGTCGACGGGCACGTGGAGCTGGGCGATGACTGCCGGTTTCGGAACAACGTGATCCTCCGCACCAAGGGCGATGGGAAGATCATCTTCGGCACACGGTCCGGGTGCAGCTATTTCTGCTTTCTCGAAGCGACCAAGCTCATCAAGATCGGCGACTTCACGGGGCTGGCGGAGTTCTCGGTGGTTCGCGACACCAATCATCTGGTCCTGGGGACCGCCGCCCATTGGCGTTTGACGCCCTATATCGCCGAGCCGATTGTGATCGGCAATTGCGTGCTGATCACCAGCCGTGTGTACATCGGGCCGGGGGTCGCGATCGGCGACGGCGCCGTGATCGCCCCGAACAGCGTCGTGACGAAAGACGTCGGTCCGCTTGAGGTCTGGGGCGGCAATCCCGCGCGGAAACTTGCCCACCGCACCGAGGGCCTGGTCGCCAGAATGATGCAACGCAAATACGGCCAGCTGCTCGAAGAATTCGGACTCCACCGGGAACGTTACTTCGAAGACATGGAGCGGGCAAGCGAGCAGGCCACCGACGGGATCAACCGGGCCGCGCTCGAGCGCGATCAATACAAAGCCGAGACGGCCGATTCCAAAACCAGCCAGGACATCGAAGACTAGCGCCCCACGGCGCCGGCGTGTACCATGGATTCTCCCGGCACGAAGGGAGAACCGCCATGCCGCCGCACCAGGCTCACAGAGGCAAACACCCGAGAGACGGCCTGCTGTTTGCGCCGCACTGGATTCCGCGGCTGCGCGACGCCGTGCGCGACCTGTCGTTTCTGCTCACGCAGGGATATGCGGAGACCGCCGCGCTCAAGCTCGTTGGCGATCATTACCAGCTGACGGTGCGCCATCGCCGGGCGGTCCTGAGGGCGTCGTGTTCCGACCAATCGCTGGAACGCCGCCGAAACCACAAAGTGCCCGTTTCTGCACTGCACGCCGCGGCCCTGGTGATGGACGGCTACAACCTGCTCATCACCGCCGAGAGCATTCTATCCGAAGGCATCCTGCTTCGCGGCCGCGACGGGTGCGTCCGCGACATGGCCAGTGTCCACGGTTCGTATCGCCAGGTTGCGGAGACGGAAGCGGCCATCCGGTTGATCGGCGAGACCCTTGAAGCGACCGGCGCGGCTCCGATCTCCTGGTATTTCGACAGGCCGGTCTCCAACAGCGGCCGCCTCAAGGAGACCATGGCCGGTATCGCGGAAGCATCGGGGTGGATATGGGACATACGTCTCATCAATGAGGTGGACAAAACCGTGGCCGCCGCCGACGCCGTCGCCGTGTCATCCGACGGCTGGATCCTGGATCGGGCGGACCGCTGGTGCGATCTGACGCAGCTCCTCCTCGAACAGGCTGGAGCGGCTGGCCGCGTTGTTGATCTGCGTCACGAACCATAGCGCCTTTGTCAACGCGCAGAGCCGAACGATGCACAAATCGCCGGTACCATGCGCGATTGACAGTCCGCACCCCAACTCGCGAGAATTGAGGGGCACAAATAGAGCACAACGAGAACATGATATGGACGCTGCATCCATCGGGAAATGGATTGTCGTGTTTGGCCTCGGGCTGGTCGTGGCCGGAGGCCTGCTCTGGCTGCTGGCGAAAGCCGGCCTCCCTCTGGGACGGCTTCCGGGCGACATTCACGTGGAAGGCGAGCACTCGTCATTTCACGTGCCCATTGTCACGTGCCTTGTCGCCAGCGCCGTGCTCACGGTGCTCCTGAACCTCGTGCTGTGGCTGCTGCGCAAATAGAAACGGGCGCGGCCTCCGCTGGAACCCGCGCCCGTCTTGCTCTGTACGTGTTGTGTGGTGTGGTCTTATGCTTCTTCGACGACTTTCCACCCGGCCGCATCGGCCAGCGCAAAGACCGGCTCTCTGAGGTCGCCATAGAAGGTGACCCGGTGCCAGCCCCACTTGTCCCACATGGTGAACAGCTTTTCGATATCTCCGACGGGCTTCACGCCCAGTTTCGTGCGGCAGGCGCGATCGTCGGGATCGTTCTCGACCGCTTTCCCCTGGTGGAAAAGGACTTCCTTGCGGTCGGACGAGAGTTCGAGGGTGGTGGTCATGTACCCCAAGGGGAAAATCGAGCGCACGGACGCGCCCTGCCGGTCTTCGGAATGGGTCAGGATTTCGTACGCGTTGACGGGACCCTGCGGGCCGAAAGGCCGGTTCGACGCCACGCAATGGGCATAGATGATCTCCCCTTTCGCCGTGTCGATCACCGGGTCGGAAATGTAGCCGGGCCGACCCTGAGACAAGGCGGTGAAGGTGACCATGGTCGCTGTAGACGCGACATCGCACTCGCAGGCGCCGATCAGACCTTCATTGCACAGCTCGTGAAATCCGAGGCACGGATACGCGTGGATGTGGCCCCCGTAAAACCCGCCGAGGCAGTTGATGGTGATGGCGTTCGCGCCGTATTTGTTGAGGACCGCCTTTTGCCCAAGATACATGGCGGCCGAGGTCTCAAGGGTCTCGCGCGAAACGTCTTCGATGACGGCGGCGTTCTTTTCCCAGCGATCGGCGACCGCACGCGCCTCGTCTTTGTCGGCATTGGCCCAGGCATCGTTCAACTCGGCAAAGGCCACCCGGGTGATGGGAATGCCCATGAACTCCCCGCCATCCCCCGCTTCCTGGTCGCGCACGGCGAGGATTCTCGAAGCCTTCATTCGCGCCAGACACTCCGTCGGCGACAGAACGGCAAGAGAATCGCTCTTACAGGCCAGCCGGCCGGACCCGGGAGTCGACTTCACGCGCGCCTGCGCCGTCGCCGCGACGAAATCCGCCGGGGAGCCGCCCTTCCGCACGACGTCAAAGCACCGCACCGCGGCGATCTGGTCCTTCATATCCGAGGACGCGACAAATCCCACATTGGGGGCGTTGTTGCGCAGGAACCCCGCGGTATACACCAGAAAGCCGCCGCTGCCCGCATACTGGAAATCGGCGTACAGGACCGGCTTGCCGGAGGTGGCAATGGTCTGCACCACCTGGTTCCAGCAGTTCATCTGGTAGACAATGTAGCCGTCGATCTTGCCGGAAGCGTCCTCCTCGAGGATTTTCTGGGCCTGCTCCGGGCCCGTGGAGAGGGTTGGCACGAACTCGAAGTTCGGAAACGCCGAAGCCAGTTCGCTGTTGATGCGCTCCATCGGGGGGCGGAAATCGAAGCCGACATTCGGCCAGTCGGGTCCGGGCTGCACCTCGGCATGCAGCGAGTAGATCGTGCGAATGCGCATCTTCCCGGCGTTCTTTGCGGCCTTGTGTTCGCTCTTCATCGACGCGCATCCGGCCGCGCCCAGGCACGCCGCGCAGCCTGTTGCCAGGAAACCGCGGCGACTCATGCCCATACATCCGGAGAGTTTCGGTACCGTTTTCATCTGAGGACCCCCTCGACCGTTGCGCGGAGAATATGTCCGCAGCTCCCGCCTGACCATCGACCATCCCGGCATGCGTCCCGTAAACACCATGGGAACGCGTATTACTCTATCCAAGGCCCCGGCGGATTTCCAGCGTTTTCTCCCAGAAAGAGCAAACGGTCGGAGCCGCCCCGTGAAACGGCAGCCCTGCAGAACGTTGCCGTCTCCTGACCGGGCTCACTCTCCCCCAGCCGGATCAGCGGCCTGGGGATTCTGCTCGACGAAGGCGGGATCCATCCACACGAACTCCCAGATGTGCCCGTCCAGGTCCTGGATGCTGCGTTCGTACATGAAACCGTGATCCATGGGCTCGCGGACGTTCTTTCCGCCCGCGGCGATGGCCTTTGCGGCCAGTTCGTCCACCTCGTCCCTGCGCTCGCAGCTCAGGCAGAGCAACACCTCGTTCGATCTCCGGCTGTCGCACACCTTTTGCGGGGCGAACTGGCGGAACTTCTCACGGGTCAGCAGCATGGCGTAAATGTCATCGCTGATGACCAGACAGGCGGCGGTTTCATCGGTGAACTGGCCATTGCACGAGAATCCAAGGGCACGGAAAAACGCTTTTGACGCATCAAGGTCCTTGACGGGCAGATTCACGAAAATCTTTCGCGACATGGGGCTTCCTCCAGCGGTTGCGGACATCGCGTCATCGGTCTATCGCTTCAACGGGATCCAGATTTCTATGCCGCCCTTTCCGGTCTGTGGGTTGAACTGCCTGGAATACCGCTCGAAACAGGGGGCATCGGCAATACCCAGGCCGGATTCCGGCGCCCACTGTGTCCAGATCGCTTCCATGGCGGCGGGAATCGTTGAAACATGGTCGTGAAACGGAAAGACGGCATAGCGTTGCGCCGGCAACCGTATGCACGTGAAGTCGCCGGGCAGGTTGTCCGCGTCTGCCACCTCGACCCCGGTCAGGTAATCAAACCCGGCGCCCGCCCCGTAATTCCAGCAGACGCCATACGTAGCGCTGTCGACCTGTCCGGGGATATCGCTCAAGCGGGGCACAAAACACTCCCATTGCCGGGGGATGGTCGGGCGGGACTCGAAGGTGTAGGTCGCATTCACCCCGGCGATGCTCCGTTCGGGAAGGTCTTCGAAGCGGGGCCGGCCGAGCCCGAGCGCCTGTGCCCGGATGCCCGCCTCCTGTTCACGCAGTTCGGGAGACAACGTCTCCCCGAAATCGGCGGCCTCAAACACGGGGCGGATCTCGATTTCGCCATCGTCTTCGTGGGGACTGGGGCATCTTCTGGCCCACGCGATGGCCTCATCCATCGAAGCGACCTTCCACAGCCAGAATCCCGCGATCAGCTCCGCCGCCGGTTCGAAGGGACCGCGAACCACCGTCCGTTCCCTTCCGGAAAACCGGACGCGCACCCCCGCGGAGCTCGGACGCAATCCCTCTCCGGCGAGCAACACGCCCGCATCCGCGAGCGCCTCGTTGAACTCGCCCATCGCGGCGAGGAGCTCCCGCGTGGGCATCTTGCCTGCCTCGGAAGCCTTGCTCGCCTTGACAATGACCATGACTTTCATGGTTTTCTCCCGCATAAGTGGATGTATTTCGCTGCTGGGACGGCGGTCACCCGTTCGGGCGCGCCGACGAAAGCACCTTACGGCCTCGGCCCGAGTATCCTTCTGGCAGACAAGTCACTTCTGCGAGACGCACAGGGCTTCCATGCGCTTCTGTATCTCCTCGGGTGAGACATTCTCTTTGGGTGAGGCAATGCTCCACACGTGTCCGAAGGGGTCCATCAGCTGACCCGATCGGTCGCCATAGAACTGGTCCCTGACCGGATGGAGTTCCGTCGCGCCGGCCGCCAGGGCTCGCTCAAAAAACGCGTCCACATCTTCGACATACACGTACAACGTAACCGGCGACCCGCCCAGCGTCTGGGGAGACTTGCCTCCGTACTCCTGGCATTCCTCCGAGAACATGATCTGCGAATCCCCCAGGGCAATCTGCGCGTGGGCCAGGCGCCCGTCCGGAAAAAGGAGCTTGTACTTCTCGATCGCTCCGAACGCCCTTTTGTAGAATTCGAGCGCCTCGACGGCATTTTTCATTATGAGGTACGGCGTTACCGTGTGAAACTCCGGGGGCACCGCTGTCGTTTCGGCCATGGTTCTATCCTCCTGTGCAAAGCTCTGGAAAATGTTGACCGGGTAGTGTCGGGAGAGTGGCGATGCAGGCAGAGGATACGCGCATTCTGCGCGAGCGTGTCGCGCCGGGCGCCTCTCAACAGACGGAAATCACCGGGCACGCGCAGACGTATTGGTGTGAAACAACGTGATTCGGTACCGCGGAACGCGTGCACGACTGAGCGTGTTGCGTGTATTTCCCGCTTGTTCATCTGACGCACACATCGAGGTCCCTTCCGGCGTGTACCTCGCTGCCGCAAGCGGAACCCGCTCCTTTGAAAAAGGCTCTCCCGGACCGCGTGCCGTGACCTGCGGCGAGGCGGTCCATTCGTATATAACAAATCAAGACGGGCAGAATTCCTCAAACTGCAGCATTGTCGCGGCCGGCGCAGCCCTGGCAGACTTCTGGCCGCTCCCCCCCCCGCATACAGACGAGGGCGGGACATGGAAAACACCCCGCCGGCAGAGGTTACGGTCTGGCGTCAAGATCGGCGGGAGCGACGATGCCCACGCCCACATGGATGCGATCGATGTCGCCCACGAACGGGGTTACGAGCGCGATCTCGTTGCCCACCCGGACAAGCGGGTTGCCGGGGGAGTGCGGATAGCCCTTGAGTTCGAGCTGGTCGGTCAAGGCCCCGTCAATGCAGTAGTCGAGCTGGCCGCAGTGGTGAAAATTGACCGCAACGTGATGCCATTCGCCGTCCGCCGGGACAATGGAATGCGTGCCGGCCTGTTCGCCGATGCCGTACAGGGTGAACAGGGTTTCGCCCTTGTGGTTGATGCCGAGGCGCCAGCCCCCGCCGATGCCGAAACTGAAGATCGTCGCGCCATACTGCTGTTCCTGCTGGCCGTGGTGCCGAACCCAGGCTTCCACCACAAACGGCGCTGTGCGGAAATCCAGGACGCGGCCGGAATCGGCCACTTCGCAGCGCGCGCCGTGCGGCAGCCTCAGGTATGCGCCGCTCTCGCCCGGACCGCCCGTTTCGAGCGACGCAGACGGTTCCCCGGCCACCGGGACAAGTTGCAGGCCGGTCCCCAGGGCGTCCCGCCATGCAGCCTCGCCCTCGCCGTCGAAATCGAAGGCTACACGCGGCCCCGGAAGGACCGGGGCGGGAAAACGGCCCGCGCGAATCTCGGCGGCGAGCGTCTTGAGCCCCTCGGTCGTCCCTGACCACACTCCGCGGATATGGTCCAGGTTGATCGGGCGGTTGGTTGCCCGCCACGTCGCTTCGTACTCTTCCCACAGGCCGCCATGCCGACCCGCCAGGGATTCCAGCGCGGCAGCGGCGTCTTCACGGTCGAATTCGGCCCGTTCCATCGTTGCCCCGATGCGATGAAAGGTGAGGGCCATCTCCGCCGACGCGTTCAGCATCCGCGCGGCCAGGTCTACCGTGCGGACGTAGTCGGCGTTCTCCGCCGGTCGCACCTCCATGAGGGCGTCGTGGACGGCCCGGGTTTCCGCGTCGAGCGTATTCCAGAACGCGAGCGTCTCCTCGTTGGCGTCGGCCATGCCCCAGACCCCTTCGGCGGGTTCGCAATGGAACATGAATCGCGCCTGACAGGTGCGGCTCAGGTCTTCACCCTGGCACCGGGCCAGCCGGGTCAGCGCCGCGGCCAGGGTCTCGTCGCCAATGCCATAGAACTGGGTGGCAAATGCGCTCGAATACTCGGGCATGGGAATGGGCTCCGGTTTCCACGAGATCGCTCCGCAATACACCACGCCGTAGAAATTGAGTTCGCTCAGGTTGACGCCCGCCGCCCCCTTGTAGCCGTCGCCCCAGCTGCTCACGAAGTGCCCCGTGGCGCCCTCGCTGGCCGCCTGAGCCGCGAGCGTTTCCATGTTGCGGAACGAAGGCGGGCAGATCGGATACAGGTTGTTCCAATCCCACAGGCCCGACAGCGCCGTAAAGGTCAGCCCGCTTCCCTTGAGCGCCGTCAGTCCCGGATACGTGTCGCGCGGCGCATAATCCCAGAACATGGGCACGATGTCTTTGGGCAACAGCTCCAGAATGCCGGGATGGTTCAGGATGATGTCGGCGTACATCATCATGGTCTGGCCCTGTGATTTCACGAGCCCGTTCATCTTCGTGTAGTAGTCGGCGAAGACGCGCTCGATCCCCTTTTCGTTCACGGCCTCGGCGGAACGCCCCTTCCCGATCGCGTAGCTTTCGTCGAGACCGCAATGGAAATACGCCCCGCCAAACGCGGGGGCGATCTCGTTCACCATCTTCCGGACGAGATCGAAGGACTCCTCCGACGTGGCGCACAAATCCCCGCCGCCTTCGGGCATTTCCGCGAGGTGCCGGTATCGCGGTTCGCGCAGCGTCATCTCCATGTGTCCCAGCAGCTCGACCGTCGGGATCACGTCGATGTAGTACTCTCTGGCGTAGGCCACGAGCTCGCGGATTTCCTCGAATCGGAACCGGTCGTATTCCCGGCCCAGCTCGGGATCAAACGCGTAGACGAAATGGTCCGGCTCGATGAACCACAGATACGTGTCGATCTTGAAGCGCGCGAGTAGACGGATGGCCCGCTTGTGTTCGTCCATCGTGGGCAACTGATCGCGTCCGTAGTCCTCGCTGTATCCGCGCATGGGCAGGGCGGGCCAATCGAGGATGCGCATACAGGGAAGGGCCGTCAGCCCCCGCGCTCGTGCACTGCGAAGCACCTGCTCCAGCGTCATCAACCCGTAAAACAGCCCCTTCTCCGAGGCTGCGCCGACGACCACGCCGGAGGGGGTGACGGTCAGCGAGTACCCCTGGTCTCGTGCGGCAGCGGGCAGCACAGTGGCCGGAGCAAATGGCGCCGGCACTCCTGAAAACGAGACGTACAGAAGATAGCTTTCACCGGGCGCCGTCGCGGGATTGATGTTCAGGCCCAGCCGGACCAGGGTCTCGGCCAGACGGTCCGTCAGCCGCTTTATCTGCTCTTCCGCGGGGGCCGTCAACGTGATGTGAACCTCGCCCCCGTCAAGTGGGCATTGTCCAGACAGGGTTTCCAGCCTCTGTGGCCGGGGGAGCAGGTCGCGGAGGAGCGTGTCTTCGGCCGCCGCCCCCATCGAAATGGAAGCACAAAGAAACAGGATGAGGAGTCGGGTTTTCATACGGAGTACCTCTGGGCTTCCACCGCGGTGAGTGAAGAGACGCCCGCCGTTTGATGGTGTCGTTACACACGCGTTGACTGAACTCTGCGCTATTCCAGAAAGGCCGGCTCGCCCTGAATGGACTCGGCAATGGCCAGCGCCTTTTCCACCTGTTCGCGGGTGCCGCGGCAGATGAGCCGGGAAGAGCCCTCGGCCCCGGCAATCCCACCGGCCGCCGCCTGAAACACCGACGCCCCCGTCAAGAGTTCCAGGGCTTCAATTTCGGTCAGGATATGCCCGGTTACGAGGAACATGGACGGAATGTTGTTCAAACTCTCAACCGGTTCACGCATCTTGTTGGCTATGTCGATCACATCTCCCTGCACCTGTTTCTCCAGCCCGATCGGGATCACCAGGTGCGCCTTCCGGGACACGACCACCGGGTAGACCTTGCCGGTTGTGCCGGCGCTGCTGTTCGGGCCGCCGCCGATCAGCACGCCCGCGGTCTTGTGTTCCCGGTCCAGGGCATTTGCGCCCTTGATAACCACATCCCCCGCTTTCAGCGCGTTCAAGGCATCGTCCATGCTCATACCGGTCTGCACCTGTCCGTTCACCAGCACGATATCTTCGATGCGTTCGCCGGGTTCAGGCGCCTGGCCGCCCTTCGCGGGTCCCGTCCATCCGATAACGTACGCGCCATGGGCGATCTTCTGACCGGTCAGTTCCTCGGCCACATAGGTATTGGTTGTACCCCGGGCGATGACGACCATGCCGTCCTGAAGAGCCTGCTTCACGACGGGCATTTCGGAAACGGCTTTGGCAATGAGCCGTTTCCCCTCCGAAACCGTCAGGATGACCTGCGCCTGCACGCTGTCCGCAGCTGCTGAACCGGATTCGCCCGCCCCGGCGACTCCGGCAACGGCCAGCATCACCAGCATTCCTCCAAAGAGCACATTACGCATGAGTCCCTTGCCTCCCAGTCACTCTGTTGTTCTTCGCGCGCCTGGTTGTATCCCGGCAGCGCACACCGCTGATGATACCATGACGTGTTCCGTTTTCTTCCTCTCCGTACCCGGTTCCCCTATTCGGACCCGCTGTCGCAGAGGTCCTCACGACGGTATACGCGCAGGCTTCGCAATGGGCGCAGCAGCAATGAAGAATACAGTTGTCGATGAACAGCCCGTCGTAACCCGGCTCCGCATGGTTCCCGGGGTCATCCCCTCATTCCCGGATCGGTTGCCCTTCGTGTGGCGCTGCTGATCTGAGCTTTCGCAGCTTTTTTCCGATAGCATCCAGTCTGGCCGCTCCTTCCGACAATGTCGGGCAAATCCATCCGCCTTCGTCGAACTCGTTCCAGGCGTAGATGAGCACGGTATTGGCCTTCGCGGTCTCCGGATGGGTTCTGCACCATGTAATCGCCTTTTCAAGATGCTCGCCCAACTCGTCGGGGGCAGGCGCCTCATAGTACTCCTGAATGTTCCCGTCCTTCACCCACGGTACGGGCGTCTCGACCCGGGGCCGCATGTCCCAGCCCGCGGTCACAAGCGGCACCACGTCGCAGCCCGTGGCCCCGAACGCGTCCCACCATCGTTGGGTGTGGGCCGCGAGTTCCGCATACGGCGCGGCCCGGCCGCCCGCGTTTGACGCATAGGCGCCGATGGCGTCCAGCCCCAGCGTCGCGGCCTGCTCTTTAAGGGTCTCCGGCGACCATCCCTGCGCAACGATGTAGGGATTGCCCGCGCCGGCCGCCTGTGCGCGGGCGCGGAGCTCCTGAAACGCCGCGCGCGCTTCCTCCCACGACGCGAACCGGCCCGGCCCGACCAGCCCGTCCACGGAATAGAGGTAGATCAGTGGCCGCCCGTCCGCAACACACTGGTACGACGCTTCCCTGAAGTACTCGACATAGCGCCGGACCTTCGCCGGCCAGGCCTCGCGGCCTCCTCCGCCTTCCCATCCTCCCTGCAGGTTGAGGCAAAAGTTGACCCGGTGCTTCTGTTCGCTCGCCAGATAGAGTTTCAGGACAAGACTGAGAGCGTTATCTTCCGGATAGATCACGAAGGCCCAGTAATCCAGCCCGGCCTGGTGCGCGAAGGCAATCTCCTGCTCCATAATCTCCGGCGTAGTTCCACGAACTTCCACGGCGTTCTCGCCGGTCACCCTGCCGAAAAACGGGAGGCGGTAATGCCAGTGGGCCGGGGCCAGGGTCTTTTCGACGATGAGCCCGACCTCGGACGCCGGGCCGTGCCAGGCGTCCCAGCGGATCGCGCCGACCAGAACGCGGCCAGGTTCGGGCGGCGCGGTCACAACGCCTGCCGAGGCCCACGCCGAGACCGCGCAACCCAGCAGAAATGCCGCTGCGCCCCTCATGCCGGTCTCGTCTCTTCCGCGTCCCGGTACATCTGCCAGAACAGAATCCACGGGTCCAGGTGTATCGTCTCGCCGTAATCGTGGACCTTGAACACGAAATGGCTGTGGTCGACGCTGCCTGACAGCACACCCGCCCCTTTGGCGAATTGGACGCCCTTCCTGAGCGGCGCATGCTCGTCGACCGTCAACTCGGTCATGTGGTGGGCCTGGATAATCCATTCGGCGCCGTTGGGCCACCGGTGAATGCCCCGCCAGCGGTTGTTGTTGTGGCCCATGTTCAGGCTGTTGAAATAGAAATGGTCGTCGATGTCAAACGGCGTCCACAACGGGGTGCCCGGCGCGTGATTGATGTCGAGGCCCCCGTGCGCGGAAGCCCCGTTGTAGGCGCCAAGCCAGCAGTCCTCCCCCCGGTAACAATCGATGATCTTCAGCCCGCCCTCCGGCAACGGGCACCAGGGATGAAGCGTTTCAGGACAAATGCGGAGCGCGGCATCCTGAAGTGCGAACCGGGCGTGTTTACGCGGACGGCACTCGCCGTGCTCCTCCAGCAGAAACGCGAAGATGTCCTGAACGGCATCGAACCACAACCGCACGCCGTCTATCTCCCACGGCTCGTAAAAACTCCGTTGCGTAGACACCTCGCGCTCGAGCCGGTGTTCCCGGCCGTTGACTCGCAGCACGCAGTCAAACGTGTAATCCGTGCGTCCCCGGTGTTCCTCGACCTTCAGCTCTTTCAACGTAGTGCGCAGGATGCGCGCGCTGGTTGCGACCAGTTCGATGCGCACAATGTCCCCAGAACTCAGCTCAAAATCGACCGCCTCGCCGCGATTCATCTCCAGTGCCGTCAGGGTGTCTTTCCCTTTGATCCTCAAGGCTGCTTGTTCGTTCACCGTGGCGCTGGCGGTTTGTCCGGGTTTCGGCAACGCTCCGGGCGGGGAACCCTGTCCCCAGGCACTCGCCGCGCTTGCCATCGCGGTGATCGCCGGCAACGTTTTCAGAAATGCTCGACGCTTCATGGCATGCTTCCTTCTACCCGGTCTCAGGCCGCAAGCGGCCCTCGTGATCATTGCCGGAAAACCCGGTGCGCCGCGATGAAATCCGGTTGGCGCACACCGGCAGACCGGGCACTCCGGCCCCGGCGGGTCTCTTCATTCGCCCCCTATCGTCCCGGCTTTTCGAGCACCAGCACTTCCTTCCCGTTCTTGAAAATACGTACCGCGCCCGTTGACTGTGAAATCACGATGCTGAGGGCTTTCGTGTGTGCCGTGATCGACATCGCCGCCACATGGCGGGTGCCCAGACCGGACGGCAGGGTAGCGCTTTCCGGGTCCGTGTGGAGGCAGGCGCCCGCCGCCATAATCACGCCGTCGCCCCGGATCAAAAAAGCGCCATCGATCGCGGCGAACTCCTTGATCGTCTCTTCGAGACTGGGGTCCAGCACGTTGCGCTCGTCCTCGGCATAGCCTTTGAAGGGATTGATCACGATCTGACTGGATCGTTGCGCGACGCCGTCGGAATCTCCGAGAACAAAAATCGTGCCCACCGGTTTGCCTTCACGGCCCTCGGCAGCCAGGCTGAGCGCAATGTTCAACACGTGGCTCAGCACCTGATACTCAATATCTTCTCCAGAGACTTCATTGCCCAGGTAGGGCGCGTTCGCAAACGTCTTTCCCACATCAACCACCGACAACGTGTCCAGCCCGCCCAGGCCGCCCGCCCCGTAGACGTTCACGACGATCCGGTCGCGCTCGAGCAGCCCCTGGGAAATCGCCAGCATGATGGCCAGTTCGACACGGTACTTGGGTACCAGGCCTTTCGACGGCACCTGAAGGAGGGTCCGAAACGGCGACACGCATCCCAGGTACTTTCCCGTATCGCGCGCGGAAAGGATCAGCGGCAGTTCTTCCGGAAAGACCTTCAGCCATTCCGGATTCAAATCGCCATCGTCGTGGATCATAACGGAGGAGCGCGCGATGTCCCTCGCCAGTTCCGCGGCATGCGCCAGGAGCCCTTGCGGCACACGGTCTTTGCGCGTGACGCGTTCCCTGTGGACGACGGGTTCCGGCTCGGCGAAGGCCTCGAACAGCGCCCTGGGCGTCCGGGCCGAGAGCAGGGCCTTTAATCTCGCTTCGTTTTCCAGGGCGCGCGCGATCTCGGCCAGAAGGTGAATGTGCTGCCCCGGATCCTGCTCACTGCCCAGCACCAGGAGGATCAGGTTCGCCCGCTCCGGAGGCCCGGACTGCCACGGCACCCCGGCGGTGTGCAGGCCCACCGCCACGACAGGTTCCTGAAGTTCCACGAGCCTCGCATGCGGCAGGGCAATGCCCGGCGCAATCAATGTGCTGATTTCGCGTTCACGGGCTTCAATTCGCTCGAGCACCTCGTCCGCGGAGAGCGCGGGATGCTGCCGGCACACCGCATTCACGAGAACCCGCAACGCGGCCCGCTTGCTTCGCGAACGAAGCAGCAGGCTGCACTCCGGCGTCAGGAAGTCCGTAACCAGCATCGGCGTCTATCCTCGGCCAACGTTGCCTCATTTCCGCTTGAATTGAGTGGAATCCGCATGGTCATTTACACGGGCCCGCGAACTCACAGACTGTATTGTGGAACCTCCATGCGCTCGCCGTCTCTGAGGGCCGACTGATGCGCCACAATCCCCGGTACGGTGGTATTCAGCGCGGTGACGATGTCCACCAGCGGCGCGCGATCCTGGAGAATCGCGGTGACAAATTCCTCACACAGGTATCCGTGCGACCCGCCGTGCCCGCCCGGTTCCACGTTGGGAGGCAACGGCGGTTTGGCCAGAGTAACGCCCGAAATGTCCACGAGCCCGTCATAGGTCATATCAAACATCGAACCCTTCTGTCCGCGCACGCGTCCCACCTCGCCGTGCGACCCGGGAATGTCGCGGCTCTCGACCATGCGCGCCATGCCGCCTTCGCTGGTCTGATACAGGGCGACCTCCGTGCCAAAGCGGTTGTTGTAGGCGTTGCTCCCGGGCTGGAACCGGCCGGCCGTGCTCGGCATGCCGAGGCAGGACACATGCGTGAAGGTACCGCCGGTAACGCAGGTGTAATAGGCGTTGGCGTGCGTCGGATACCACTGCGGCGGCGCTCCCAGCCGCCAGTTCTTATAGCTGTCAATCGGGGTGTCGGTATAGTGGAAGTACTCGCCTTCCGTGTAAATCATCTGCCCGAATCCGCCGGCTCTGTACACCTGGCGCATGGCATAGCAGTCATTGCGGAACGCCGACGTCTCGAACATCATGTATTTCAGCCCCGACTTCTTCACCGCTTCGAGCAGACGGTCGGCGTCCTCCAACGAACCGAACACCGCCGGCACAGCGGAGGCCACGTGCTTGCCATGCTCCAGCACGCTGATGCAGTGGCGCGGATGGCTTGGCGCATCGGTCGCGACAAACACGGCCTCGATGCTGTCGTCCTTGACCAGTTCCTCGAGTGACGGGTACGTTTTTTCGCACCGGCACACCTTGGCGAGTTCGCTGCACCGGTCCGGGAACAGGTCGCTGACAGCCGCCACCTCGACATTGGGATGATCCTGAAAACTGAAGGCCGCCCCGAAACGGCATACTCCGTAGCCCACGATGCCTACGCGGATCTTGCGGTCCGATACCGGTTCCCACACCGCATCGTTCCGGGTGCTTGTAGCCGTCTCGTCAAATCCCTGGATGGCCTTTTCCCCGGCGGCCGCCAGCATGTCCATCCCGGCCAATCCGGCACACGCGGCCGTCGCGTGCATAAACGCTCTGCGTGACTGTGGTTTCATAATGCCCTTCCTTCGGTTACGGTTCCGGTTTGCGGAATCCGCCGCGGAACCACGCGAGCTCTGATTATAGAAAAGAAGCAGGCGCCATGCACGTGAAACATGAGACACCCCCCGGGCGATGAGCATGAGCGTGACCACGCGGGTCAGTGTAGTGAGTGGAAAGGAATTCTCGCGGGGTCACGGAGCTAATACTGCGCCAGCGTTCCGTCTTTCTTCGCTTTGTTCACGGCCGCATCGAACAGTTTCAGGCTGACCGGCAGCAACACCAGGACCATCCCGCCGAGAACCAGGACCTGGGTGGACACATCGCGCAAGGCATACCCGCGCAACATGGTGAGCCGCAGGGCGTCCAGGGCGTACGTTGCGGGGATCATCTTCGCGATCGTCTGCAACCATCCGGGCATGACCTCAATGGGGAAATACGCCCCGCCCAGAATCATGCTCGCCGAGGTCAAGACCCATCCCACCGGGTCGCCTTTCTTGAGCACGACGATGCCGGCGGCGGACATGATGCCGAGGCTGACAAAGGTCAGCAGCGCCAGTACAAAAACCATCAGGGCCGCGGGAATGTTGGTCTGCGTGAAGTCTACGTCAAAGAACACCACGCCGGCCCCAAGCACGATAACCAACTGCACCAGCGACTCTATCAACGCGTACAGAGAGGAAAAGAGTACACAGGCCTGAGGCGCGGTCTGGGTGCTCAGCATGGCTTCCAGGCATCCCGTCGCCTGGGCGCGCTGGATCGAGCCCGAGAAGGTCCCGAGCGCCAGCTGGAAATACCGGGAAAAGGCAAGGCCAATCAACACAAAGGAGAAGTAGTTCCCCCCGTATTTGACCAGGCTTGCTTCCGACGAATCCACAATCTTGCTCAGGAAATAGAACAGCACGATCCACAGGAGCGACGAGGCCACGCGAAGCATGTAGTTGATCTTGTAACTCGACTCGCTCTGAAAATCGCGTTTGATAAACGCCCACGCTTTGCGGAATGTGCCTGGCATGGTCTACGCCACCTGCTCGCGGTAATAGGCCAGAAGCGACCCTTCCCGTCCCTGGACTTCCGCCACATCGTCCATGGCCACCACGTGCCCCTTCTGAATGACACACATGCGGCGGCAGAGCGCGGCCACTTCGTCCAGCCGGTGCGTGGCGATCAGCAGGGTCTTCTGCCCGTCCCGGTGGATGCGGTCCGAGATAAGCCGGGTCAAGTCATCGGCGGCCACGGGGTCGAGGGTGCGCGTGGGTTCATCCAGGATAAGCACGTCCGGGTCGGCCATGAGCCCGCGTGCGATGGCCAACCGTTGCCGCATACCCGACGAATAGCTTGCCACGTTCTGATGGGCGCTGTCCTGCAAGCCCACGAGTTCAATCAGTTCGGCAATTCGCTGATGCAGGTCCCTGCCCGACAGATTGTCGAGTACTCCAAAAAACTCGAGGTTCTGTACTCCGGACAGGCGCCAGTAAAAGCTCCGCTCTTCGTTCATGACGAATCCCACCGAACGCCGGGCCGCCGTATTGTCCGAGACCGTATCCCGTCCATGCACCCGAACGGTCCCCTCTGTCGGAAGAATCAGGCCGCCGACGAGTTTAAGCAGGGTCGTCTTTCCGGCCCCGTTTGGCCCAAGAAAAGCGATGCGGTCACCGTTGTTCACGGTGAGACTGACGTTTTCCAGCGCCGTGACCCGCTTTGCCCGGCGGAACGGGTGCAATACCAGTTCCCTGTACCGCTTGGGGATGGGGTACCGGACCGTAACGTTTTCGAGATTAATCATGACGCATTCGGCCCGTTGCACATAAGGATTGCATGTCTCTGGCGCCCCTTGTCATCGCATCCGGCCGATCAGGCGCGGCCCGTGTCTGCCGGCAAGCCGCACCGGCCGTATGGCATAGTGCAGAAACGAAAGCCCCCGGGGCAACCCCGGCAGCGCAAACTTGTCCCCATACTCCGGGGTCAGGACGGCGCGAACATAGCGCAGGCGTTCGCCCAGGGGCGTCCACGCCGGCTGGCCGTCGATATCGAGGCCGTGCAGGGCCCGCGTGTAACCGCGCCATTCGTGAAGCCCCGGCAGGCCAAATCCTTCGCGAAAGATCCGCCCCATCACCAGCCCCGCGCTGGCCCGCACGTGCGCATCCCGCCTGAGTCCCGCGGACAGCACGTCCGGCACGGGCGCGCCGAGCAGCGCCTGCGCCAGACAGGCGCCCACCAGCAAGGCCTGGCTCTCGCCCCGTTCGTTCATTTCGCGCCAGATGGTGTCCCAGTCGATACCGGCACGGCTGTTCATGATCCGGGCCGCATCGGCCAGAAACTTGAGTTGCGCCCAACGGTGCTTCACGCCCGCATGCAGGAAGATGACCAGGGCGTGCAGTTCCGGCGGCAACGTGAGCATGGGCGCTCCGAATCGCGTCTCCATCCGGGCATGCGCCCAGACAAACTCGGACGGAGAGGCTTTCCCGATCGCCGGGGGCATCAGCCGCCAGTGCAACTCGATCTCAAGCCCGTTCCGCGGACTGTGAAAGACCTCCTCGTCGTTCTGTTTCCTGACGCGCGCTTCTTCCTCGGGGGTCATAATGGACTTCTGCGTGTACCCGTCGTCGAGCAGGAGGCGTTTGGCCCGCGCCAGATCCGCTTCCTTCACCAGCAGGTCCAGATCCCACATCTGCCGCTGCGCGAGGTCGTCGTACAGGGCATGGGCCAGAAGCGGACCCTTGTAGGGAACCACCGGGATGGAGGCTTCGCGCAGCAACGCCACCAGATGAAGCAACTCCTGAACAAACAACATGTTGCGCTGCACAATATCCGTATAGCTGCGCTTCAGCGCCGCGGCCGCGGTTTCCGACACCCGGTCCAGCCCGGCCCTGCTCAAATGCCAGTAGAGCAAGGAGGGAATGCAGTGATGTTCCGCCGCGGCGAGGAGATACTCCCAATCCAGGTCCTGTGCGAGCAGGGCGCGCAACCGGTCGATACGTTCCTCCAGCGGCGTCACCGATGCCGCGCAGAGCAGCACCTCAGCTTCCCGTGAAACCGGCAGGTTCGGCATCCGATCTCTGTTCACCTCAGTCGGCCCCACTCAGCGGTCCCTCCCCCTCCCGCGCGGCCGCAGCCACACGCCCCAGAAACCGCCGATACACCTCTCGCTTGAGCCCGGCAAGATGGGCGTATTCCGCCGGAAGATGCTCAAACACCGTTTCGATCAGGGTCCGTGGATCCGAGCCCACATATCCCACGAACTTCGCCACGGTCTCCGGAAACACGGTGGTCTCCCATTCCGGAAATGCTCTCAGCGCGGACGTCAGCAGGCGTTGTCCCGCCTCGGCCTCCGCGCAGCGATAGGCGCGCATAGCCGAGACTAGATCAAAGTAGGCTTCGATGTGTAGCTTATCCGCCCGCATTTCCGGCGGAAGGTCCTCCCGGGCAAACCAGGTCGGGAGTATCCTGCCTACGATTTCCCGATACCTCTCTCCGCCAATGCTTCCCATGGTGTTGGTATCATGTTGCCGATAGGAGCACACCGTCTCCTTCAGCCACGCCATCTCGCAGCCCGTCAGGCAAAGGCGCACAAAGAAATCCGTGTCTTCAAAAGGTTCCAGCCCGCTGTTAAAAGGAAGCCCCATGCTCAAAATGGCCGACCGGCGAATCAGTACCGCGGAAAGGTGAAGCGCGCCAAAACGCAGAACACAACTGCGCCAGTCCAACACGGGCACATGCTTCCACGGACGGGCCGCCTGAATGGTCTGGCCCTCGGCATCCACGTAGTTAAACCCGGAGGCCACGAGCCCCGCGCCGGGGTTTTCGCGCAGGAAGCCGGCCTGTCTCTCCAGCTTCTCCGGCAGAAACAGGTCGTCGTCGTCGAGAAACACGATATACTGTCCCGATGACTCCGCGAATCCGCGGTTCCGCGCGGCGCTGCGCCCTGCATTCGCCTGATGGATCGGCTTCACGCGCGGGTCGTTCAAACTCCGCAGTACCCTGGCGGTATCGTCGGTGCTGCCGTCGTCCACCACCACAACCTCAAGGTCGCCGAACGTCTGGTTCAGAACGCTCTCTACGGCCTGAACCAGGTATCCGGACCGGTTGTAGGTAGGGATGATCACGCTGACTGCTGGCATGCGTTCATCCTTCGTGCGTCGCCGATTTCCACGACGCCGCCTGCCGCTGTAGAAACGCGCGGTAGACTTCCTTCTTTCGTGAGATCATCGTCGCCAGAGCCGGAGGGAGGTTGTCCATCGCATACTCGACGTAGGGCCTGGGGTCATTCAAACGACGCCCCGCGAACCGGGCGAGGGTCTCAGGCAGTTCGGCTTCGACATAGGCCGCGTCCAGCTCCACGGCGGCCTCAAGTTGTTCCCGGGCGTGCTCCGCGTCACGCACGGCATACGCCCGGCACCCGCACACTAGGTAGAGATGCGCGTAGACCCGGTCGCGGCTGCGCAGGCTCTCCTCCGGCAGGCCGGGCAACCGGTACGCCTTGTCGATGACCTGGCGATAGGCCGCGCTGGCCCGGGAACCGCCCCCGGTACAATCGTTGCCGCGCAGCCGGTAGGTGCTCACCGAGATCGGCAATATCGTTGCCTGCCCCGCGTAATACATCAGCCTGAGGAAGAAATCGCCGTCCTCCGCCAGGTCCATTTCCGGGTCAAACCATTCGTCCATTCGGTCCAGCAGCCCATGCCGGAAGAGCACCGTGCTGGTGATCATCCGCGTGCCGTACAGGGCATCGGCAAACGTCAAGGCAGTCCCCTGGTCCCAAGGCGAGAATTCCCCCAGTTCACGGCCCTGCTCGTCCACATATATCGCGCCCGCGGAAACAACGCTCTCGCCGGGGTGTGTCTCGAGGAACGATACCTGGTCGGCAAGCTTGTTGGGCAGGTACGTGTCATCGTCGTCGAGAAAGGCAAGGTACCGGCCGGTGGCCTGCGCAAGACCCCGGTTGCGCGCGGCGCTGCGACCGGCGTGCGTTTGGCGGATCACCCGGATGCGCGGATCGGCATGGGCCACGCCCACGGCATCGACTGGCGGTTCCGAGCCGTCGTCCACCACAATGACTTCAAAATCGCCGAACGTCTGCTCGCAGACGCTCTGGAGCGCTTCGGTCAGGTACGCGCCCCGGTTACGGGTCGGAATGATCACACTTACGGCCGGCATGATCTCAGACCGTTCCGCCGGTCTCGCGCCGGGACGGCGCAGCCACCGCATCGTTCTCGACCAGTTCCGCCAGGCGCGGAAGGTCCGCCAGGTCCGTGGTCCGGGTGAGCATAGACACGGGGACCCGCCTGGCAAGTTCCCCACATTGAAGAAAACACGTTCCCAGACGGCGGCCCTGGAGGAATGCCGCACCAAACTTCGACAGGTCCCAATACGGGATGAGTTCCAGGTGTGCCTGCCTGGGGTTCAAGAGCGCAATCTCCGGTGCAGGCCCCTCTCCCAGGATGTACATCCGTACCAGCGGAGCCGGTTCCTCCCGGAAACGGCGCGCGACGGCGCAGGAGCGTTTGTCCATATCCTCCTTGATCCGGGGCAGGGTCTCCGCCTCGACCCCCAGCGCCTCGGCGGAATCCGGCCACAGCTTGAACCGCGGAAATCCGGGCAACGCCAACGGACCGTCTTCCGTCATGCGGATCGCCAGGACATCGTCGGAGAGGAGCGTGTGCCCGCGGCGGTGCAGGGTCGCCGCCATGGTGGTTTTTCCCGCGTGCGGATGCCCCAGAAACGCGACCGCTTTGCCTTCAATACACACCACACTCGCGTGGAACACCCACAATCCCCGCTGGAACAGGGCGATATTGAGCCCCGCCCCCAGAATGTACAGCCGCAGGGCGGACGGCCCCATTTCCGGGACCGGGTCCAGGAGGATTTCCCGCCCCGCGCGGTATACGAAACGCCCTTCCGCGCGCGAAAAGAAGCGGAGTTCGCCGTCCATTTCGGAATGGATGAACGCGCGGCCGTCCTCGTTGGGCAGGGGCGAAACCGCACACAGGCGGATGCTGAGATCGGGCTCGCTTCCCTCAACGTAAGGGCGCGTGCGCAGCTCCGGCAAGTCTACCTCGGAATCCAGCGCTACGCCGTACGCGGTGTAGTGATTGAGACCTGATTTGCAGTCGATTCCAATTGACACAGTTACACGCCATTCGGCCCCTTTCCGGACAGGGGACTCTCCGTGGCACGTGCGGCGCCGCAGCCGCGTCCACGTCGTCAAGCGGGGCGTACCAGTGCAAACCCCGCCTGATGCTGTCACTATTGTTATGGAGAAACCGGCGACGGTATCAGCAGTGTCAAATCACGCACGCTTCCCCGCACTGTCAGCTTCGGTCTGTGGTAGGTCTTTTTCATCCGCTCACCTCCCTTCGTTTCGACGTCGCGATCGCTTCGCTCTGCCTGCGGCGCCGCACGCCTCATGCGCTACTGCCGCCGCTGCATCAGCAGCGGCAATGGCACAAACCGGGTAGCGTCATCGGGACTGCCCAGCACCACCCGGCCCCCATACTCGAGCCAGGCGTGGGCCTCGAACCGGCCCCGCTCGTCATGGGCCACCCCGATGCGCAATTCCGCGCACAATCCGCTTCTCGCCAGCAATTCCCGCGCGGCCAGGGCCCGCACCAGACACGTGGCGCCGGGCAGATACCCGCTCGCGCGGTCAACGGCCCACACCACCTCATGGAGCAGACCCGAACTCGCTACGTCCTTCTCATCCACGCCACACACCGGCTGCAGCCGGTCCCGCCACCGTAGAAATGGAACACACCACAGCGTGATGCGCCATTTCGCCAGGGTCCCCCACGAACGGAGAAACAGTTGCCGCCGCGCGGGTGCAAGAGCGAAGAACTTACGGATTCGCCGCATCGTCCGTCCTGATGAGCCCGTGGCTGGCCAGATCCGCGAGCAGATCCCGGAGGTCCCGCTCACATTCAGCCGGATCCACGTCGTATTCCGCCACAATGGCATCCCGCAGGGCGTTCACCGGACGCGGCTCTTGAAGCAGTTCCCAGATGCGCGCCCCCACGCCGTCCAGCTCGTAGTACACCCCGTCCGCCAGATTGAGGATGACCTGCCCCCCCTCCATCTCGCAGGAGACCTGCTCGTCCGCCACAGCGACGATACACTCTCCCGAAAACGCTTCGCTGCTCAAAAGTTAATTCCCTCGCTCATGGTGCAGGCACGAAAACCCGCATGCGGGAAAATCCCCACCACACATCCACCCGGACATTCCGGCCACTTCTGCAAAGCAATTATCGGGCCAAATGAGAGTGGCCGCGCGCCTGCTATGCCTGTCACCTATCTAAGTGCTTGCGATATGTACCTGTTTCGTCTCGACTTTCGTGATGCAGGCGCATCAAACACTTAGCGCAAAACTGGCCCATTGCCCGCCGAAGTGTGTCAACAATGATAAATATTTGCTCAGGCTGCCCCGGAGTGCAGGAGCATCCGCCAAACGGGTGTTGCGGCCCCATACGGGAACACCGCCCCGGGAGGGCGGTCACGCACGATATCCCCGAGGGCCGGCCTTCGATCGTTCAGCGCGCCCTTCTCCCCGGTCGGATAGTCCCCTCACTTGTCGATGACAAACTCGTCCCTGACGACCCCGTCGACATCGTAGGCCCTGTAGGTGAGCGTGTGCGTCTCGGCGTCGATGTCGAGCACCTGGTACGTCGGCACGTTCGCCATTCCGACTTCGGTGTACTCATGCTCGCCCAGCTCGTACATCTTCATGCCAGAGAACGAAACGATGTAGATGGTTCCCTCGGCCGGACTGCTGACCCGCTTCCCGTCGAACATGGGATAGCTGCGCAGATAGGCGTGGTCGTGGCCTTGCAGCGCAAGATCGACATGATACTTGTCGAACAACGCGCCCCAGAGCTCGCGGATCTCCGGGTTGTCGCGGTACGGTCCGGCGGAATACACCGGCTGGTGGAACATAACGAACTTCCACGTGGCGTCGCTGCCCGCCAATTGCTCCTCCAGCCACTGCGCCTGGTCGGAGGCCGGCAGGTTGCCATCCAGAACGACAAACAGGACGTCGCTGTATTCAAACGCGTAGCCGCATTCCGGCGGAATGGTCGTCGGCCCATTCTCGGGCAGGGTGAACATCTCGAGATACAGCCACGGGCCCTGGTTGTGCTGGTACTCATGATTTCCCAGACACGGCACGAGCGGCCGGCTGGCGAAGATCCCGCCGGAATAATGGAAGAAACTGTCCCAGTAGCTTCGTTCGTTGCCGCGATTCACGAGATCCCCTGCCAGAAGGTGGAAGCCCGCCTCGGGATGTTTTGCCCGGGCGGTTTCCATCAGCTTTCCCCAACCGTCAAAGCCCATCTGGACGTCTCCCTGGTAGATGAACGAAAACGAGACCGGCTCCGCGGGCGCGGTAGTGAATTCCGCGGAGGCGCTCCAGCCCCGGGTGCTCGCATCGCTCACGGCGTAGCTGTAGGTGGTGCCGGGCTGCAGCCCCGTGAGCACCGCCGTGTGGCGGTGGCATACGGGATCGTTTACCACAACGTTATTCTCAAGCGGCGCGGTCGACGCCGCGACCTCACGCCAGTCAGCGGCCTGCGCCTGGGCCGCGCGCGCCGCCTCGATATAGCGCACCGTGCCGGACGTCACCTCGGTGTTGGTGCGCCACTGGATGGTCTGGGTCGTCCGGGGGTCGTCGCTCCAGGTAAGAACGATCTGATCGGGTTGCACCGTCGCGGGATACTCCGTGACCTGGAAAACGCCGGTAATCTGCGCCTCGCGCCGCCGTCCCGAATCGCCCCGCAACAGGATCTGGCCTTCCAGCGCTTCCGGCAGCGCCGCAATCCGGTCGCCCGAACCCGCGTATACCTGCTCCCCCAGCTTCATTTCGCCCAGGGTGTGTTGATCCGGATGGATGTCGCTGACCACGACCTTCGCCTGAGGAGACACCGGCGCAATGCTCACAAAATAGTGGTCGCCTCCGCCGCCGATCGAGTTCACCCCCAGCCCCACCACCCCCGCGGGAAAGGGTCTGCTCCAGACTTCAAAGTGCTCATCCTCGACCTGCACCTGGCCTTCGCCCTTCTGAAACTCACGCCCCTCCAGCCAGAACGGGACTTCGCCCTGCGTCACGTCGCGGAACACGGAGACCACCACCGGCACGTTCACGCTGAAGGTGATGTGCTCCGACCCCAAGATCTCCTTCTCTTCCTCCGTCAGGTAGGACAACGCCTGTTCGGGGGTCATCACCACGAGTTCTTCCGGGGCAACGGTGGTCCGCAGACGGTGATGGATGGACGAGACGGTCTCGCGAACCGACGGCGGCGCGGCAACGTGCGCGCACCCGATCGCAATGGCAACCGCAATGATCAGCAAACCCCGGGCGACCTTCATGATGTGATTCCTCCCTTGATACGCGAGAACCCATTGATGCCATAGTTTGCCATGTTCCGGCGCCGGCATAGAAACTGGCCCGCCGCGCCGTCGCAGCGGGCCAGCACAAACCTCCGCCGACAGAAAGATCCCGGCGAAGCGCTGCTAGAACCGGCCGAAAATCCCATGTACCGGCGTCATCGGGAACTGGTCTGCCGGATACCGCACGAATTCGACGTGCCCGTCCATGTACAGCACATTGCTGCCGCCCGGAATGTGGTTGAACCGCGACGTGTAATCGGCGTTGCCCGCACGGTACACAAACCGGTCCCACATCACCGCCACCTGGCTCTGCGCCATTGCGCTCCCGGCCGGGTTGTTGATGTCCGTGATAAGGAACCGCTCGGCGCCTTCACGCAGTTTCCTGATGACGGTGCCGCCGGCCGTCCCCTGCGCCACGACCGGCGCAGGCGGGGTGTAACCGCTGGACGCAATCGTGTTATTGATGTTGGTCTGTATGGTTGCCCAGCTGAGACCCGAGTCGGTCGGATCGTAGTCGGTTGAGAGCGCTGCGTCCACCGCGTCCCGTTTCGGATCCGCCGTGTGCGTCGCATAGTCCGTGCCCGTCGTATACTCGACGCCCCCCCTTTCCCGGCCGACAGGCCGTCACTTTTCTTAAACGCTTTTGTAAAGTGCAGGATAAACCCTGTACTTTATAAGACATCTTAATTTTAGCTGCGCAAATAGACAATGCCGAGGATTGACAGACTTGTCCAGAATTGACATTGCGTGTGCACGGTCAGTCCGCTATCTTGAAATTCGTCGGTGGCGGGGCGGCCCTGAATGGCATCCGCGGCCCCATGCCCACCCGTTTTGTGAGCTGATCATCGTTCTCGCCGGCACGGAGCGGGTGCTTCTGGAAGAGACGGAGATCCTCTGCGGAGTCGGGGAAGTCCTTTTCTACAAGCCGGGGGTCCTGCACTCGGAATGGCAGGAAGGAAGTACCCTCCTCGAGTTTTACTGTTTCGAGTTTGAATGGCCGGACTGTCCCCCGGATTTCCCTCGCCAGATTCAGGACCTCGATGGCCGGCTGCTCGAGATGGCGCGCTGGCTCAACGTCGACCGGCTCTACAACACTCGCGCCATTCACCACGCGTACCGCGAGCTGCTGACGCACCTGCTGGTCGTGGAATTGCTCCGCCTGGTGGTGACGCCCCGTCCGAAAAGCATCGACGTGATTCGGAAGTATGTGCGGGAGAACATCAGCGCACCGTTAAACCTCGACATGCTGGGCGAGGCCTGCGGGATGAACAAATTCCATATGGTGCGCCAGTTCCGTTCCGCGACCGGGCTCACGCCGATGGAGTATGTGCGCCTGGTCCGTCTCGACCTGGCATTTCATCTGCTTGCCGAGACCGGGCTCCCGCTGCGGGAGATAGCCGCCAGAACCGGATTCGCCAGCGAGTACCACCTGTCCCGCTTGATCAAACAGCGGTATGGCCACGGCGCGCGCGAACTCCGGCGGTCATTCCATTCAGGGAACACGTAGCCGGCCTGCCCCGGCGTTCTTCACCAACCCTGTTTTCCGGGCGGGCCGAGGGTCCGTCACAGGCTGTCCAGCCAGCCCTCGCTCAGCCTTGCGCCGTAGGTCTGGGGATGACCGTTGCGCCGCGCACCGAAGATGAGCCATTTGTTGTCGGCGGTCAGGTACGGGTGCGCGTGACTCCACTGCTTCTTGTCGAACTCCGTGCGGGTGAAACAGACCCGTTCGCAACGCCCCGACTCGAAGCTGCCGATATAGATCGGCACGCCCTCCTCGGCCACATCGCCGATCCAGTACTTCCCGTCGCGGGACACACTCACATGCATGATGGTCTTGCCCGTGTATACCAGCGTGGGTTTCTCGTCGCCGACCGTGCAGCGCCACACGTTGCCGTTCAGTGTCGGGTCCATGGCCGTGGAGAAGAAGATTTCGCTGGTGGCGCCGATCCAGGTTTCGTGGCCGGTGGGACGCAGCGTAAAGGGCTGGTCGGCCGGGAAGGGCCGCTCCGGTCCGCCGGGTTCCAGCTCACTGAGCAGCACGACCTTCACGTCCGGCATCTGGTTCAGTTGAATCAGCACCCGGTTGCGGCCGTCGCGCGAGAATTGCTCGTGTTTGGCATGGTACCCGGGCTTGTTCAGCAGCACACTCCATGCGTTCGTCTGCAGATCCAGCAGATGCACCTGAGACGGCCCCCCTTCCGGCGGGCGCACGCTCACGGCGTAATACCGGTGATCCGGAGAGACGGTGCCGTAGCTGTACGCACCGCGCTCCGGCGGGAGCTCCGCCACATTCTCCACCGCCAGGCTCAGGTAATTGCAGCGCCGCAACCAGTTCCTCCCCTCGGCGGCCTGGGCGAAATACAGCCACTCGCCCCAGGCATGGAAAGCAGGGAAAGGCGGCTCGCCGGAGAGAATCTCGTGATTGGAACCGTCGTACAGATCCAGAATGTTGATGCCGCCGGGCCGGCTCCCGGTGGGATAGTAGCGGATGGCAATCCGCCGGCCCGTGGCATCGCCATAGGGCTGCTCGCCGTAGATGTTGTCGGCAGGCCGTTCATCGCCCCCCAGAAGATACACCGCCGCGCCGCTCTCCGCATCCACCTCAACGGGTTCGCCGAGTCCGCCCCCCTCGCCGGCACAGGCACCGGCCGCCAACGTTACAAACAGGACGATGAGAATCGGATAGCGGGTCATGGCTTCCTCCCCGGATTGCGCCAACACACGCCTCTGGCCATCAAGATCCCACCGGCGCTTCCGCGCCTCCCGTGGACCCTTCGTCACCGAGTGTAATCATCGCCCCCCGCGCGATCAACGCAGCCGCTTTCAATGCGGGCACGCTGATTTTATGCTATGCTGGCGATGCAAAGTCCAGGCGGTTCGGGGGAAGGCTTGCCGACGTTGTGCAAAAGGCAGACCACGAGGGTCCCCCGGCGAGGACGGGCATGCATCCAGTCGAACAATACTTGAAGGACCTGCAGGAGACGCATTCTACCGGCGGCGCGGTCCCGGAAACGTCGTATTATCCCGCATTGAGCAATCTGCTTAATGAAACCGGCCGAAAACTCAAGCCGCGGGTCCGCTGTGTGTCCCAGGTCGCGAATACCGGCGCGGGAAGCCCGGATTTCGGGCTGTATTCCGAAAATCAGTTTCAACACAGCAAATCGGAGGAACCGGTGGCGGGGGTCCAGCCGGAGCGCGGCGTGATCGAGGTCAAAGGGCTGGCCGATGATTCCTTCGTCACGGCAAAGGGCCCCCAGGTGTCCAAATACTGGGGACATTACGGGCAGGTCCTGGTGACAAACTACCGCGACTTTGTCTTCATCGGCCGCGATGGGGACAACAAGCCGGTCAAACTCGAAACCCTCAGCATCGCCAAGTCGGAAAAGGAGTTCTGGGCGAAGGCGGCGCATCCCCGCAAGACGGCGAACGAGCTCGGGGACCGGCTCGAGGATTTCCTTCGGCGGGTCATGCTGCATGACGCGCCCCTCTATGAGCCCGAGGAACTGGCCTGGTTTCTGGCCTCCTACGCGCGCGAGGCGCGGGCCCGGGTCAAGGAAGCCGCCGGCCTGCCCGCCCTCCAGGTCTTGCGCACGGCCCTGGAAGAGGCCCTCGGGCTCAAATTCGAGGGCGAAAAAGGCGATCACTTCTTCCGCGCAACCCTGGTGCAGACGCTGTTCTACGGCGTGTTTTCGTCGTGGGTGTTGTGGTGCCGCGAAAACCACAAGGGCAAATTCGACTGGCATTCGGCGGCCTGGACCCTGCATGTCCCCATGATCGCCACCCTGTTCTCGCAGATCGCCATGCCGGACAAACTGAAGGCCCTCGGGGTCGCCGAGGTCCTCGATTGGACGGGCATGGCGCTGAACCGCGTGAACGAGGCCGAGTTCTTCAAGCGCTTCGAGGAACAGCATGCCGTCCAGTATTTCTACGAGCCCTTCCTGAAAGCCTACGACCCCGAACTGCGCAAAGAACTCGGCGTCTGGTATACGCCCCCCGAGATCGTGACGTACCAGGTCGAACGCGTCGATCGCGTCCTGCGCGACGAACTCAAGATCCCCGACGGGCTGGCCGACGACCACGTGGTGATCCTCGACCCCTGTTGCGGCACCGGCGCCTATCTCGTCGAAACCTTGCGCCGCATTCACGACACCCTGCACGAAAAAGGCGGCGATGCCCTGGTGGCCCAGCGCCTCAAAAAGGCCGCCATCGAGCGCGTCTTCGGGTTCGAGATACTCCCCGCCCCCTTCGTGGTCGCACACCTCCAGCTCGGGCTCATGCTCCGACAACTGGGCGCACCCCTCAAACCCGACAGCGACGAACGCGCCGGCGTCTTCCTCACCAACGCATTGACCGGATGGGAACCGCCAAAAGATCCCAAAAACCAGTTGCCCCTGCCCTTCCCCGAACTCGAAGAGGAACGCGACGCCGCAAACGAGGTGAAGCGGGACTCCCCGATCCTCGTCATCCTCGGCAATCCGCCCTACAACGCGTTCGCGGGGACCAGTCCCGACGAAGAGGGCGCCCTGGTCGAGGTTTACAAGGAAGGCCTGACCACGCCCATCAATAAAGGCGGATGGGGTATCAGGAAATTCAACCTCGATGACCTCTACGTGCGCTTCTTCCGCATCGCGGAGCGCCGTATTGCCAAGACCGGCAAGGGCGTCGTGTCGTATATCTCGAATTACTCCTGGACCTCGGAACCATCTTTTGTGGTGCTCCGGAAGCGGCTTCTACAGACGTTCGACAAGTTCTGGATCGAGAACATGCACGGGAACCGGAAGATCAGCGAATATGCCCCGGATGGCCGCACCAGCGAGACGGTATTTGCTATTCCCGGTTTTTCAGCAGGCATTCAGCAAGGCGTGGTGATTTCCCTGTGGGTGCGCCGTGAAGGCCACAAAGACGATTCTGGAAAGCCCGCGGAGGTCTGCTATCGCGATGATATCGACGCCGCCCGGGCCGTTGAGCGACGAGGCCAGTTGCTCGCCAGCCTGCAAGACAAGCAGTTCGAGCAGCGGTATCAAAAGGCCAAGCCTGCGAAAGAAAATCGGTTCTCGTTTCGGCCGGAAACGGTAACGGGCGATTACTTGCAATGGCCCCGAGTCACGGATTTGTGTAAAGTCCAGCCTTGGAATGGACTGATGGAAAAGCGCGGCGGAGCGTTGATGGACACTGAACGCGATTGTGTTGCCAAGAAAATGCGGGCGTACTATGACAAGGGTTTGGACTGGGTTGTATACAAAAGGCTTGGCTACGGATTGGAAATGGAACGGGCCGGGATAGACCCCAAGCACGTTCGCTCAAGAGCGATTAATGATGACAAGTTCTGTGACAAGAACATTATACCCTATCTGCTGAGACCTTTCGACAGGGTATGGGCGTATTATTCGGCTGTCCCCGGTGTTTGGAATCGCGCGCGTCCGTCGTATTGGGCTCAGTGCTGGGAAGGCAACCGTTTCTTCCTGACGCGCCCTGCTGGCGTGGCGAGTCCGGAGGGGGTCCCATTCTATTTCTGCACGATTCTTGGTGACAACGATTTTCAGCGCGGACATTCGTATTACTTTCCCCTTCGCCTTCGCCATGAGCGTGAAGACTCCAACGGCAAAGTGACGACCGCGGAGATGTTCGCGGATGAGACCCAAAGCAAGATCACAGCGAATCTCTCGGCCGAGGCGCGGGCGTATCTGGCGAAGCTGGGCGTGAAGCATCCGGACACGGATGCGGAGCGCGCGGGGGTGATCTGGATGCATGCGCTGGCGATTGGGTACAGCCCGGCGTATCTGGAGGACAATGCGGACGGCATCCGCCAGGACTGGCCGCGGATACCGCTTCCGGCGGCCCGGGAGGTGTTGGAGGCCTCGGCGGCATTGGGGCGTCAGGTGGCGGCCCTGCTGGACACGGAGCAGCCGGTCGAGGGGGTGACTTGCGGGAAGGTCCGGCCGGAATTGCAGCGTGTGGGGCGGGTTTCGCGCGTAGGCGGCGGCGCGTTGCAGCCGGATGCTGGCGAATTGGACGTGACGGCGGGCTGGGGACATGGCGGCAAAGGCGGGGTGTGCATGCCGGGGAAGGGACGGTATGCCGCGCGGAAGCCGTCGCGGGACGAGGCGCACCCGGCCTTCGGCGATACGACCTATGACGTGTTTCTGAACGGCGCGGCCTACTGGGCGAATGTGCCGAAGCCGGTGTGGGACTATACGATCGGCGGCTACCAGGTGATCAAGAAATGGCTGAGCTACCGCGACAGGGCGGTGCTGGGCCGGGGCCTTCGGCTGGAAGAGGCGTCGTATGTCACCGAGATGGCGCGGCGGATTGCGGCGCTGGTGCTCCTGCAGCCCGAACTGAATGCCAATTACGAGCGGGTGAAGGCGGATACATACGATTGGCCGGGAAAAGGTCCGGGGTGACGTGCGGACCGTCGGACTCGAGAGTGCGCCCCCGGAACGTGCGGGCGCCCCATCCGGTGTCGGACCGCCGCCCTCGCCGGTCATCCGGATTTCGACTGGGTGACGGGAAATGTCTCCATCAACGTTGCAAGTCTCGCGAAGTCTTTTTGGCGCTCAATCATACCGGGAGTGTGGTCAAGCGGCATTGAAAAATCAACATACGCCTATGAAATTTCAATGCGCGGCGACGGCGCTGGCAGGCATCGGGATGCGAATCGGCAGGATGGCGTGCTTGCGGAAGACTCGTCCTGGTTGATGAACAAGGACTTACAACCGTTGCTTCGTCCGCAGGATTCCCAATTCGCAATGCATGGATTTTCCGCAAGGACAGGAGCTTTTGGGAACCCCAATGGAACCCCAAAAGAAAAAGGACCTACGCATTATCCACGTAAGTCCTTGATAACAATGGTCGGGGCGACTGGATTTGAACCAGCGACCTCTTGACCCCCAGTCAAGCGCGCTAACCGGGCTGCGCCACGCCCCGACCGAATGTGAGCTATTCGTTTTCCAGGAGGTCGAGCATCTCGCGTATCTGCTGTTCCATGGTGTCGAGGATGTCGAGGGCTTCTTTGCGGGTTCGGGGGCGTCCCTCGCCGCGGAGTTCCTCGGCCAATCGCACGCGCGCGCCTTTGGTGGTCATGTTTTCGTTCCACAACAACTGTTTGATGCGCCGCGCGATCTCGATGTCGGCGGGTTTGTAGATCCGCCGCCTGGCTCGATCGCGTCCTGGTTTCAACTGTGGAAACCGGTCTTCCCACTGCCTCAGCACGTAGGCGGGCACGCCGGTCATGTGACTGACTTCAGCGATCCCGTATTGCCGGTCTTCAAACTCGGAGATCATACCGAATCCTGGTTGAGCATTGCAACTTCGGAAGGACGCCGCCGTGCGGAGAATGCCTGTCGCGGTTCGTCCATCCCCGCGGAGCACGCCCTGCGCGCCGTCTCCTTCCGTTTGGTCCGTTCTACCCGGCCATTATCGCCCACCGTGCGGCGCGGGGCAATCCTCGTGCACGAGAGACGTCCGGAGGGGGTGCGTTTGCTGCACCCGCCCGCCGGCCTACTCCTCCATGCTCTTCCATTCCGCGGTCTGCGTCCAGACGGTCAGGTTGGTCAGGTCGCGCCGGGTCGGGAAGAGCGCGCAGCCCAGCAGGTAGGCCACGACAAACATGATGAGATTGGCCACCAGGCCGCCGTAGTAGGTCTCGAACGGCACCACGCCCTCGATGACTTTCATCTCGACCAGCGCCAGCCACAGGCTGAACGCGAGCGTGCAGACAATGGCCACGCCCACCGCGCGACCGTCGCCGCGCCGGGTCAGGAACCCGAGGAAATACAGGCCGAGCAGCCCGCCGCCCAGGATGGCCGCCAGTTTCGTGGCGGTATCCTGGAGGGTCTTGTCCGTGGCGCTCAGAAGCACGATGGCAAACCCGAGCATCAACACGGACGCGACCAGCGAGACCACGCGCGCGGCCCGCATGTAGTGCTGTTCCGATTTGTCTTTCGCGACATGGCGCTTGTAGATATCGACAATGGTCACGGCGGAGATGGCGTTGATGCTGGACGACAGCGACGACATGGCCGCGGCCAGCACGCCCGCGATCACCAGGCCCGACAGGCCGACGGGCATTTTCTGTATGACGAAGTACGGAACGATGGAGTCGGCCCGTGCCGTGCCGTCGAGCATGGCCAGGGCGGAAGGATCGGGATTCAGTTTGAAGTAGACATACAGCGCGGTTCCCAGAAACATGAAGAAGGCCCAGGTCGGGACGCTGCACAGGCAGCAGATCCAGATGGCTTGCGTGGCGTTCTTGGGGTCCTTGGTGGCCACATATTTCTGGATGACGTTCTGGTTGCTGCTGTATTCGGTCAGCCAGTTGGTCAGGCCGACGAGCAGCATCATCAGCACCGTCTTTTCCACGAGACTGAACCCTCTGGGCGCGCGGACGAGTTCGCCCGTGGCCGTATCGAGGTCGCCCAGCATGAACTTGCCGTCGGCTGCCGCCACCGAGATGATCGTGCTCAATCCGCCGTCCACATTCATGATGATGATGACCAGGATGGCAAATCCGCCAAACCATAGGAGGAACGACTGGAAGAAGTCGGTCCAGATAACGGCTTCGATGCCGCCCGTAATCGTGTAGAACGAGGTGATCACGCCGCCGAGCAGGATGCTGTAGTACGCGTTGAGCCCGGTCATTTCCTGAACCAGCATCGAGACGAGATAGAGGATCATGCCCAGGCGCGTCACCTGGCCGATGACGAACGCCGTGGCGGCGTACGCGCGCGTGCCCGAACCGAAGCGCACTTCGAGGTATTCGAACGCGGATGTGATGTGCGCGCGGCGGTAAAACGGCAGAAAGATCTTTGACGCCAGGAAGATGCCCAGGGGAAGCATCAGGCAAGGCAGAAAACGCAGATACGCGGTTTTGTACGCATCGGCGGGGTAGGCCACGAACGTGATGGAGCTGATAGACGTGGCGAACATCGACAGGCCGATAAGCCAGCCGGGAAACGAGCGTCCCCCGAGGAAGTAGTTTTCCGTGGTCTTGTTCTTGCGCGCGAAATAGGGTCCCATGGCCGCCATCGCGACGAAGTAGATCACCAGAACGAGCATATCAATCCATGACATTCGCATAAGAGGTCCCCAAAAAGGTCGTTGCGTCTCTCAGAGAAGGCGAGAGACCGCTGTTACGAGTTTCGGTAACAGGCACGGAACCTCATGGTAACTGATACCGCCCCCAAACAGCAAACGCTTCCGGCCGCTCATTCCGGTTCCCGGCACCGGCCGGCCTCCAGCCTCGGCAGAGCCCGCGGATGCGGGGCGCGGCTTGAATCCCGGCTCGCGTGTGTCTATATACTGGGAGGAGAGAGAACCGGGTGACAAACGGGGAGGCCGGATCATGAAAGAACTGAGACTGGGGTTCATCGGAGCGGGATTCATTGCGCGCTTTCAAGCGGAGGCGCTTCGCAATGTCCGGGGGGCCCAGCTTGCCGGGGTCTATGCCCTCAAAGGCGCCGAGGAACTCGCCGCCCAGGCGAACAAGACGGGGATCGGCGACTGCCGGGTCTATTCGAGCGTGGCGGAATTGTGCAAGAACGTGGACGCGGTGGCCCTGCTTGCCCCGAACTTCGTCCGGGTGGAATTGATGGAAGAGGTGACCGAGGCCGTACGGGCCGGCGCGGAGCTCAAGGGCATCATCTGCGAGAAACCGTTGGGCCGCACGGTCGCCGAAGCCAAGCGCCTCGTCGATCTGGTCGAGGAGGCCGGGCTTCCCAATGCGTATTTCGAGAATCAGTTGCACATGAAGTGCATCCAGAAGGCGCTCCAGCAACTCGAGCCGCAGCGCAAATCCATGGGCGAACTCACCCTGGCGCGCTGCGCGGAGGAGCACAGCGGTCCCCACGAAGGCTGGTTCTGGGACCCCACCCGCCAGGGCGGCGGCGTGCTTTCGGACATGGGCTGCCACAGTATCGCCGTGGCGTGGTACATCCTGACTCCCGTCGGCAAACCGCTCACGTTCATGGAGCCGGTCTCGGTGACCGCGGATGTGGCGCTGCTCAAGTGGGGCCAGGAAAAGTATCGCAAACAGTTGCTCGCGCGCATGGGCGTGGATTATGCCAAGGTTCCCGCGGAGGATTTCGCGACGGGCACCATCACGTTCCGCAATCCCGAGACCGGGCAGCTGGTGCGAGGCCAGTTCACCAATTCGTGGATGTACGACAAGCAGGGCCTTCGGTTGCTCATGGACGGGCTGGGACCGGGCTACACCTTTGAAGTCAACACGTTGCGCTCTCCTCTCGAGGTCTTCATCGGCGACGAGGCCGCCGAGGCGGTCCTCGATGCCGAAAGCGCCCTCGAAAAGGCCACGGCCTCCCGGGGCCTGCTCGCCGTGCAGCCAAATGAGGCCGATCTCTACGGCTATGTGGCCGAGTTGGAAGACGCGGTAGCGGCCTTCACCCAGGGGCTGACGCCGCTGGCGACGTGGCGCTACGGGCTCGAGATTACCAAATTGTGCCAGGCGTCGTACATGGCGGCGGAGCGCCGGGAAACCCTCGACCTCACCGACGGCAACATGCAGGCCAAGCTCGAGGGGTATACCTCGCTCATCGCCCAGGGCAAAGGCGCCGAGGTGTTGATGTAGCCTCCCAAAGGCTCGGGCAACACGGCAAACCTTCCGCCGCGGGTGACCTTACCCGCCAGCGGAGGACACAACGCGCCCTGCGATTCTGAATTGTGGTGGCCCTATTGTCTGCCGTCCCTACGGGACTCGTGGTTTGAGGGATGCGGGGGTCCCACCACTAAAGTGGTGGGCTATTCTCTGCCGTCCCTGACGGGACTCAATCGCCGTGGGGGACAAATCCCCAGGTTGAAGCCCGGAGCTATTGTCTGCCGTCCCCAGGGGACGCGATTTCGGTGTGTGGCGGGAGTCCCCGTTGAACCCGAAATCATTAAACGTGCCGTAGGCACGTCGGATACTAGCCCCGGGTTTTAACCCGGGGTTCACGCAATCCCCCAAAAGCCAAGTCCCATAGGGACGGCAGAGCAGGGGAGTTCAACGCCGGGGCTATTGTCTTTCGTCCCTGACGGGATGCAATTCGAACGCGGCATTTGTCCCGTTTTCTTTTGTCCCTGAGGGGGCTCAGTTCCGGCGCGGCGCCAATTTCCGGGCTGACCTCCCGGCTATTCGAATTCGACACCCGCGGTGTCGCTCCGAAAATGCGGACGATTTCGGCGACACCGGCTGCATCCCCGGCGTTGACGGCAGGAACGTCGCGCGGGCACGGCCGTCCACCATGTCCACCATGTCCACCAGAAGACAAGAATGCCAGGCTCGCGCCCGTCAACACGACAATCTCTGTGTCTTCGTGTGAAATGCGATGAGGTCGACACCGTCCTCACACAAAGCCGCCAAGCCACCAAGGAGAAGCATCATGGTCCGGCCCGGGCTTGCGCGCCGCGTTGATCTCTGGCATAGTGCGTATGCGGGTAAATAGTTTTTTGGCTGAGAATTCCATCGTGCTCAACAATTATCTGACGCGAAAAGAGCAATTGATCCTGCTGTTTGTTGCCGGGGCTGCGTTGCTCGGCGGCATCGTACTGTTTGTCCACCGCAGCGACCCGGAACTCGAAACCCCGACCACCGCCCCGGTGGTGGAGGCCGCGCCGCCCCCCCTTCCCGCTCCGGAACCGCCGCCGTCCGCGCCGCCCCAGGTAATTCGACCTCTCTTCGAAGACCCCGCGTCCGTGCCGCCAGCCGAATCCGAATCCTTGCGGGTGGCCGTACGGGGCGCCGTGCACGCCCCCGGCCTCTACACCTTCCGGCCCGGAACGGATCCGCGCGTGCAGGACCTGCTGGACAAGGCCGGAGGACTCGAGGAGTATGCCGATATCTCGGACATCAACGTAGCGGCCCGGCTCATGGACGGCACCACCCTCACGGTCCCGGGGCGGCCGCTTCAAACCGACGCGCGCGGCGTGATTCGCGGGTCGCGCGAACCCGTCTACCAGCCGCCCAATCCGCCCCAGTACACCGTGTCCGGGTGGACGCCGGAGATCCTCCCGCCGGCTCAGGCGCCGGGCGACTCGGGCGGGGGAAACGTCCTCCCATTGGCCCAGGTCTCCGATGGCCTGCTCGACCTCAATACCGCCACCCAGGCGCAACTGGAATCGCTTCCGGGCATCGGCCCGGTGTTTGCCTCACGCATCATCGAATACCGTACCCGGACACCCTTCCGAAGCGTCGACGACCTCAAGAACATCAAGGGAATCGGCGACAAGCGTCTTGCCGACATCCGCCACCTCGTCACGGTAAGGTGACGGCCGTCCCCCGCTTGCGTCCACGCGGCCATTTCGATAGGCTTCTCAGGTTCCCGGCATGAAGCACGGAAAAGTCCCCTTCCTGGCGCTTCCGTGCAGAGTTTCACAGTCTTTTCGGCAAATGGAGACAGGAAAGATGGATATGAACCCGGCCCGAATCACCGCGTTTCTGACCCTGTTGGGGGCGTCGACGGCGGCGCTTGGCGCAAGCGACTATCCCATTCGGCCCGTGCCATTCACGCGGGTGGTTGTAGACGATGCGTTCTGGTCGCCGCGGCAGAAGACCAGCCTGGACGTGACCATCCCCTACTGTTTCGAAAAGTGCGAAGAGACCCACCGGATCGACAATTTTGCCGTGGCCGCGGGCATGAAGGAGGGAAAATTCGAGGGCATTTTCTTCAACGACTCCGACGTGGTAAAGGTGGTGGAAGGCGCCGCGTATGCCCTGGCGTTGCGCGATGACCCGAAACTGGACGCCTATCTCGACGACCTCATCGCGAAGATCGCCGGCGCCCAGGAACCGGATGGATATCTGTACACCTGCCGCACCATTGACCCCGAGAACCCGCCCATGGGAGCCGGAAAGACCCGCTGGTCCAACCTCCAATCGAGCCACGAGCTGTACAACATCGGCCACATGTACGAGGCCGCGGTGGCCCATCATCAGGCCACCGGCAAAACCGCCCTGCTCGATGTGGCCCGGAAATCCGCGGACCTCGTTGACCGGGTGTTCGGACCGGACGGCATCCGCAATGTGCCGGGGCACCAGGAGATCGAGATCGGACTCTGCCGCCTCTACCGCGAAACCGGCGAGGAGCGTTATCTGGAACTGGCCCGGTTTTTCATTGACGAACGCGGACGGGAAAACGGCCGGACCCGGTTCGGCGAGAACCTCCAGGACCACCTTCCCATCCTTGAACAGGCCGAGGCCGTGGGCCACTCCGTGCGCGCCGGTTATTTCTACAGCGGGACGGCGGATGTGGCTGCGCTGACGGGCGAACCGGCCTACCTCGCCCCGCTCGACCGCATCTGGAACGACGTGGTTTCGCGCAAGATATACATCACGGGCGGGACCGCCGCCCAGCGCCAGGGTGAGGCGTTCGGGCCGGCCTATTTCCTGCCCAACAAGGAGGCCTACAACGAAACCTGCGCGGCCATTGCCAATGTTCTCTGGAACCACCGCATGTTCCTGCTGCACGGGCACGGGAAGTACATCGACGTGCTCGAACGCACGCTCTACAACGGGTTCCTCGCGGGCGTTTCGCTTGAAGGCGACACCTTCTTCTACCCCAATCCGCTTGAAAGCGACGGCGTCTACAAATTCAACCACGGCTCGGCGCTCCGCGCCCCCTGGTTTGGCTGTTCGTGCTGCCCCGTCAACGTCGCCCGGTTTGTGCCGTCGCTGGCCAATTACATCTACGGACAGCGCGACGGCGAGGTGTTCCTGAACCTGTTCATCGCCAATGAGGCCGCACTGGACGTCGCGGGAACCGCCGTGAAGTTCGTGCAGAAGGGGCGGTATCCGTGGGACGGCGCCATCGAGGTCGTCGTCGAACCGGAAACGCCCACGGAATTCACGCTGAACGTGCGCATTCCCGGCTGGGCTCAGGGCCATCCGCTTCCCAGCGACCTCTACCGCTACCAGGAGCCCGCTCCCGTACGTTTTGATCTCAGCGTCAACGGCGTTCCACAACAATCGGAGCCGGTCAACGGGTACGTGCCCCTGAAACGTTCGTGGAATAAGGGCGACACCGTACACTTGAACCTTCCCATGCCTGTCCGCCGGGTACTGGCGCACGAGAATGTCGAAGCGGACCGGGGGCGGGTCGCGATCGAGCGCGGGCCAATTGTGTATTGCGCGGAAGGCGTCGACCACGACGGTCAGGTAAGGAACATTGTCCTGCCGGATGGCGCCGCACTCGCCGCGGAACACGACCCCGCGCTGCTCGACGGCGTCACCGTCCTGAAAGGCAGGGCACTCAAGCGCCTGCGCAATGACGCCGGCGAAGAGACCGTGGAGGACACCGGGATCACGCTGGTTCCGTACTATGGCTGGGCACACCGGGGCGCCGGCGAAATGCAGGTGTGGCTGGCGAGGACCCCGGACGTCGCGGAGTTCCCCCCCATTCCCACGGTCGCGTCGGCCGCCGTCCCCGCGGCCTCGCACGTGAATCCCGGAGACAGCCTGGCCGCCCTCAACGATCAACAGGAACCGGAGAACTCCAACGATCACGGCATTCCCCGTTTCACGTGGTGGGACCACCGGGGAACGCAGGAATGGGTGCAATACGAGTTTCAGGACGCCCGTACCGTGTCGTCGGTGGACGTCTACTGGTTTGACGACACCGGCGCGGGCCAGTGCCGCGTGCCGGCGTCGTGGCATCTGGAATTCCGTGACGGCGGCGCCTGGAAACCGGTCGAGAGCCCCTCGGGCTATGAAACCGTCAAAGACGCGTGGGTGAAAACAACGTTTCAGCCCATCGCCACCGATGCGCTTCGGATTGTGGTGCAGCTGCAACCGGATTTTTCGGGCGGCATCCTCGAATGGCGCGTAAACGAATAGCCGGTCTGTCCTGTCGCCCAGGCAATGGAGGGAACCACGATGGCGTTTGAAGGGTCCTGTACCGCCTGCGTCGTTCTGGCGTCGGCTGTGCTGCTGGCGGCGCCCCTGGCGGCCGCGGGCGAAGCGTCCAGCCCGTCCGAGTACTATACGATTCCGGTGATCGACCTGTCGCGCGATCTGGACCGTCAGGTCGTGGTGGATCGCGAGCCGGGCCAGTACCTCGGCCACCCTACCACGGTGCTGCTCGAGGACAACCAGACCATGCTCTGCGTATACCCCAAGGGACACGGCCAGGGCGCCATCGTCATGAAACGCAGCGGCGACGCGGGCAAGACCTGGAGCGAGCGTCTGCCCGTGCCGGAGAGCTGGACGACCTCGCAGGAAGTCCCCACCCTCTACCGTGTTGAAGACCGGGCCGGTGTGAAGCGGCTCATCATGTTCTCGGGCCTGTATCCCATCCGCATGGCACGCTCGGACGACGACGGAACGACCTGGTCGGAACTCGAACCCATCGGCGATTTTGGCGGTATTGTCGCGATGGCGTCGCTGGTACGGCTGAAGAACGGCGATTATCTCGCGTTCTTTCACGACGATGGCCGTTTCCTCAAGGGCGAACGCAAGGAGGGCCCCTTCGTCGTCTATTCCAGCCGCTCGACTGATGGCGGTCTGACCTGGGGCGAACCCCAAATCGTGGTCCGGCATGCCGAAGCCCATCTGTGCGAACCCGGCGCGGTCCGCTCGCCGGATGGCGCCCAAATCGCCCTGTTGCTGCGAGAAAACAGCCGGAAATTCAACTCGTTCGTGACCTTCAGCAACGACGAGGGCGCCACGTGGTCCGAACCGGTGCAGCTTCCCGCCAGCCTGACGGGCGACCGTCATACGGCCCGATACGCGCCCGACGGCCGTCTGGTCATTGTGTTCCGCGACACGACGCGCGTCAGCCCGACCAAAGGCGATTTCGCGGGCTGGATCGGCACGTACGACGACATGGTCCACGGACACGAAGGGCAATACCGCCTGCGCCTCCTCGACAACACCAAGGGCGCGGACACGTCGTACCCCGGGCTTGAACTCTTGCCCGACGGCACGTTCGTCACGACCACGTACGGTCACTGGACGCAGGGAGAAGAACCGTACATCATGAGCGTCCGTTTTACGCTCGACGAGATCGACGCCCGGGCTGCTCAGTTGCCGGAGCAGAAACCTGTGTTCGTTGCCGGTGAACACGGTTACGACACCTACCGCATCCCATCGCTAATCGCCACTCCCGCGGGCACGTTGCTTGCCTTCTGCGAGGGTCGCAAGGCAAGCAGCAGCGACACCGGCGACATCGACCTCCTCCTCAAACGCAGCACGGACAATGGCGCCACCTGGAGCGCCCTGCAGCTCGTGTGGGATGACGGTCCCAACACCTGCGGCAACCCCTGCCCCGTCGTCGACGAATCGACCGGCGCTATCTGGCTCCTCTTGACCCACAACCTCGGGCAGGACCGTGAAAGCGCCATTGTCGACGGTCAGAGCGCGGGCACGCGGACGGTCTGGGTCTCGCACAGCAACGACGACGGCCTCACCTGGGCGCCGCCAAAGGACATTACCGCGACCACCAAAAAGCCGGAATGGACCTGGTATGCCACGGGCCCCGGCGTGGGGATCCAGTTGCGCCTGGGCGGGCACAAAGGCCGCCTCGTCATCCCCTGCGACCATATCGTTGCCGGAACCAAGACCTACCACTCTCACGTGATCTATTCTGATGACCACGGCGCGACATGGCTGCTGGGCGGGGCAACCGGCGACACCGTGAACGAGTGCCAGGTAATCGAGTGCACCGACGGCAGCCTCCTGTTGAACAGCCGCCGCTGGCACACCAATACCGGGCCCGGCCGCGCCATCGCCACGAGTTCAGACGCCGGCATGACGTGGTCGGAGCTGTCCAACGATCCCGTACTCATCGAGCCGCGTTGCCAGGCAAGCCTGCTGCGTTACCGGCCGAGCGACGCGGAAGGCCTCCCGCTGGTCCTCTTCTCCAATCCGGCGGATCCCGACAACCGCTGCAAGATGGTGGTGCGCCTGAGCGCGGACGACGGCCGCACCTGGCCCGCGTGGAAATGCCTCTACCCGGGCCCGGCCGCCTATTCCTGTCTCGCGACGCTCAGGAACGGCCGGCTCGGCTGTCTCTACGAACGGGGCGCGGAACGGCCCTATGAAGGAATTGTATTTGCGTCTTTCTCTCTGGCCTGGGTCGGAGAGGGAGTTCTCGACCGCTAACCTGGAAAGCCTTCCTGTATGAAACGCTGGTTCTGGCTGCTGGCGGCCACAACGCCCGTCGCCTTCATCGCATCGGTCACCTGGTACGGGGCATTCACGTTCGCCAATGCCTACATGATACGCGGGCTGGGCGCCTCGAACGCCCAGTGGACCCGTGCCACGCTGGCCATGTCCGGCGGCATGCTGGTGTGGTATCTGCTCACGGTAGAGATGTCCGCCCTGCTGGGCCGGCGCCGGACGGCCGCCCTGGGCGCGACGATTGCCTCCCTGGCATACATCTCCCTTCCGCTGGCGGGCGAGGTGTGGCTGGTGTCGGTATTGCTGGCGCTCATGGGCTTCGGTACGGCCGGATACCTGGTCGCCTGGCTGCCCTACGTCACGCACGTGGGCGGCGACCGGCCCGGCCGCGCGCTGACGGTCGCGTCCATCACCTTCAATCTGGTATCCGGGATGACCATCTTCGCGCTCGGACCGGCCCTCCAGGAAGCGCGGTTCCGCTTCACTTTCTTCTCCACGGGAGGGATCTGCATCGCCTGCCTCGCCGCGTTCCATTTCGCCGCGCGCCATCTCGAAACGCTTGCGGATACGACGAACGCCGAAGACGAGCAACCGGTACGCCCGGACGGTCCGCTCAGCCTGTTGAAGCTGCAATGGCACGACGTGCGCGAACTCGTCTACAGCGCCTTCCCGGTCGTGCTGCTGCTGGGCATCTGCGCCGCGCCGTTCGCGTTCCACACCTCGAACCAGCTGTTTCCCAATCTCGCGCGCGACATCCATCATCTTCGGGAAGACTCGATAGCACGTCTCGTAGCCATGGGGCGGCTGCCGGCCATGCTGACGCTGGTTCTCATGTCCCCCATCATCGACCGCCTGAATCTGGTACGATTCTACGGCGTGTTTCTCTTTACCGACGGGCTCCTGATCGCGGCCATCGCCCTGTCGCACAGCACGCTGGTAGCGGGCGGAGCCTATCTGGTGTTTTACCTGTCGCACGGTCTGGTCTGGGCCTTTGCCTTGCCCGCCATCAACGTGTGCGTCCGGCCGCGGCTTCGAGACTCGGCGTTCGCGCTTACCGCCATGTTCGAGATCGTTGGCGTGTTTCTCGCGGGCATCCTCCACAACCGCCTGATCGAGGCGGGCTTCAGCCTGCCGTACGTGTTTGTTGTCTGCGGCGTTGTGGTCGGGGCGTCGGGACTCCTCCTGCTCGGCTACTCGTTCTCCGGCCACGCCCAGCGTAACGGCCCGGCCAACGGTAGCTGACCGGACGCTGGACCTGATGCCCGCCCGTGCCCTAGGATAGGGGCGGAACTTCCATGGCCCTCAATGGAGAAGGAACATCCCGGATGAACGCCATGCCCTGTCTACGCGCGGTTTCCGTGCTGTCGGCCCTCGCGGTCTCTGCCTTATGCGGCCCTGCCGTTGCCGCGGAACCGGCGCTTCTCTGGGAGATCGGCAGCCGCGACAACGACACGCAGGAACTTGCGCTGGGACGCGACGGGTATGCGGAGTTCCGGGAAGACCCGCTCTTCATCATCGGCCAGTCCACAGCGGCGTCGGACTGGCCGTACTGCCATCCCGGGCCCCGCGACGCCTGGGCCGGAAACCGCCCGCATGCCTTCACGGTCGTCTTTGCCCTTCCCGCGCTGCCTTCTGCGCCCTGCACGCTGATATTGGACTTCGCCGATGCCCACCCCGGCGCGCCTCCGACGTTGCAGGTGGATGTCAACGGCCACGCCACCAACGTCCGCCTCTCCGGCGGGACGGGGGACGCGGTCATCTTTGGCGATGTGTCTCAGGCCCGCGAAAGGACGCGCAGCATCGCCGTGCCGCCCGGGCATCTGAGGGTTGGCGTGAATCGCATCGCCGTCACGAACACGGAAGGCAGCTGGGCGCTCTATGACTGGGTGGGGTTTGAGGGGCCGGCCGGATTCGAGATCGCTCCCGTGACGGACGCGACGGCGCTCGTGGCCGTTGCCCCGCGAAACGTGTTACTGCGAAATGCCGATGGCGGCCTTATGCAGCCTGTCGGAATCAACCTGCTCCACCTGGGAGCGCCGGGCGAGGCGCACATCGCCGTCGAGGGGCTCGCTCCGCAGCCGGTACCCCTTCAGGCCGGTTCCCAGTGGGTCGACATCTCCGTGCCGGCCTCCGAACAGCCGAGCGCCTTGAAGGTTGCGCTTCTCAAAAACGGGGAGGTGCTGGATCACATGGAAACCACGCTGAAACCCGCCCGCAAGTGGGAGGTCTACATTCTGCACCATACCCATCTCGATATCGGGTACACCCATGTCCAGACGGAGGTGATGACCCGGCAGTGGGAACATCTCGAAAAGGCCATGGAACTCGACCGCGCGACCCGGGACTACCCGGAAGGCGCCCGATTTAAATGGCTGCCCGAGGGCCTGTGGGCCGTCGACGGCTACCTTGAACAGGCCTCCGACGAACAGAAAACGGCGTTGATTGACGCCGTGAAGAAGGGGTCCATCGGCCTGGATGCCCTGTACGGGCACGAACTCACGGCCCTCTGCCGGCCCGAAGAGCTCCTTGAACTCACCTACTGCGCACGCAGACTCGCCAGGGACTACGGGCTGACCATTGACACGGCAATGATCACCGACGTTCCCGGCTACACGTGGGGCATCGTCCCGGCACTGGCCCAGAGCGGCGTGCGATACTTCGGCTCCGGACCCAACCGGACCCATCGCATCGGATTTACGCTCTCCGAGTGGGGCGACAAACCCTGCTACTGGGTCGCGCCGTCCGGAGAGGAACGCGTCCTGTTCTGGGTGGCGGGCGAAGGCTACTCGCTCTACCACGACGCCCCGATGCGCGACGGCAGCCGCATCCTGGCCTGCCTGAACCGGCTCGAGGAAAAGGAATATCCCTACGACATCACCTATCTCCGGTACAACATCGGCGGGGACAACGGCCCGCCCGACGAAGGCCTGTGCGATTTTGTCCGGGAATGGAACGAGACCCATGCCTATCCGAGACTGATCATCAGCACCCCGCACGAATGTTTCGAAGCCTTCGAAGAACGGTACGGCCGTCAGTTGCCGGAGATTCGGGGCGATTTCACCCCGTACTGGGAGGACGGCGCGGCTTCGTCGGCGCGTGAGACGGCCGTCAACCGCGCCGCCGCGGAACGGCTCGTGCAGGCCAACGCCCTGTGGGCGATGCTGCGCGACCCGGCGGACTACCCCGCCCACCGGTTTCACGATGCCTGGCGCGACGTGGTGCTGTATGACGAGCACACCTGGGGCGCCCACAACAGCATCAGCGAACCGGAAGCCGATTTTGTCAAACAGCAGTGGGCCATCAAGCAGGGGTTCGCCCTCGAAGGCGAACGCAAGTCGCAGGAACTCCTGGACGAAGCCTTGCAGGCGGTCCGTTCCACCGATGAAACGTCCGGAACGGTGCGCGTGTTCAACACGTCCTCCTGGGAGCGCAGCGGCATGGTCTCGCTGCCCGCGAAGGGCCTGCCCGAGGGCGCGCTGCTCGCGTGCCGTGACGGCGGGGAGCCCGCCCCCTGCCAACGGCTCCGCAACGGGGACGTCGTCGTGTTTGTGGCGCGCGATGTGCCTCCGTTTGGCGCCGTGGATTACCGCATCGAGAAGGCCGCGGAACAGGCCGCCAGCGCCAGCCTGCGCGCAACCGGCACAACCCTCGAAAACGGCGAGTTGACCCTCACGGTCGAGCCCGGCAGCGGCGCGATCACGAGTCTGCGGCGAATCCGGGGCGAGTTCCAGGACGAGTGCGTTGACCGCACCGCCGAAGCGGGGCTGGGCGCCTACGTCTACGTCGAGGGCCGCGACCCCGTCAACCGCAAGGCCGCGGGTCCCGCGACCGTCACGGTGCAGGAAAACGGCCCGGTCCTGGTCTCTCTGCGGATCGAGTCGCCCGCCCCCGGCTGCCGCAGCCTGACCCGCGAGGTCCGGCTCATTCAGGACATGCCGTACGCGGAAGTCATCGTGACCCTGGACCGCGAGAACGTCTACAGCCCGGATGCGGTGCATCTTGCGTTCCCGTTCAATGTTCCCGGCGCGCGCGTACGGATGGATACGCCCTGGGCGGCCGTCGAAGCCGAAACGGACCAGCTGACAGGCGCCTGCAAAAACTACCTTACCGTGCAGCGCTGGGTGGACGTGTCGAACGGCCGCTATGGCGTCACCCTGGCGCCGGTCGACGCCCCGCTCATCGAAATCGGCGCGCTGACCAACGATCCCCGGGTCACGGGATGGCGCGAGGAGATCGAGCCCGCTTCTCTCCTGTATTCCTATGCGATGAACAACTATTGGGAGACCAATTACAAGGCGTCGCAGGAAGGCGTAACGACGCTGCGCTACGCCATCCTCCCGCATGAAGGACCGTACCAGGAAGACGCGGCCATGCGGTTCGGTATGGAAGCCTCCCAACCCCTGCTCGCCGTGCCCGTGACGGAGGACCGTCCCGCGCCCCGCTCGTTCCTTCGCATCCAGCCGGAACAGGTGCTGGTCACCCACCTCAAACCCAGCGACGACGGGCTCGCCTATGTGGCGCGCCTGTATGCCGCGTCCGGGAAATCATGTGAAGCGCGGCTGTCGGGAAAGCGCCGGTCCATCGGTGCGATGCACGTGAGCGATCTGGACGAGAACGAGCACGCCCCCCTGCGCGGCCGGGTCGAGGTCCCCGCACAGGGAATGACAACCGTTCGTATCAAGTAAAACAGAGGGAGTGAACCGGTATGACACCGCGCGAACGCGTACAGGCGGCGCTGAACCACCGTGAACCCGACCGGGTGCCCGTAGACCTTTCGGGACACCGCTCCTCGGGCATCGCGGCGATGGTCTATCCCCGCTTGCGGGCCCATCTCGGCCTGCCCGAGAGACCCGTCCGGGTCTATGACCCCGTCCAACAGCTGGCCATCGTCCACGACGACGTGCTGGACCGGTTTGGCATCGACACGCTCGAACTCGGCCGCGGGTTCGCGATCGAGGACAAGGACTGGGCGGACTGGATTCTCCCCGACGGCTCGCCCTGCCAGATGCCCGTGTGGGCCTTGCCGGAACGGGAGGCGGGCCGCTGGGTCATCCGCTCACAGTCCGGCCGGGTGATCGCCCAGATGCCCGACGGCGCCATCTACTTCGAAGCGACGCATTACCCGTTCTTCGAAAAGGACGATCTTGACGCCATCCCGGAAGCCATGACCGAAAACATGTGGTGTGCGGTTGCGTCCCCGCCCGGACCGCTCGTGGCCGGGCCGGACGGGTTACGCGCCTTCGCGGAGGGCGCACGAACGCTCCGGGAACGCACGGACCGGGCCATCATCGGACTGTTTGGCGGCAATCTCCTCGAAATGGGCCAGTTTCTCTACCGGAACGACCAGTTCCTGATGATGCTCGCGGGCGACCCGGAGCGCGTCCACGCGTTTCTCGACCGCGTGGTCGAGATCCATCTCGCGAACCTTGAGGCATTTCTCGGGGCCGTGGGCCGCTATATCGACGTCATTCTCTTCGGCGACGACCTCGGCATGCAGTCCGGCCCGCAGATGTCGCCGGCCATGTACCGCGAGTACTTCAAGCCGCGTCACCGGATGCTGTGGACCCGCGCCAAGGAGCTTGCGGACGTCAAAGTGATGTTGCATTGCTGCGGCGGCGTGCGGGAGCTCCTGCCCGATCTGATCGAAGCGGGACTGGACGCGATCAACCCCGTGCAGATCGCGTGCAAAGGGATGGACGCCGCCGGGCTGAAACGGGATTTCGGCCAGGACATGGTTTTCTGGGGGGGCGGTTGCGACACGCAGCAGGAGCTGCCGAACGGGACTCCCGGCGAGGTCGCGCGCCATGTCCGGGAGCAGGTCGGGGTGTTGAAGCCCGGGGGCGGGTTTGTGTTCCAGCAGGTCCACAACATCCTGGCCAATGTGCCCCCGGAGAACATCGTGGCGATGTACGACGCAATTCACGCGTCCTGATCCGTCCGGCGCACCGGGGGCCTTACAGAGGGGAACGGCATTGAACGCGCTCGACTACACCATCATCGCCCTGTATTTTATCCTTGTTATCGGGATGGGCTTCGTGTACCGCAAGCGCGCGTCGCAGAATCTCGACGCCTACTTCCTCGGCGGCAAACGGATTCCCTGGCTATGGCTGGCCATGTCTGGCTCGGTCTCCAACTTCGACATCACCGGCACCATGTGGATCGTGTCCATGCTGTTCTTGATGGGCATGCGCTCGATGTGGATCCACTGGATGTGGGGCTGGATGATGGGCGCGTTCTTTCTCGCGTTCATGGGCAAATGGGTGCGGCGCTCCAATGTCATGACGGGCGCCGAATGGATGCTCACCCGCTTCGGCCAGGGCGCCGGCGGACGGGCCGCCCGTCTGGCCGCCGCGCTGATCGCCGTTGTCACGATGTGTGGCATGATCGGCTACGATTTTCAGGGCATCGGCAAGTTCGCGTACGAGTTCTTCCCGGTCTTTCCGCCCCACACGCTCGCCTTGCTGATTATGGGCATCACGACCTTCTACGTGCTGCTCGGCGGCCTGTTCAGTGTGGTCATCACCGACGTGATACAGACCGTATTTGTGACCGTCGCCGCGCTCCTGATTGCGGTGGTGGCGTACGTCCAGCTCTCGCCGGATGCATTACGCGCGGCGCTGCCCCCCGGATGGATCTCGCTCGCCCCCTCCTGGCGCATCGAGACCTATTCCGGAGGCGGACACGGCGCGTACGATATGTTCGGCCTTCTGGTCGTCACATGGGTGGTCAAGGGAATGCTCCTCAACGCCGGCGGCCCCGGGGGCATGTATGAGCTGCAGCGGTTTCTGGCCGCGCGCGACGCGCGCGATGCCGCAAAAATCGGCGCTGCCTGGAGCGGTTTCATGGTCGTGCGCTGGGGCATGGCCATGGGCATCACCTTGCTCGCACTGGCGGGACTGGGACTCACGGACGTGGCCGACAGCGAAACGATCATGCCCAGGGTCCTCCGCGATTACATCCCCGCGGGGGCAAAGGGGCTCGTGCTCGCCGGCCTGCTCGCCGCGTTCATGTCCACCTTCAGTTCGACCGTCAACAGCGGCGCCTCCTACCTGATCCGCGATTTCTGGCAGCCCTTCCTCCGTCCGCGCAGCGACGAACGCCATCTGGTGCGGGCCAGCTATGCGGCCACCCTCCTCATCGTGATCGCCGGTGTCCTGATCGGATATCAGGCCCGGTCCATCGCCCAGATCTGGGAGTGGCTCATGACCGCCCTGACCGCCTGCGTGGTCATCCCCAATGTCCTGCGGTGGTACTGGTGGCGCATGAACGGATGGGGGTACGCGGCAGGCACCCTCGTGGGTATGGCCGCGGCATTTGTTCCTCCCATCATCGCGCCCGGCGCTCCCATGTACGTCGTGTTCCCTTTTGTAACACTTTACTCGCTCGTGGCTTCCGTCGCGGCCACCCTCGTGACCCGGCCCGTGGATGACGCGACCCTCAAGACCTTCTACACCAGCGTCCGCCCCTTCGGCTTCTGGCGCCACATCCGCAGAGAGTGTGGACTCTCCGCCGCGCAACTGGGGGATCCCCGGGAAAGTCCGTGGATTGCGCTCCTCAATACCCTCCTCGGTATGCTCGCCATTACCAGCTGCTACCTCCTCCCCATGTTCCTCGTTGGCCACTGGCATCGGCAGGCGGCGTTCTGTCTGGCCTTCGCCGCAGGTTCGCTCGTTGCACTGTACTTCACCTGGTACCGCCTTCTGCCGAAATCCGGCGAATAGCCCGAATTCGCTTCGGTGCTTTTAACCCATTGAAAAACCAAACCTTACAAAGGTCACAGGCTGCATTTCGGCCCCCCTCCTGAGTGCGCCGGACACTTGCGTGCGTGTCGTGAGGGGTAACTTGTCACGAAAATCCTGCTTCAAGATAAAAACACCGAATGCTACGTCCTCTCTATACACCTTTGTTATTCAATTCTGAATAATCCTGACCACTGTGAGCAAGTATGTCGGAACTGCGCGTGCCTCCGGTGCGGCTGGAGGCTCGATGAGGAGAATGATTTCGGACAATTCCCTGTTTGGGCCGATCGATTATCATAAGTGCTTATTTTTGTGTAATTTAGATAGAAACAGGCGACAATAGGCCATTTTTGTGCCAGGGGACCGCTTGAGAAATACGGGAAAGTCGCAAGTGATTTATTTTCAGGTTTTTACATCGCCACAACGGAAATTGAACAGCCAGGGAGATTTGCCGTTCAATGACGAGCACGAAACTCTCGTGAATATGTGGCACGGGCCTTGCGTCTATACTGTTGACATCGAGACGAGGACATCGGCTCACGGACGTGACGCGAAAGTGGTCGAGGAAACAGTTTAACCCAGCTTGTTCCAGCTACTTGCATGGCTCTCATTGAGCATCTGTAGCCCTCCATTCCGCTTCCTCCTGGAAGCGTGGCCCTGGTTCTCCCCGCCAGGGCCTTTTTTTTGCCCGTTCACTCCGGGACGAGGTGCTCGTCGGACGGGTCGAACGGGGGGCAGACGACATTGATGATCTCAAAGGCGCCGTCAAGGGCGTGCGCTGTGCCTGGGGGGATCAGGATCACGTCGTTGGCCTCTACGGGATGGGGCTCGCCGTTCAGAAAGATCCGGCCCGAGCCCGAAAGCACAATGTAATACTCCGTAAGTCGTTCATGATAATGGACTTTTGCGGTACCCGAGACCGATACGCGATGTATGCTCAGCAGGGCGTTGTCGGCCCCGGTGAGGATGCGCCTGGCTTCGCCACAAGGACACGGCACGGGTGCAACGGCGTCGAGTTTTCGGATGATGTACGGTCTTTCCACCGCAGGCCCCCTAATCATGATAGCGGAAGTTGAACTCGGCATCCTTCAGCAGCGGCGCCTTCGCGTCTTTTTCCGAGAGCAGCGCAGGCGGCATGGGCAACTGGATGCCGATTGCTGGATCGTCGTACCGGACGGACCGTTCGGCTCCCGGGGTGTGGACCTGCGTGCACTTGTAGTGGAACAAGGTCTGGTCTTCAAGGGTCAGGAATCCGTGGGCAAACCCGGGAGGCGCCCACAGAGCCAGGTGGTTCTCTTCCGTGAGGGTGACCCCCAGCCATTGGCCAAAAGTGGGCGAGCCCGCGCGCAAGTCAACGACCACGTCAAACACCGCGCCCCGAATCGCGCGGACCAGTTTGCCCATGGCGAACGGCTCGAGTTGATAGTGCAGTCCCCGGAATATGCCCTTTGCCGACAGGCTGAGATTGTCTTGGACAAACGGCGCATCGAGCCCGGCCTCCGCGAAGGCCGGCTGTGAATAGATCTCGGAGAAAAACCCCCGGGCATCCCGCGCGATTCCTGCCTTCACCAGGAGCACTCCGGGAAGCCTGGTTTCTTCGACCGTGACCCGCATTGGCATTCCGGCAATCCCCCACGTGGTCTGCGCATGTCGCGCGTTTGATTCGTTCCGTGCGCCCGCAAGACCGGGCGGCCGCCCCATAGTATCAGAGCCGGACAGCCACGCGCATGCACGCTGAACATCAGCCTCGTTGCGGGTGAAGGGAAGCCGGGTAAACACTTCAAAAAACGGGTTCATTCCATGGCGTCCCGGGGCGAATATTCTCGCGGAGTCCGTTGTTTGCGTACTGATGAGCAGGAAAGCGGCACCCCCTCACGGGGATACAGGAGTACGAACGATGCCAAATACGAGACGTGATTTTCTGAGGACCGCGGGCGGCATAGTGGTGGCGGGCGCGGCAGTCAACGGGGGCCTTGCGGCATCGGCCCGGGCGGCCGCTCCGGAGAGCGGAGCGGGCAAACGTACCGAGCACCAGCTCCCTCCCCTGCCCTATGCCTACGATGCGCTGGAACCTGTGATCAGCGCCGAGATCATGACGTTGCACCATGGCAAGCATCACGCCGGGTATGTGAAAGGGTTGAATGCCGCGGAAGCGGCGCTTGCCGAAGCCCGCGCCGCGGGCGATTACGCGATGGTACAGCATTGGTCACGCCAGGCCGCCTTCAACGGCGGAGGACACTACCTTCACTCGATGTTCTGGAAGGTCATGGCGCCCCCGGACAATGGGGGCGGCGGCGAACCCGCCGGCGCGCTCGCGGACAAGATCGCCGAGGATTTCGGCAGCTTCGCCAATTTCAAGGCCCACTTCGCCGCGGCCGCCAAAGGCGTCGAAGGCAGCGGATGGGGGTTGCTCCATTACCGTCCCGAGGACGGACGTCTGCTGATTCTGCAGGCCGAGAACCAGCAGAAGCTCTCGCCCTGGGGCAGCACGCCCATCCTGGGCATTGACGTCTGGGAACACGCCTACTACCTGGACTACAAGAACGATCGCGGCGCATACGTGGATGCGTGGTGGTCTGTCGTCAACTGGGCGCAGGTGGCCGCCAGTTTCGAGGCGCTGCGCAAATAACCCCGGCCAGGCCATTCCCCGAAAGCGTCAAGAAACGCCGTCCGGAGCGCGAAACCCCGGACGGCGTTTTCCCATTCACAGACCGTGATGCGTTAGAACTTGACGCTCATTTCCGCCGCGATGAAGTCGGCGTCCTTGTCGTCCACGCCGCCGTTGAAAATCAGCCCGTTGTTGTACGTAAACGCGCCCTCAGCAGCCCCGTCGCCCACCCAGAACCGCGAGTATTGCAGCCGGACGGTCACGTCTTCGCTGTAATGATAGACGATGAACAGCGACGTGTCCCAGCCGAGTTCGTCGCTGTTTTCCTGGGTCCAGAAACTGAGCATCGGCGCGATGGGCACGCGGTAGCGGCCGATGGTGAAGTGGACCGGCGCATCGAAGGGTTCCAGAATCTCGAAATACGTCGCCGCCAGGATGACATCGAGCGATTCCGTGGGATGCGCCACCACGCCGACCCGCGCCAGCCAGCAGTTCGACAGATCGTTGAACGCGTCAATGGCGCCGCAATACATCGCGTTCGAGAAGAGCCGGTTGAAGCTGACGCTGGCCTCGGGCCGGTCAAACGGGTTCAGCCAGTCCCAGAACGAGATGTCGCGGTTGTCTTCGCCGCCAAAATAGGCGCCGCCGATGAACGGCCGCGGCATCCACGGTACGTCAAAGGTATAGCCGATGTCGAAATGACCGCCCCACGCGTCAAATTCGGCTTCGTCATCGCCATAGAGGAACGGTTTGAACGTCGTGCCCACCTGGTCGGCATCGCCAAACTGATACGCCAACTCGGCTTCGTAGTCGAACGCGCCCACCAGGCCCGCGGCGCGGAAACCGACGGTATGCAGGTTGGTCGGGTCATAGTCGTCGACGCCGAACACGTCCTCCATCCATTCGCCAAACCACGTAAGGTTGGTGTCCGACACGCTGCGGGCATCGCGCACCCAGAACCAGTAAAGGTCGAAGGTGTGGTTTTCGACAGCCGTACAGGTCGAGTACAGGCCGTAGAACCAGACATCTTCGTCTTCCTCGAACGGTCCGCCTTCGGCCAGCTCGGCCGCGAACGCGTCCACGCTGAAGGAATCGGTCTTATAGGTCAGGCGCGCGGCGTCGAACGACCGGCCGTAAAAGAAGTACACGAATTCCTTGGGACCCACCAGCCATTCACTGCCGAAGCTGAGTTCCTGCCGGCCCAAACGCAGGCGCAGCGGCAGGTCAAACATGTTCTCAGCCTCAACGTACGACTGATAGATCTCGACGTCTTCCGAGGTGTTGGGAGCAAAATCCCCGCCGGTGACATAATCCGAACGGAAATCCTCGCCCCAGATGTCGTAGCTGTCGAGTTCGATGAAGGCATTCACATTGCCGGTGAAATCAGCTTTCAGGTTGAGCCGGGTGCGATGCTCCACGAAACCGAAATTCCCCCCGTTGCTGTCGTACCATTTGACCGGGCTGACGACCCCCAGGCCGTTGTAGCCGCCGGCGGCTCCGGGCCCGCCAATGGCGCGGCCGGTCAGAAACGCGGCCGGCCACCGCACCTCCGGAATGCCCAGAAGCGTGTTGCGCACAAGCCCATTGGTGATGTAGTTTCCGCGGATACGGATTTCGCCGCCGACCTGAACGTTCTGAAGTTCGGCCAGGGCCGTGCCTGTGCATGCCACGAGAAGCGCCAGGCACACCACTCTTTGTGTGCGACCCAGATGCATTGGTTCTCTCCCTCCACGAAATTCGGACACCCCCAATCCCGCGACCCGCCCCCATATGCGCGAGTCCCGGCGCCACGTACAATACGTCAATTCGGGCGGGAGCGCAAGCCTTGGTAACTCCGGGAGATGGGCGGAGGCCGTCGCTCAGAGGATGCCCTTTTCCCGCAGCATCGCGCGCTGGGCCTCGTCGATGCCGACGGACTCCAGCACCTCGCCGGTATGCGCCCCGAGCGCAGGGGGCGCCTCACGGTGATACACGGGCGTGCGCGAAAACTTCACGGGCGCGGCAGTCGCCTTGATCTCGCCGCCCGACGGCTGATACACGCTTTCGATCGTCCCGCGCGCTTGAACGTGCGGGTCAACGCAGGCTTCCTGGGGGGTCAATACCGGCGCAACGGGAAGTTTGCTGTCGATTAGCGCTGCGATGATCTCGTCCCTGGTGTGTTCGGCGCACCATTCCGCCAGCATCGTATCCACATCCTCACGATGCCCCAGGCGGGAGAGCAGTTGGCTGTATCGGGGATCATCAGCCGCGTCGGGCTTGCCCATCACCTTGGCCAGGATCTTCCAGTGGGAATCCAGCAGCACCCCGGTGTAGACATACCCGTCTTTGCAGGCGTAGACGTTCGTCGGTGCGGCATAGGGGACGATGTTGCCGTAGCGCGGCGTTGCAAGCCCGTGTGCCGCCATGACATGCAGGCCGGTGCAGGAATCCATCGTGGCATCCAGGAGCGAGACGTCCAGATGCTGTCCCTCGCCGGTCTGCTCCCGGTAGTGCAGGGCGGCCAGCGCGCCGATGGCGGCATGCAGGCCCGTCAACTCGTCGGAAATGTACACAGGAACCCGCGCGGGTGTGGCCGAGTCGTCGGGAGCGTTCATCCAGAGCAGTCCGGACATCGCCTGAATGCCGGGATCGTAGCCCGCACGATCGGAATAGGGACCGAACTGGCCAAAGCCGGTGATGGAGACGTAAATGATGTCCGGCTTCACCTGGCGGACATCCTCATACCCGCACCCCCACCCCGACAGGGCCCCTTTCTTGAAATTTTCGACAATCACGTCCGCTGTCCGGGCGACTCTCAGAAACACGTCGCGCGCCCCCGGCTGCCGCAGATCGAGGGTGATGCTCCGTTTGTCGCGGTGCAGCGTTGCGTGCTGATAGCCTTCAGGAGGGTCCGTATCCGGAAGCATCGGCGGGATCATCCGCGTAACGTCCGGCGACCGGGACAGTTCCACGCGAATCACGTCCGCCCCGTAGCCCGCGAAAATGGCGCCACAGCGGGGTCCGGCAATGGTGGTCGTGACCTCGAGCACCCGAATTCCCTCAAGCGGACCCCGGATGTCCGTACGCGCTTCCTTGAAGAACTCTTCCTTGTCGCGGTTATCGATTTCCATCGTTGAGCCTCCTGCCGTATGAGCCCGAGCTTCCCCTCACTAAGCCGCGTGACGCATAATGTATAAGAGACAGACGCCATCGGCGTCAACCTGAAAAACATCATAGCCGGACGGCAGGGAGGGAGCAAGTATGGGTGCCGAGACTCCCGAGACCGTTTCTGGACGCCATCGGCCGCGGCTCCCCCGACCGTGCCGGGCGATGCAACACGAGGCGGAACGTAAAGGAACCCAATGAAAAAGCACGCGCGGGTGGTAACCGGTCTTTTCACGATAATCCTGTTGTTATCCATTTGGGTATACCACATCATGGAGGCACGAAGCCTGACCGGCTCGCTCGCGGCGGAGGCCGCCGCGCTCCAGGCGGCCTTTGCCCAGCCCGAAGACGGTTCCCCGGGGTTCGATGTGACCGTAGAAACCGTCGCGGCACGGGACATCCCGCTGCTGGGGAGGATTCGGGGAAAAATCACGGTCTACACACGGTCGAAAGACGTCGGGCGCGAGCATGTGTACAGCGCCCTCGAGCATTTCTACACCTACGAGGCCGGGGACTGGCGCCTGACCGAGAGCGGTGGATGCTCGGGACCGGAATGCCAGATTCGGGCGACGCGGGCTTTTCAAAACGACCAAAACGTGAGATAATGGTACGTGTGGCTGATGCATTTTGGCGGTCTTTCCGCCGCGAAGGATTCCGGAATGTATGCCACGAACGCACCTTAACCACCGGTGGATATGGCTTCTGTGGGCCGCGGCCGCGACGGCGGGCATGCTGAGTTGCCGCACCGCCGACGATCTGGAATTGCGCCTGCTTGACCATGCCGGGGAGCCCCGGTCCTACTATCTTCATGTCCCGGTCCTGTTGGATTCCTCCGTCCCGGCGCCGTTGGTCATCGCCCTGCACCGCTTGACGGAAACCGGCGAAAAAATGGCCCGGGAAACCGGGTTCAACGCCTATGCCGACGCCGAGCAGTTCATCGTCGCGTACCCGAACGGCAAATACCGGGCCTTCAGTTTCGACAAGGACGACGAACCCGACGACAGCGCCTTCGTGCTTGCGGTGATCGAGGACGTGGCCGCGGAACACGCGATCGACCGGTCGCGCATCTACCTTGTCGGCGCGTCCAACGGCGGATTTCTGGTCTACACGCTCGTATGTGAGCATCCGGAGATCTTCGCGGCGGCGGCCCCCGCGATGGCAACCTTTCTCGAAAAGTATACACACGCCTGCCAACCCGGGCTCGATACCCCGTTGATCATCATCCACGGCGATGCCGATTTTGTGGTCCCGTACTACACGGACGTGCTGTTTGCGGGCAGGAAGTTCGACGTGCTGCCGGTGCCCGAGACCGTCAGGTTCTGGGCGGAGATCAACGGGTGCCGCCCCGAGCCCATTATCGAACCGATCCCGAACACCGTACCCGGCGACGGGACCACCTCCGTAAAAGAGACCTACTACGACGACAACGGCGTGCCCAGAGTGGTTCATATCAGGGTCCGCAACGGGGGCCACACCTGGCCCGGCGGCTACGAGCCCCTGCCGCCCTTCATGACGGGCAAACAGAGTAAAGATTTCAGTGCGACAGCGATGATCTGGGACTTCTTTTCGCTGCACCGGCTGAAGACGCCGGGCCCGGCACACCGCGAGCCGCGTCCCTGAAGTGATTTCCGGGACCCTACCACTGCTCCGAGATCACCCGAAAGGTCTCGGCGACGCGTTTGGCCACGCTCGGTTCGTCGTTCTCCGACTCTCCAAGGATGGCCCGGGCGAAATCCCCGGGATCGCACCAGGTGGTGCACATGTATCCCAGCATGCGGTCGCCCTGAGCCTGGCGTTTGGCGCTGTCGAGAAGGGCCATCGCGGCGGAGGGCGACTTCCAGGTGGCGGGCCATACGCGAAACCCCTTCTCCTGGAAGAACCCGATTGACGGGTAGTCCGGCATGCGGTTGTAATGCCAGTCGCAGACGATGATGTCCTTCGGAATCATGTCAATGGCGGGCGCGGTGCCGTTGCTGCTGCTTTCCATCCAGTTGTACCGGATCCGCGAGCGGTCGATGAGGCGATCGCCCCACATAAGCATGGTGAGGCCCTTCTGTTTGACAAGATAATCATGGTAGTCATTGGCGGCCCGGGCAAACACCTCGGCGGGCGTCTCGCCGTTGTAATGCGGCGTAGTTTCGTCGGGGAACAGCATGACCTCATCCATCCCGACGTGAAAATACTTTGGTTCAAACGCCTCGATCAGTTCGTCGAACAGCGGAAAAATGATCTCGTTTACCCTGGGGTCGAGCGGATTCCAACTCACGTGGTAGTGGTTCGGATCGCTGTAATCGGGCTTCGGGGGCGCCATCAATTCCGGGTACGTGCTCAAAAAGACATTCGGACGGCTCCCCTGGTGCCCGAAACACTGGAACTGAGGAATCAACTCGATTCCATGGCGCCGGCACACGGCCAGCAACTGCTGCACATCCGCTTTGGTCATGCCCGACTTCGATCCCAGCTCGGGATGGGACTGGTACTGGAAATTGAAATCCACCTCGACCACGAGCGCGTTCAGCCCATTCGGCGCCAGTTGCTCTTCGAGCGCGCGAATCATGACCGGCAGGTCCTCGCGGTCGCTGAGATAGACGTGGAGTCCCCGCCAGGCTTCCTGCGGCAAGCCAGCTGAGCCCTGGTTTGTCGCGCACCCCGCGGCGGACATCAGTGCCGCCAGACTCAGAATCACCACCGCGGTTCCCCGTGTTCTGTGCATTACAGGCTCCTTCCTTCGCGGAACGCGGGCGCACAACGTCCCGGCCTCCCGCGCCATGTTCACCTCAACCGGCCGAGATTCGCCATCACCTTGCGCACGGCCTCCGCCATCTGCAGCAAGAACGCTTCCTCGACGTCCACGAAGGCATAGCACCCGAACAGGCGGGTGCAGACGTCTTCGGTGACCGGCAGGGAAGGCGGCTCGACGGGTGGCCCGGGGTACGTCACGGGGTCGTAGAAACAGCCGCCGAGCGACCGGCGGTCAAAGGTCGTAAACAGGGGCGAACGGTGGATCAACCCGTACGTGAAGTTGGTTGTCGAGTACCGGTCGCGGGTGATGGGCGCGCCCTCGGCCTGGAAGGCTTTCTCGAGGAGGTCCATGTCACACCGGTCCGCCACGGCGCGCGCCACCTTGAACTTGAACTCGAGATACCCGCCGCGCTGGGTGTCTTCCCGGGGATCAATGACCTCGACACCGTCGATCGCCCGCAGGGCGTCATTGAATATTGCATAGCAGCGGGTCCGGCCCGCGTTGAGCTTCGGCAGAATTCGGAGCGTTTCGAGGGCCATCGCGATCGCAAATGGATGCGCCCGGTATTTCGTGCCCAGGCCCATGTCGCCCAGGTGGTCGAAGGTGCGGCTTCCTTCGCCATGGATGATCCGGCCGAAATGCCCGAGCAGCAGCATGCGATCCAGCAGTTCGGGATCATTGGTGACGGCCACGCCCGCTTCCCCTCCGGACACGGCCTTCTGGCCCTGCAGACTGAAACACCCGATGTGGCCGATGCCGCCCACCGGACGGCCCTTGTACCGCGCACCGTGAGCGTGCGACGCGTCTTCAATCACCATCAGCCCGTGCTTCTCGGCGACGGCCATGATGGGATCCATGTCCACCACGTTGCCCCAGGTATGCACGACGCAGATGGCCCGGGTCCGGCGAGTCACCTTGCGTTCGACGTCGGCGGGATCGATCACCAGGGTGTCCGGCTCGATGTCGCAGAAAACGGGCGTCGCCGAACAATGCAGAACGGGCGTCACGGTGGCATGCCACGTGTAGCTTGGAAGCAAGACCTCGGCGCCCGGCTTGACACCCGCGGCGACATAGGCGCTGTGCAGGGTGGCGGTGCCGCTGTTCATGCACAAAGCGAACTTCGTCCCGGCCATCTCCCGAAATTCGTTCTCGAATTCGCGGATGACGCCGCCGCCGTTCGCGATGGAGATGGTTCCCTCGTCCAGCAGTTCCCCGATTCGCCGTTTGACGGCCTCGACAGGGATTCTCTCCCACCGGTCCTGGCCGTCGGCCGTGACGGCCGGGGGCCCCCCAAACAACGCCAACTCATTGCGCTGCATTTCGTCGCTCATAGCCTGTCCCTGCCGGTTGCACCCTCCGGGCAGCGGAGTCTGCACGGATCACTCACTGGAGACGGCAGTATACCCGAGCGCAGGGACTGGAGAAAACCGGGCTCCCGGGCGTCTCAAGGCCCTGCCGGCCCGGTGCGACGGAACGGGTCGAGCGCGTCTGCAATGCCGCTGTAGAGTTCGCGGGCCCATGGGACGCCGGGCACATCGGGAAAGGGGCGTCCCAGCCTGAAATCACAAGGGGCAATGATCACGGCGATGGTCTCGGGGCCGGCCTCCGCCGCCAGTACAAAGAGCTCTTCGATGGCTTCATCGCCCATGGCCAGGCAACCGACCGACGCGCTCCCACCATGGATGAAGATGTCGCCTCCCTGTTCCGTGCGGCCCTCCGCCGCGGCCTGCCGCCGGTCAAAGCCATTCGGGTAATCGACTTTCAGGGAGAGATGGAAAGCACTGTTGGGATTCAGCCCGCACAGCCCGTAGACCCCCTCGGGCACCTGCAGGTCTCCTTCGCGCAGCTTGGGTCCTGGAGTGCCGCTGGCCCCGAGAATCGGATACTCCCGGACGAACACCCGTTCACCTTCGCGTTCGGCACTTTCGGCCCAGACCTCCAGTTGTCGTTCTTCCTTGAATGCCAGGAACGCAGTATTCCGGGGAGGCCACGCGGCGCCCGCCGCCTCAAAATGCACGAAAAGCCGTTCCCTGCCCGTGTCTCCCAGAAGCACGAGAACGTCCTGAGTGGTCTGTTTGCCCTTCAATTTCAACAGGACCTCATTGCGGCGGGACGGACTCAACAGCACGCTCCCCGCCAGGGCGCAGAGCACCACCACACCCGCAATCAGGGCAGTCCGGCGTTTCATTTCCGCAGTTCCAGGCCTCTAGTTGCAGACAAAATCGAGTATGCGCATGGCATGCCCGGTGCTTTGTGCGTTGCGGTCCCCGGCAATGCGCAGGGTCAACTGGTGCTCGCCCGGGGTAAGCGCTTCTCCAAACAGGTGGCACACGGGACGGTGAAACTTGACGCAGTAATGGTCAAACAGATCTTTCTTAAGAAATGGCCCGCCGTCGATGCTGTACTCGACCACGCCCGCATCCATACCGGCGATAACCGAAACGCCGACCAGCGTGCCGGTGAACGTGAACCGCAGCTCCGCGCCGGGTTCCAGGCCGACCAGCACATCCACGGGCCCGCTGTAATTGCACGTCTTTTCGGTTTGCCACGCCGGATCGCGCTGCCAGCCCGAAACCACCTCGGCCGCCCCCGGGTCAACCACCCGCCCGTTTTCGTAGTTGAGGGGGTCCAGAACCGCCGGCATCGGATGGGGCGTTATCTGCGAATCCGCGGGAAGCGCGCCCGGCCATGCCGCGGTCAGCAGTTCTTCGACAAACGTCGCGTACAGTTTGTGCCCAAACGCGTTCGGGTGGCACGTGTCGCCCGAAAAGCCCTCCCAGGCAAACTCCCTTCGATCGATGCGGTGCGCGACCGCCTTGGCGTTGTAGATGACGGGCAGGTTGTAGTGCCGCGTGACGGCGTCGTGATCTCCGATTGCCGGTGGGACGCCTCCCTGTTCAATGACGGCCACTTTCTCCGTATCCGCGAGATACTGGACCACGATATCAATGTTCGGATTGAGACGGCGCGCGTGGCGAATGATGCCTTCCATGGCCCGCATACGGCGGACATCGCCGGGTTCGCCGCCGCCGTCGTTCACGGCGAATTCCAGAAACAGCAGATCAACCGGACCCTTTCCGAATACATCGCGCTCCAGCCGCATTGCGCCAAACGTGGAATCGGTCCCTCCGATCCCCGCATTCAGAAAATCAAGACGGGTATCCGGAAACCGCGCCTTCAGGGCCTCACACGTGTGGTCGCGCCAACCGGTTTGCGTCGTGATCGAGCCGCCCAGAAAAGCGACCCGGCCCTCTTTGTCGCGTTCGAACCGGATCCTGGAATTGGCCAGTCCCTCACGCACCTCGAACCAGGTTTCGCCGCGGGCGTCGAGGAGGGCGCTTCCTCCCCCACCTGCCGCGGGGCCCTCGGCCGCGCCGGATGCGCCGCTCCATAGTCCAGAAACACACAGGACGCCGCACAGGATCCACACGGTATTACGCACGGTTCACTCCCCCATGCCGCGCTTGCGGCTACTCCACAAAACGCTCCAACGCGGCGCTGCCCTCCAGAACCGTCGCACCGGGCGCCGAGATGATGCGCACCGCGAACCGGTGCGGCCCGGCCGCCAGGTCCACCGGCTCGGAAAACATGAGCCGGTTCTCGTTGCGATTCGCTCCCGCAGGGATGCCCGCCGCGGTCTGTGTCGCCACGGCCTGATCATCGCACCGGAACTCGAGTTCCACCGGCCCCGAATCGACCGCGCCCAGATTGCTGAGCGCGGCGCTCACCGAGTATTTCCCCGACTCGTCCCGTTCCAGCCAGAGGCTGTGCGGCAGGAAGGTCAAACACGGCTTGACCCAGTAATCGAAACAAAGCCGATCGGCCGTGCGCAGGATGGTCTCGTGATGGCGTTCCATCTCCGCGCTGCGCTTCAACCCATACCCCCGGCTGTCGAATCCCCCGTTGTACCAGGCGATGCCGCGCATTTCCGGGAAGCGCCGGCGAATGTGCCGGATGACTTCCTCGAGCTCGCCCGGCGAGGTCCGGTCGGGCCGCTCGGAGGTGTCCAGCGCAAGCAGGGTGTAGCACGGGTTGCCGTACGCGGGCTGAAACATGTCGGTATTGAGGATGTAGGGCGAGACGCGCGCGTCGATGGCCGCATAGATGTCCTGTACGCCCAATTCATCGGGCAGGGCCCGCCACAGGTAGGTTTCCAGCAGAAACAGGTCGGCGCCCTCGCGCGCGAGATTCGCCACTTCAGGACGCGGCCCTCCGCCATTCCAGACCGCAAAGAAGCGCTCCGGCCGTTCCCGCTTCGCGCGCGCAAGCGCTTTCATCGATGCGATGGAGGCGTTCAGTTTGAACGAACCCGGATAGCCCCCGACCTCGTCAATGCCAAAACCGAAGAACTCGTCCCCGCCGCGGGTGAACTTCTCGTAAAACACCTGTTCAATCTCGGCAAGAACGGCCTCGGGATCGGCCGTGGCCTTCTCCTCGTCGTACGAAGTCCAACTCATGCCGCCGTATTCCCAATTCAACGGGATTACGCCGCGCTCCCGCAATCGCGCGAAACCTTCCTCGCCGCTCGAGGTAACCACGGTCGTCCACCGCGCGAACGGGACTTCCCGGTACCATGGAAAATGGAGCTGGACATGCCGGCCCTTCACGGTAACGGGCAGGATGATCTCGGCCGCATTATCGGACTCGTTCGATTCGCTCATCCGGTTCTCGGGGTCGAGTTCCGCCCGCACCGTGAACAGCCCGTTGTTTTCGGAAGTCCAGGCGACGGCGGCTTCGGCGTGCGTGTCCGTGCGTGCCAGTTCCAGCGACTCGAAAAAGACGGCCGCTCCATTGGCGTTTGTGATCGTTATCCGTGCGGGAATGGCGGACGCCGTGTCACCGTCGCACGCGGCACGGACGGTGATCGTTGAAGGGTCTCCTTCGGCGGGAAAGGCGGGATTGGTGAACAGCCCGCCTTCGAGATAGGGCTCGGCGGACAGGCTCACGTTCGCCGCCCGCACGCTCACGCCAATCGCCATCAGTACAAGCAGCAAGACCCGCTTCATTGGTTCGCTCCCCCCGGCACAGACACTGGTGCGGCGCTCTCAGGTTCCGTGGCATTGCCCTCGTCAGCGGGCAGATACAGTTCAAGCCGGTCAAGCCAGAATGTGTTTGGCTCCCCGGCGACGGCGATTCCCACCCGGTCGATGCAGACGCCAGCCATGTCATAGCCCGCGCTGAGCGCGTGGTCGTAGCAGTACTTCAGGAAATCCCCCTCCACGGTGAGCCAGGTCCACGTCTGGTCCACCATGCGGACCTCGGTCGGCAGATAGATGAGGTCAACCTTCTCGCGGGGAAACCAGAATCGCAGAGCCATCGAAATGGGCACGGGCTTTTCCGCTTTGACCCTCGCGCGAAGACCGAGCGTGCCCGAGGACACATCGACCATGGCCTGCAGACCGAAGCAGGGCCGGCCCTCACCGGAAGATACGGCGACGACCGCACACGGTTCGTGCGCCTCCCCCGCCGATTCCCGGCGCACTTCAAAGACGGCGTTCTCAGCCGCCCCGAACAGCACGGGCAACGGGGCATTCTCCGCGGCAAATGACGTCAGGAGGATGAACGGGCTCTCCGGCCAGAGAGCGCGTCGCGTCGCGGCGTCCAGCCGGGCCTGATGTTCCTGCAAGGCGCTGAAGGGACGCCCGGACGCCCGCGTTCCCGCGGACAAAAACCGCAGCGCATGCTGCGTCGCGCCGTCTTCGAGCGACAGCAGGGCAAGCTGTTTCCCGAACAAGCGGCCCCGCCGCCGCATCTCCTCCGGCACGGTCCAGGGCCGGGCCTCCCATTCCGTGACGGTCTGTTCGAAGACCGCCAGCGCGCCCTCGTTGTCGCCCAGGCGCGCCAGCTCGTTTGCACGGGAAAACAGCGCCATCGCCGTGGAACGCGCCCCGGACGTGTCCAGCGCGCTGTCCGCCGGGGAGACCTCCCGCGGGGGCGTGCCCTCGCCGCCGTCCGCGGGCCTCTTCGCCCGCTGGGACGCCACGAACGCGGCCAGAGCCAGCACAAGGGCAACAATCAACAGGCCACTCGCCGCAATCACCAGCAGTTTGGTCTTGGTCGCACGCATATTCGGGCAGGTTCTCTCGTTGAGGTTTGGAAAGACCCAAGCATATCCCACATCCGCGGGAGGCCGCAACCCAACGGCGCGGGCCGATTCGGTCCTCGCCATCCCGGGTGGCCTGCCCGCGCACTTGATTGAAGCCGCGCGGTTTGGGATGATGCTGTGCGTCCGCCCCGCGGCAGGTCGACCGGCTCCAGGCAGACCCTGATCGCAGCGCCGGAATTCTGGAGAAGATGGCTCAAGCACATTCACAACACGAGGCTGGTCCAGCCTTGTATTTCGCCGGGATCAGGCAAGTTGCCGTCAGCATTGTGGTGCTGGCGGCCGGGCTGATTGCGTCGATGGCGCTGATCGAATGGGTGCAGCGCACCGTCTCGCGCTATCACCCGCTGGCGTTTGAGGAAGCCGCGCGGAATGCGCTCGCCGAGGGGGATCAGGCCCTCGCAGTCAACATCTGCACGGGCAACCTGCACTACGCAAAAAACCGGTTCCCGAGTTACGGGCTGTGCCGGCTCCTCCGTGCCAGGGGCTATTTCGGCCTGGGAGAACGGGATAAGGCATGTGAAGACCTCGTCGCAGCCGAGCGGTACTGGAGAACGTGGCACCGCCGCGCCGACGCATCCGAACGAGCCGAATTGAAGGAACTCGCCACGGAAATGGCGATGGCGGCCCTGGGCTCCGGAGAAGCCGACACCGCCCTGCAGCTCGTCTCGCTCGCCGGGACGGGCTCCGGCGCCCCGCTCGCCTGCCTGACGGAACTCCGCGACAAACTCAGCCCCCAGATGCGCGCCAACATCTGGCCGGACGAGGAATTGCTGCTCGTCGAGAATTTTGCACGGACCGGCGAGCCGCTGCTCGAAACATGGGCCGAACGAACCGGACGGATGGTCGACTCGGAGTGTGTTGACGCGCCCCCTCAGGCGCCTGGCGATTCCGGCCGGGGAATGCGCCTCACGGCCAGTCCCGCGACCAAAAACGGCATGAGCTGGTACAGCGTTCCGTTTTTTATGCCGGTTCCCGAGACGCCGTGCCGATTCCGGGCGGTACTCGATGTCAACGCCGGCCGGCCGCCCCGTCTTCAACTCGGGCACTCCTATCCCGCCACCGGCCAGGGCGGCACCACCTTCGGTGAACCCCCGGTCCAGCTCGCAAACGGCCAGTATACGGCGGAAGTCCCGCTTCCCGGACACGACCCGGCCGAGGCCCCGGACTATGTCGTTCGTATTGGATTCGCGCTCCCGTCCGAGGCGTGCGAGTTCGTCATCAGACGCATCGAGCTTCTCTCCGGCCAAGGAGCGATAGCGGGGTCCGATGGGCAAAAGTAAGCGCCAGAAGGCGAGCCGCACGCCCGCGACCCCGGCAACACCGCGCAGCGCGCGTCCGCTCCTGTCCGTGGACGCCGTTCTGCGCGTCTTCTTCGCCCTGCTCCTTCTGGCGGTCATCCTCGCCCTGTATCCCTATACCCAGGACGCCACGGGCCCCATCAAATACCTGCTGATCGCGTGGGGCGCCTTCATTGCCGCGGCCATTCTGGCCATCCTGGGAACGCTTCAGAAAGTGCCCTGGCAAACGCCCCGGGTTTTCTTCCGCATTCTCGCGGCGTTTGTCGGCCTGACGTTGGCGGCGGCGCTGCTCTCGGACCATGTCGGCCATGCGATGGTGACCTGGCGCCGTTTCGCCCTGCTCTTCATCGTGTATCTGCTCGCCACGCGCGCCTATCGCAAACCGCGCCACATCTCCGGCCTGATGCTGGTCGCATGCATCGGCGTAGCGATTTCGACCCTCTACGCCATCTTCCAGTATTTTGGCCTGGACCCGTTCCCCTGGGAGAGCAAGGACGCGCCCATCTACCGCGAACTGCCCGGCACCTTCGGGAACCCCAATTACGCCGCCCACACGATGATTCTGTGCATCGTGATGTCGGTGTCGCTGGCCGCACGGCGCTGGACCCGCTGGGCCGCGGCGTTCGGAATTCTGTTCCTGGTGCACATGTACTTTACGGGGCAGCGGGGCGGCCTGGTCGGGCTGGCCATGGCGGCCGCTCTCGTGCTCATCGCACGGGCCCTGCGACACCACGTGCGTGCCCCCCGCCGCGCCATCGCGGCCACCCTGATCATCACCGCGCTCCTGATCCCCGTGGGCCTCGGGGCGACCATGATCATCACCAAGGCCCGCACCGGCGTCGCCCTGCCCCTCGAGCGCCAGCTCCTCCTGCGGTACCACGCCTACGACGGCGCCTCGCGCATGCTCCTCGCCAACCCGCTCCTGGGGTACGGCCCCGGCAATTACCAGATCGAGAACCCATTCTTCTGGACGCTCGAGGAACAGGATTGGTTTGCCATGCTCCGTAAGATGAACCAGCATGTGCACAACGACATCCTCGAAGCCGGTATGGATGCGGGATTTCCTGGAGCGCTGGTATACCTTCTGTTTCTGCTTGCCGGCATGGGCCAGGGCCTCATGCTGGCCTTCACCGCAAGCAGTCCGCACCGGCGCCGGCTTGGCTGGACGTTCGCGGCCCTCTTCTGCGCGTTCCTGGTGGACGGAACCCTGGGATTCAACCTGCGGGTGCCGGTGTCCGCGTTCCTGATCTTCCTGCTTGCCGGGGCCTTTGACGGACTCCACCTGCACGCGGCGGTCTCCCCCCCGGTTCCGGCGCGGTCGCGCAATGTCCTCGTGTTTCGTTTTGGTCTCGTGCTTTTCGCCCTGCTTCTGGCGGTCTATGAAACCCGCGTGTTTTACGCGGAGAAGGAGCTGCAGTTCGGCCGGGGCGCCTTCCTGGCAGACGCGTTCACGCGCGCCGATGCCCATTTCGAGCGCGCCGAAGAATTGTGCCCGTGGCAGTGGTCCGCGCCGTTTGAACGGGCGAAGTGCGCCTTGCGCATTTCTCAGTATCTGGAAACCGAGAAACACCCCGCTGAGGCGTTCGCCATGCGGAACAAAGCGATCGAGCATTTCGACCGCTCGGTTACCCGCAACCCCTCCTACGTGTTGAGCCTCCTCGGGAGCGCGGAAACCAGCCTCAGCCTTGGCTATGCCCGCACGGAGTACAACCGCGATTCGCGCGACCAGTATCTCGAAAAGGCCCGCCGCGCCGCGGAGAAAGCCACCACCCTCTGCCCCCTGATGCCGGAGAGCCACGATGTCCTGGGCCGCGTCGCGTCCCTGCGAGCAATGGCCATCCATGAGGCGCTCGAAAAGGGCGAGGGCGAATTCAGCCAGGCCCGGGAACAGTGGCTCACCGCGATAAACCACCTCCAACAAGCGCTCGAGCTTGGCGCGGACCATCCGGGGGCGCTGCACCTCATGCTGGCGCAGGCCCACATCGCACTTCAGGAATTCGATGCGGCCGAGAACGACCTGCGCGAAGCGCTTGAATCGGATCCGGCCAACAAAGACGTCTTGCCGGTGCTGTACCGCTTCGGAACGCAATACAACCGGCCCGATTTCCTGCGCGAGGCCCTCACAAACCATCTCGAACGGCTCCGGCACACCGCCCCGGAAGCGCACGAGATGTTCGCCCAGACCGCGCTGCATCTCGCCTCAACGGAATTCCGCGTGTTCAAAAATGACGAGAAGGCCGAAAAACTGTATCTGGACGCCGTCACCCGTCTCCCCGACCGCTCGCAGACCTGGGCGGCCTTTGCGCAGTTCTCGAAGCAGAGCAACCGGCCCCAGGCCTTCCAGCGCGCCGTAGTGGAGGCCTGGCACAACGCGCGCAAGGCCGGCAAGGACCCGCTGGCCCAGATTCAGGCGGTCGTGATGGTCTGGGAGGAAGGCAGCCCGAAACTGCCTCAGGCCACGGGCGCGCTTGCGCGCACCCTGCGAAGTGCCCTCGACGAGGGCATGAGTCCCGCTGAGGTCCGCAGCCAGTTCGGCTGGCCCGTGGAGGTCCTGCTGGTGGAATCGCAGAAGACCGGGGTAGCGCAGGCCGACCGGGGCATCGCCCTGCTCAACATCGGCGGCATGCTCAACGCCATGGACCAGTGGCGTCTCGCCGGGACCGTCCTGCAGGCGGCCATGAACGAACTTCCGCCCAAACAGGCTGCGCTGGCCGCTCGCGAGGCCGCGCAGGTGCTTGCCCGGCAGAACGAGGAGAAACAGGCCGTGGCGCTGCTTCGGAAAGCCGTGGCGCTCGATCCGGACAATCCGGATACACGCATGGCCTACGCGCGAACGCTGGCGAAGCAGGGCAAGAACCTCGAGGCCCGGGAGGAATACAGCAGACTCCTCCAGATGCCTGGCCTGGGAAAAGAGGCCCGTGAGGTCATTACCCGTGAGATGAGCGCGCTGCAATAACGCGGCGCGCGAAGGAGATGCTTGATGCACATGAAACCCCTCTGTCGACGTCTACGCCGCCCGCAGATCGGCTTCGTGATTATGCTGCTGGGCGTGTGTGCCGGCGCGCCGACGGCCTTCGGAGATACGTCCGGCGTCGCGCTTCCGGAAACACTCCAGGGCTGCAACCTCATTTTCATCAACATCGACGCGTTGCGCGCGGATCATCTGGGGTGTTACGGCTACAAACGGAACACGTCGCCCTTTATCGATTCCCTCGCGAAGGAAGGCCTGCTCTTCGAGGAAGCCCGGGCCAACAGCACCTTCACCCGGGAATCGGTGTCGGTGTTGTTCTCGGGCATGCTCCCCTGTTCCAGCGGCGCGATGGGCTGGTACGCCCAGGTGCCGGAGACGGCGCCCACCCTCGCCGAACGGTTTTCCAGCGCGGGCTACGAAACCCTCTTCCTCAGCAACACCGCCGTGCTGGCGGGACTGACCCGGGGATTCAAGACGGTGCATCACCTGCCCCTGCACTGGATGCTGAGCACCGAGGGTCCCAAACTCACCGCGATTGCCATGGAACACGCCAAGAAGATCCGCAACCGGCCCTTCTTCATGTACCTGCATTATTTTGATCCCCACGGTCCGTACGAACCGCCCGATGACCTCTACCTGCGATTTGCGGACACGTTCTACCCCATCCAGCTGCACATCTTCGATGATATCCGCGCCGACCTGAACCAGCTTCGCAAAGAAGGTTTTGGACCGGGCGATCCCCGGTTTGAGGATACGATTATCCGTTACGACGCCGAGATCGCCGATTCAGACCGCTCCATCGAGATGCTGTTCCACGCCTTGCGCGCCTACGGCATGCTCGAAAAGACCCTGGTAGTCATTGCGTCCGACCACGGCGAGGAATTTCTTGACCACGACTGGGTGGAACACGGATGGACGCTGCACGAAGAAGTGCTTCGCGTCCCCCTCATTCTCTGGGCGCCGGGGAAGATCCCGGCGGCCCGCGTGAAGGCCCCCGTGTCGGTGGTGGATTACTACCCCACGCTCGCGCGGCTGTTCGGATTGCCGACGGACGGTTCCACGCTGGATGGCGAGGCGCTCTTTCAGCCGGCGGACTCCGGCCTGCGCCTGACGCCCCCTTCTCGTCCCTTTATCGCCGAGCTGATGCTTCAGGAACGGGCCATGACCCGCTGTGTCATCGTCGACGGATGGAAATACCTGGCTGCGCGCAAACGGTTCACCCCGTCCGAGCGCCCCAACGAAGTCAGGCAGCTCGAGGAAGTGCAATTGGGGCTGCAGGCGGGAACCGTGCCGATGACCGATGTCTGGGGCCCCCCGGTGTTCGAGGAACTTTACTCTCTGTCTGACGACCCTCGCGAAACCAAAAACGTGCTGGAAGAACAGGCCGCGATGCGCGAAAAGCTGCGCGCCATACTCGAAAAACATGAGAAGACCTGCCGCGAACGGGGCATCGCGACGCCGCCCCGGCAGGAGGTTCCCGCGCTCAGCCAGGAGGAACTGGATCTGCTTCACTGCATGGGCTATTTCTGAGGACGTCAGGCGACACGCGCGCGGCCCTTCACCGCTGTTCGAGCCAGCAGCGCTCCCGCACGCCAAGTTCTATCACGAGACGGTCCGCGGTTATGGAAACATCGGCGCCGGTGAAACGGTTTCGCCAGGGCGCGCCTGCGGTGATCGCCGGCGTCCGTAACGCGATCGTAACCGGCGTCTCATTGTAGTTTTGAATGAACAGGGCCCGCTCCCCAAGCGGCTGCATGCTCACCCGCGCGGGCGCCTCCAGCATGAGTCCCAAGGGTTCGGAGAACACCGCGCGCAGCGTGTCGGCGGCAGGTTGCGGCAGCTCGAGCAGGCCCAGCGGACGCGGCGCCAGAAGCACCTCGCCCACCGCGTCGAAATCGGCCTGAGAAAACGTGTGGCAGTTCAGCACGCAGATCTCACCGCCCTGCACGCGGCGCCGGGTCAGGAACGGGACAGGGGCCGCGTCCACAATGGCTTCCAGCAGGACCTCCGTGTCCCCCGGTTTCAGCAGCGCCGCCAGATCCAGACCGTGGGGCACCGGCACGGGTTCGCCGTTCGCCATGATGGCGGATGCCTGGATATGCTCGAACAGGACAGGCTCAACGCCCGCAAGAGCGACGGCCTCGGGCACCCGCTCCAGGAATCCCGCGGTGACGATGGCGCGCCCTCCGCGTGAAAGGTACTCCTGCAGCTTCGAAAAGCTGCCCGGATCCGCGGCGGCCTGCACGGGCAAGAACAGCGCCTTCGCCTCGGAGGGAAACGCCGCCATGGGCACGAGCGGCACGCCCAGCATGCCCATGAAATCCATCAGGTAGAGGTTGCCGCCCGCATCGCTTCCCACGGGCTTGTACGCGGCGACGCCCTGCACAGGGGCGGCGCGAACCGCCGCGGCAAGGTCCGCCAGCCGGTCAAATTCCTGCGCCAGCAGAGCGTCCCCCGGGTGGCCGCCGATGACGTCCGCGAAATTGAACACGGTGAGCACTCGCGCCCCCGCCAGGACAGACTGATACGCCTGATCGACGAAATCCAGCGCATCGCAATCCCCGTGGTCAAACCAGGCCGACTCGGTCTTGTCCGGGGCGATCGAGGCAATCCACCGGTAATTCACAAAGGCTTCGTAGGGTTGGACGAATCCGTAGCGCTGAGTGCGCGCGCCACGGGTTTCCGTGCCCACCCAGACGCGCTCGAAACGGGCGGCGTGGCTGGCAACCGCATAGCCATACTCGTGAAACAGGTCGTACCACTGCGGGAATTTCACGATCATCGTGATGTCCGGGTTCGCCTCCGTTGCCGGAGCAATGAAGACGTCGCGGGCCACCGAGGCCATCAGCTCGCAACGGTACTGGCTCCAGGACCGATCGCCTCTCGCCTGCACGGATTCCTCGCTCACGTCTCCCGTGCAGAGAAAATCGTCGATGACAAACACGTCGAACAGGGGCGCAACGGAACGCATCACCGTTTCGAGATCCTGCCGGGTTTTCGGGTTTTGCCAGTTGTACCAATCCAGCGGCCCCTCCTGGCGGACGCCCGTCTCTCCGCCGGGGGTGGTGGCGATACCGCCCACCACCTCGAACCCGTGGTCGCGGAAATGGTCCCGCACCCGGGCAAGGTGCCCGGGCGGAACGATCTGACCACTGCGGTAGACCTCGACCGTGACGCGTGTAAACCCATATTGGCGAAGCAGCGCCACGGGATCCTGCTCCAGCTCAAAAAGGCCTTCGACCGTCCCGGCCGTCAGGTACGCCCCCAGAACCAAGTCGTCCCGGCGGGCCTGTGCCCGCTCGTGCACGGATTCGGGAGCCGCGCCCGCGCGAATGGAACATAGGAGTGTCATGGCAAGAAAGAGCACCCGAGTCATGGGAAACCTCCGTTGACGGCAGATGACATAGTGACCAGCAAGGCACACCCTAGCGAAAATGCCCGGTCGAGGCAAGGCGGACCACGAACGGCAATTTGTGGGGGCGCGTTGAATCCACCCCCCATCTGTGGTATTCCTACGGGCGGACGGCCGTGCGTTCACGCGCCATTACACGAAAGGAATTCATCGCATGCGCATTACCTCATACGGAGCCGTGGGCGGGGTCACGGGCAGCAAGCACCTTCTGGAAGTCAACGGGCACAAGATCCTCTTTGACTGCGGCATGTTTCAGGGCGTTCGAAAGGAGGCCGCGGCGCTCAACCGCACATTGCCGTTTAATCCCAACGACTTGGACGCGGTCGTGCTGAGTCACGCCCACATCGACCATAGCGGCATTCTTCCGATGCTCGCGCGGCATGGCTACCAGGGGCGCATATTCACCACGCCGGCCACGCGCGACCTGTGCGCCATCATGCTCCTGGACAGCGCCCACATTCAGGAAAAGGACGCGCAGTGGCTGTCCAAGAAGCACGAGACCTTCGTCCCTCCGCTGTATACCGATGTGGACGTCCGCGAGATCATGCGGCGGTTCATCAGCATTCCGTACGACATCAGCCTCGAGGTGGTTCCCGGCGTCAAGGTGACGTTCAAAGACGCCGGGCACGTACTGGGTTCGGCCATGCTGCTGGTCGAGTTTTCCGAGAACGGTTCCCGCCGCCGGTTCATCTATTCCGGGGATATCGGACAGAAGAACGCGGCCATACTCAAAGACCCGTGGGAGCCCGACGACGCCGATGTCGTGGTCATGGAAAGCACCTACGGGAACCGGGACCACAAACCGATCGAGACGCTGGACCATGATCTGGCCGAAACCATCAACCGCACCCATGACCGCGGCGGCAAGCTGATCGTGCCGACGTTTGCCCTGGAACGCGCCCAGGAATTCATCTACGCCCTGAAACGCCTCGAAATGGCCAACCGCATCCCGGAAATGCCGGTATTCGTGGACAGCCCCCTGACGGTCAACGTAACGGAGGTGTTCCGGCTCCATACCGACTCGTTTGACGACGAGATCCGGAACGTCATGGAGGAATCCGGCGACCCGTTCCAGTTGCGGCACATCGAGTACATCCGCGACGTAAAGGCCTCGATGCGCCTCAACGGTCTGAAGAAACCCTGCGTCATCATTTCCGCGTCGGGCATGTGCGAGTTCGGACGTATCTTGCACCACCTGCGCAATAATATCGAGGACCAGCGCAACACCATCTGCATCATTGGCTTCCAGGCAAAGAACACCCTCGGCCGCCGAATTGTCGAGCGTGAACCGGAGGTCAAGATATTCGGCCTGAAACACCGCTTGCTGGCGGATGTGAAGGTCTTTAACTCATTGAGCGCCCATGCGGGCCGGACCGAGTTGATCGCCTTCGGGAAACGGTTCAAGAACCGCGCGGAGAAGGTCCTGCTCGTACACGGGGAACCCGACGCCCTCACCGCCCTCCAGACGGGTCTCGAATCCGAAGGCTGCACCAACATCGCTATCCAGAAGGACGCCGAGCCCGCCGAATTCTGAGTGGCGCATGGCGTATCGCGTTCAGGCTGGAAACAGCGGCGAGTGCGGACGGCACGACCCTTGCCCTGCGGCCGCCGGGCGGTCGGAGCTCCGTTACTCGTTTACGCCCCGGCGATCGACATAGACCCCGCCCTTGTGCGCGACCGACGCTTTCGCACGGAGCTGCGAGAGAATCTCAAACAGCTCGTGAGGCGCGCCCACCTCCTTGGGGTCGCGCGAGGTCAGACAAATCAGCACATCCAGAAGCGGGGAGCTGGATTCGCCGCGCGTGGCCGCCGCATACGCCTGTGCGTGGCCCACACTTGCGTAAAACCGCTCCAGATGTTGTTCCCACACCTGGCGTACGAGGTCGCAATAGGCGCTGGCCTTGGCAGGCGGCAAGACACAGACAAAATGCCCGCCGCCCATGTGACCGCAAAAAAACGACGGCGCCGGAAAATTCCGCCCCGCCTGCTGAATGGCCCGGCCCAGATGCCGGATGGCCTTGGACCGTGAGTCCTCGCCATATTGACGCGCGAATTCGCGAATGTGCAGCAACTCGATGTAGGCCAGTGCGAACTTTTCGCGCAGGCTGACCCTGCGCTGCACCTCGCGCTTCGTCGCTCCAGCCGCCGGCATGTTGGCCACCGGATCCTGCCCGGCCCGGTCCGCGCTCACGCGCAACAGCGCTTCCATTCGGTGTATCAAATTATTGATATCGAATGGTTTAACGATGTAATCGTCCGCGCCCTGAGCCAGTCCATGATGCAGCTCTTCATCGCCTTTCATGGCCGTCAGAATCAGGATGGGCATCATATAAAGGTCGGGATCGCGCCGGAATCGCCGGCAGACCTCAAAACCGGAGGTCCCCGGAAGCATGATATCGAGGATCAGCAGGTCGCAGCCGTGCGCTTTGGCCGTCTCGGTCGCATTCTCGCCCGCGGACTCGATAATGCAGGTGTGTCCGGCATCGGCGAGATTCTGCTGGATATACTTGGCTGTTCGCTGATCGTCTTCCACTATGAGAATGGTAGCCACCCAGTTCTCCCGATGCGCCTGCATGCGATTGCGGGTGCCAGGGCTGTGTACGCTTCAGGCGGTTAAAGTACGCCGCCCCTCTTGGCATCCCGCATTAATAACTCTAAAACTAGCATAGCTACGCGGAAGAACGCAAGGCCCCTGAATGGCGCTCTGCAGGCTCCCGGGATGCGCTGGGGCCAGAGGCGGGCCACATTGACGCTTGCGGCTGCGTCCCTTGCGCTATATTGTTATAGTCGCAAGTCTGCGATAGTGAGGACCGTCCGTGATTCGAGTCTCGGTGTCACAGGAACTCAACAGCCTTCTGGATGAGGCGGCCGCTCTCAGTGCGCGCCGGAGACAGCACTATGTCGGGGTCGAGCACCTGTTCGAGGCCCTCCTCGAAAAGGGGGCCTTGTTGCCGGGTGACTTTCTCGCCAAACACCGCGGCTTCCTCAACCAGGTTCTCTCCGACCTCTTGCAGCACCCCTGGCCCGGAACAGTTCCTGCCCCGCTGTCGGAATTGTTCTTCACCCCCCGCGCCGCCCGCGCCGCCACCGTCGCAGGAAAGCTGGCCGAGAGCATGGGCGTCTCCGGCGCTTCCGCGGGTCATCTCCTCCTCGCCCTGCTTGCCGATGCGCATGCCCTGCCAAGCCGGGTCGTCGATGTCCTGCACCTGCCCCGGGGGGAGATGATTGAGGATCTTCGAGCCGCCCTCCTCGAACAACCGGGCGGCGCCTCACCGCAGGGTCCCGTGTCGGGTTCACACCCCGCGCAGCCGCTTCAGGACGAGTCGATTCCGTCCGGGCAGCGGGTTTCCGGAGTACTGGCGGCGCTGACCCGCGACTTGACGGCGGAGGCCCGGGAGGGCCGGCTCGAACCCGTCATCGGACGCGAGCAGGAACTGTTTGACCTGCTGCAGATTCTGGCCCGAAAAACCAAGAACAACGCCATCCTCGTCGGGGAGCCGGGCGTGGGCAAAACCAAGCTGGCCGAGGGTTTGGCCATCGAGACCGCAGCGGGCAAGCTCGACGACGTTCTGTTCGGATACCGGGTGCTCGAACTTAACATCGGGGGGCTGCTGGCCGGAACCCAATACCGCGGGGCGTTTGAAGAGCGTCTGCACGACGTGCTCCAGGAACTCGCAAAGCTCCAGGACGTAATCCTGTTCATCGACGAGATTCACCTGATCATGGGCGCGGGCTCCACGGACGACAACCCGATTGACCTGGCCAACCTTCTGAAACCGGCGTTGGCCCGGGGCGACCTCCGGTGCGTCGGCGCCACGACGTTCGAAGAATACCGCCGGTTTATCGCACGCGACCCCGCCCTTGAGCGCCGGTTCCAGATGCTGCGCATCGAGCCCCTGTCGGAAGAGGCCACCTGCGCGGTGCTTCTGTCGCTTCGCCCGTCCCTCGAACACCACCACGAGGTCAAAATCAGCCGGCGGGCCATCCGGGCGGCCGTTCGGCTTTCCCAGCGGTACATCCCCGACCGCCAACTCCCCGACAAGGCCATCGACGCCCTCGACCAGGCCTGTGCGCGTTTCCGCCTCAAAGCCGTGGCGCTCCGGCAGCGGGCAAAATCGCAGGGCCTGCCCCCGCCCGAGATCACCGACAAAGTCACCCCGCACGAGGTGCGCAAGGTCATCAGCCGGATCAGCGCCGTGCCCATTGAGGAGATCACCGCCGAAGAACGCCGTCAACTCGGCAACCTTGAGCGGGACCTCAAACGGCGCATCATCGGGCAGGACCCGGCGATACGCAAGATTGTGGCGACCGTGAAGAAATCCCGGGCGGGCCTCTCCAACCCGCAGCGACCGGACGCGGTCATGCTGTTTCTGGGCCCGACCGGCGTGGGAAAGACCGAGATGGCCAAAGCCCTGGCCGAACTGCTGTTCGGGTCATCGAGCCATTTGATCACGTTCGATATGTCTGAATACACCGAAGAGCATTCGGTGGCGAAACTGCTGGGCGCGCCCCCCGGATACGTGGGAAGCGAGCAGGAAGGGCGCCTCACGGCGGCGGTCCGCAACAAGCCGTTTTCCCTGCTGCTGTTTGACGAGATCGAGAAGGCCCACCCGCGCGTGTTTGATGTGCTCCTTCCGGTCCTGGACGAGGGCCGGCTCCGGGCCGGCCAGCGGGGCGAGGTCAGCTTCAAGCATTGCATCATCGTGATGACCTCCAATGCCGGCGCGGACGTTTTGGAAGCCCCCGAAGCCGGCACGGACAGCCAGGCGCTCCTGAACGCCCTCCGGCTGCAGTTCCGTCCTGAATTCATCAACCGCATCGACGAAATCGTGCCGTTTTATCCCTTATTGTTTGAGGACGTTCGCGAAATCCTCCATCTTTCGATGCGCCTCCTGCGCACGCAACTGCGCGACCAGCAGCTGCGTCTGCATGTCTATCAGGGCGCTTACGAGTATCTGGCCCGTCACGGACACAGCGTCGAGTTCGGCGCGCGCGAGCTTCAGCGCACCTTTGACCGCCTGCTGGTCAACCGTCTCAGCGAACTGATACTTCAGGGCCGCTTTCAGCCTGGCGACATTATCGACGTACTGGTTGAGAACGATGAGCTGGTCATCCGCAAAGGCAAGTGGTCGGCTCCCACAAAGGTCTATCCGCGATGAAAAACGCCGGTCATCCCGATTATCTGGTGGTTGTGAACGGCCCGGAAGACGGCGCGGAATTCCCCATCGCCCGCTCGCCCGTCTATATCGGCCGGGATCCCCAATGCGCCATCAACCTCCGGCTCGACAACGCCATTGAACCCTATCACGCCCGCATCACCGTGGTGTCAGACGGATACCGCGTCCGCAGCATCGGCAGCGCCCCGGTATTTGTCGGGAAGGCACGGGTCGGCATCTTGTACTCGCGCATCCTGCGCGACGGCGAACTGCTTCAGGTCGGCAACACCCTGCTCGCGCTCGAGTGCTCTCCGGACGGCCTCGCGACCCGCAGTCACGGGTTGCCCAGCGAGAGCGACGCCGCCTGGCTTCTGCGCCAGACCGGCGAGGTCGCGGTGCGCGCCACGCGCCGTTCGGCCCGGTTTCTGGCAAGCGCCTTCCGCGAAACCACCCACCACTGGAAGTTCTTTGGCCTCCTCGCCCTCGTTATCGTGTACATCGCCTACGCCCCCTTCCGCGATGGCGTGAACGGCCTCGTCAGCACAGCCTGGGAATTCCTGCGGTCCCTGAGGCCGTGAGGCCCTGCCACCGGTCCTGCGTGCTGGACACCGGCCGCCGCAAGCTGCTACAACAGGCCCGGCACGGAACGATGGCATTCCGCGAGAACGCGTGGCTCAGGGATAACACCCAGGCTGAAGGAATCGGGTGGCATGAACGTGGCAAGATTTTTCGCAGCAGGAATGGCGTTGTGCCTGGCTTCGGGTGCGCTTGCACAGACCCCGGACGCCCTGTGGCAGGGCATCCTGGCCAACCCACCGGCGCTGGAACACACGGATGCGCGCCATGTCGCCCTGAAAGCGCTGGATGAACGCCTCATGCAACCCGATTCGGAGCGCGCGCCCGACGTCATTGCCTATTACCACCGCGCGGTGGACCGCGCGCTTGACGCCCTGGAGGCGGAGCCGCCCGCCAAAGGTATCCGCTTGTTTCAACTCTATTCGAGCTCAGTCATTGTGCAGACGCCCGAAACCGTGTTCGCCATCGACCTTGACCAGGGCCCCCACGAAAACAGGTCCCGAACCGGCCCCGACGCAGCTGTTCGGTTCGGCATGACGCCGGAGCACATCGCGCGTCTGGCCCGCCTGGTCGACATCGCATTCCATACCCACGAGCATGACGACCACGTCGATTACGAAATCACAAAGACTTTGTGTGAAAGCGGCAAGACCGTCGTCGTCACTGCCAGCAACAGGGAGCACTGGCAGGACGAGCCCTGGGCCGGCCAGCTCATCGTCCTCGAACAGACCCTGGCCAAACCCCATACCGTAGGCGTCTTGACGGTCGACGTCCTGCACGACTATCAATGGGACAATGAAACGCACACCGGCGGCACGCCCTGCAACGCGTACCTCATCACCACGCCCGGCGGAACGGGCGTATTGAGCAAGGGCGACATCAATTGCGGCCTGCGCCTCTACGGCTGGCTCCAGATCATGGCCGCGAACGGCCGTCACGTCGACCTGGTCACCGGTTCCCCGGGATTCTGGCGGGGCGTCAATACCGCCCGGGAAATCGACGCCCTGTTCTCCCCTGTCTGGGCCATCGGCCATGTCTGGGAATTCACCCACCGGTCTGCCGGCAAGCCCGGCGGCGCCACCGGCACCTATACCGCCAACCTGATGATGACCAGACACCTCTTCCAGAAGGGCACCCCTGTCGTGCTCTCCTGGGGCGAGTATCTCGACCTCGGGCCGGACAGAACCCCGGGCCGGGCTCCAGGCAGCACCACCCATGTCCGCACCGGGGCCAGCCGGAGTCACTCCCGGAACTGACCCCGTGCCCGTCGAACGGGAAGGCAAACGCACGTGCGCCTCGCCCCGGCATTCAATGCCGCCTCGGACAGACCTTTGGCCATGCCCCGCAACATCAGCCACGCCCTGAAGCCCCGGGGAGAATGCCTGTTCACCGTTCTGAAATGACAAATATACGTCACTCCTGACTAACTCTTGATCTCCTGGCGGTCCCGCACCCCATGTAAGACCCCATAACGCATGTTCTCGCAACACGTTCGACTTGGCCCGGATCTTGCTTATCTCTGGACGTCAGGGGAATTCGCCCCGCAGGGTACACAAGGGGAGAAATGATGGTTTCACGGTTCGCCTGCCTGCTCGTCTGCGCGAGTGTCGTACTCGGGCTTTCCGGTCCCGCCGCCGCGGACAGCATCGACGTCAGCGGCTATTATGCGGCGTGGGACGGCGACACCTTTTCCCGCGCTATTCCGGAGTTGCAGGATGCGCTCGGCCTGTCTTCTGTCTGGCTGCAGTTCAATCTGGCACTCCCGTACTTCTTCTATAGTGGACCCGCTGGCGCGGAATACACCGGACCGGAATATCATGCGGAAACGGCCAGTTTCTCACTGGACCTGCTCACCGACCAGGGCGAATACACCATCGCGACCGGAAATGTTGCCCTGGACGTGGAAAGCGGGCTGCGTCCGCCGACTTATCTGGATGCCTTCTGGGTGATTGACTGGCAGGGCGCCTGCTTCGCAGCCGAAGGCCTGATCCCCGTGCCCGACCTCGGCGTGACGTTCGGCATGAGCGACTTTACGTTCTTCTCAAGTGCAGGAGACGGCACACCGGCACTCGCCGCGGACCTCTACGACGCGACGCTCACGTACGAGATCAACCAGGCGCCCCAACCGACTCCGCGTTCCCTGCCGAGCGAAATTCCGCCGCAAATCGTCCCGGAACCGTCCACCTGCCTGCTCCTCGGGGCCGGACTTCTCGGGCTCTGTGCGCGCGCCACCCGCCGGGCCCGCGACTGACAGCCTCCGCGTAGAAGCGCCGCCCCTCCCGGCAGCCCCGGATGCCGCCGGCAGTCACCCGCCCCTGCACTGCAAACCCTTTGCTGTCAAATGGTAGGCGAGGAGGGACTCGAACCCTCAATCCCTTGCGGGCAACGGATTTTAAGTCCGTCGTGTATACCAATTCCACCACTCGCCCCCGCGAACAGGTGCGCGTTGTATGGTTCGCGCGGTGGTATTGTACTGGTTCCGGGTGACTCGGGCAAGGCGTGGGCGCAGGGCGGTTTGCGGGGTGCGACTCGAGGGCGCGACGCGGAGCGGGGCGTTCCCGGAGGGAGAAGGAGGTCGCTGGGAGTGTTGTCGGGCATGGGGTGAAACGGGTGCGGTGAGGTGAGGGCGGGGCAAAAAAATGGAGGCGGCACCCGGAATCGAACCGGGAATACATGGCTTTGCAAGCCACTGCCTTACCATTTGGCCATGCCGCCTCTCGCGGAAGGGATTTTAGCGAAGGGCGGCTGTGGAAGTCAACATGAGGTTCAAGGTACAGGGCAATCGCATCAGGGGCGCGCATGGATTGCTGGTTCTCGGATGCGGGGTTCTCTTCCGGCTCGGATACTGTGCCGGTGTAGATGACCGGCGGGAAGAATGCAGGCGAGACGCCTGCGCTACAAATCGCCCATACAAGCCGCCGGCTTCTCTTGTCAGCTCGGGTGTAGAACGGGCGCAAAGATTGCAGGGGACGCTTCGTGGCGGGGAGGGTCCTGTTGGTTCATTGTCGGTCGAAAGTTTTTTCGAGTCGTACGGCGCCGGTGAGCTCGTGGATGGCGGCACGGATGGTGTGGTCGGCGATGGTGAGCATGGCAAAGGAAGGCCGATGCCCGCGGCTCTCGGGGCCTTTGAGGTGGCCGGGGTTCAGATAGACTGTGTGGCCCACGCGTTTGATGGCGGGTTCGTGGGTATGTCCGGTCATGACGATATCGGCGCTGAGTTCGGTGTGGCGCAAGTCTTTTGCGGCGTGTGCCGCGGCGATGGTGACTCCGCGGACGTCCTCGACGATGCGTTTGGGGACGCGCGTGCTCCGGTAGGCGTCGCACCAGAGTCCGGGGACCATGCGCACGTCGACCCCGCTCATCGCGAGTTCCTGTGCGTCGGCATAATCGTCGCCGAGGTGAAACACCAGGGTGGCGCCCAGTTGCTTCATGATGCCGGCGGCCTGGAACATGAGGGGGCGGTTGCCATGGGTGTCGCTCATGACGCCGAGGAGCACGGCAGAGTCTCGATCATCGGGCTGCGTAGGCATCGTACAAGAGCTGACACCGCGCCTGGTCGAGTTCTCTGTCGGACAGCAGGATGCGGAAATTGAGGGTGAGGGGTTCGCCTTCTTTGAGGTCGGGCTCGAAGAAGGCGCCGAAACGGGCGTAGCGGCGGATGGAGTAGACGGGCACACCGGTTGGGTGGCCGGGAGGCGTCATGTGCATGAGCCAGTAGCGCGTGCCGCCCACTACGGGGCTGCAACAGACCCACCAGGCGCCTTCGACGCGGTTGTCTTTCTGTTCCACGACGCCCTCGGGGAGGAGGTAGTTCGTGGTGTCCTGGTGATCGTTGACCTCGTTGGCCATGCGGACCTGCATGCCGGCGTGCTGGAGGTCGCCGCGCAGCTGGATGGTTCCTCGCAGCGAGACCAGTACGGACTGGAAATCGAAAAGGCGGCTTCCGTCGGGTCCGGGCGAAGCGGTAATGGTGCGGATTTCGCGGATGAACGCCAGGCCGGCTTCGTCGCGCCACTCGACAACCTGGACCTGCGTTGCCGAATCTTCTCCGGGGACGAGTTCCTGCCATCCCGCGTGATTCTGTGTGCAGCGTTTCATGTGCCACGTGTCGAATTCCGCGCCGCCCACGTTGGTATGGTTCCAGCCGATGAACAGGCCGCGATGGTGCGAGAATTCGCCGCCGGATCCTTTGGTGATCGGACCCGTTCCCTGAAGGTCGAAAATGTGGGTGTAGACCTTGTAGGTTTCTTCGCGGCGTTCGGGGTTCAGCGGCGTGGTCATGGTTCGCAACCAGATGCCGCCGTCGCCCAGGAGATCCATGCCGGTGTCGGCGCCGAGGTCCGGATGGAGGTCAAACGAAAACTGCACCCCGAAGGCGCCAGCGGCCAGGCAGGTGCACAGCAGACTTGTCAGAGGTATCCGCATGGGAGACTCCTTTCGCCGGATCGCACGCTGATGCGGGATTATAGGGTATTCTGCATGAACGCTTCCACAGGGCGGCGCCGGCCGAATCGCCTTCCGATGGCGGCGGTTGGGGCTTCAGGACCGGGCATACAGTGTGCCAGCGGGGCCGCGTCCATGGTAGAATAGGGCGATGGAGTGCACAGGCTTCCCTGTGAAAACCAGAAGATCCGCACCGGATACAGCCATTCACCCTGATGAACCAACGTGACTTTGATGTGATTGTTGTAGGCGGCGGGCATGCGGGCGTCGAGGCGGCGCTGGCGTGCGCGCGGACGGGCCACCGCACCCTGCTGGCGACCATGCAACTCGACAGCATTGCGAAGATGTCGTGCAACCCCGCCATCGGAGGAACGGCAAAAGGGCAGCTGGTCCGCGAGATCGATGCGTTGGGCGGCGAAATGGCGCGGTGCATCGACCGGACGGGCATCCACTACAAGATGCTGAACCAGTCGAAGGGTCCGGCGGTGCATTCGCCGCGCGCTCAGGCCGACCGCACGGCCTACCAGTACGACATGAAGCGGGTGTGCGAGGCGCAGCTCAACCTGACCCTGCGCCAGGCATCGGCCGAAGCGTTTCTGGTCCACGGGGATGAGGTCGCGGGGATTCGGACCAGCCTGGGCACGGAGATCACCGCGCGGGCGGTCATCGTGTGCGCGGGGACCTTCCTGGGGGCCAGACTGCATTTCGGCATGGTCGACGTGCCCGGGGGGCGGGCGGGCGACGCCGCGGCCACCGGGCTGTCGCGGTCCTACCGGGAACTTGGATTCGCTCTGGGGCGTTTGAAGACGGGCACCTGCGCGCGCATCCACCGGCGGAGCATGTATACCGACGTGATGACGCCCTCGCCCGGCGACGAGCACCCGCGTCCGTTTTCGTTCTCGACGCCCCTTGACGGATTTGACCCGAACCGGATCTTGTGCTGGATGACGTATACGAATGCGGCGACGCAACAGGTGATTCGGGCCAATATGGACCGCTCGCCTCTGTATTCGGGAAAGATCGAGGGCATTGGCATACGGTACTGTCCGAGCATTGAAGACAAGGTGATGAAATTCCCCGACAAAGAGCGGCATCACATTTTTCTCGAACCGGAAGGGTTGAACACGCAGGAAGTGTACGTGAACGGCATGTCGACCAGCCTGCCCGAAGACGTTCAGCTTGCCATGCTCCACACCGTTCCGGGCCTGGAAGAGGCCGAGATTATCCGGCCGGGCTACGCGGTCGAATATGATTTTGTGTTTCCGACGCAGCTCAAACCAACGCTCGAGACCAAGACGGTGCGGGGCCTGTTCCACGCCGGGCAGATCAATGGCACGTCGGGCTACGAGGAGGCGGCCGCGCAAGGATTGTACGCAGCGCTGAACGTGATTCGGTGGCTGGAAGGAGCGGCTCCCCTCTACATTCCCCGCAGCGAGGCCTATCTTGGGGTGATGATAGACGATCTCGTCACGCGGGGCGTGCTGGAACCGTACCGCCTGTTCACGTCACGCGCGGAGTACCGGCTCTTGCTGCGCCATGACAATGCCGACGTGCGGCTTGCGGACTACGGCATCGCGGATGCCTCCTTCAAACGCCAGGTGCGCGAAAAAGAGGCGCGGGTGGAGACGGAGTTGAAACGGCTGAAAGACGCGCTCGTGCCGGCATCGGAGGAACTGAACCAGATGCTGACCGGCGCCGGGGAGACGGCCGCCACGGCGACCCAGCCGGCCGCGCAGCTTTTGCGACGGGTCGGGGTGTCCATCAGAGACGTCTGGCGCTTCGCCCCGCCGCCCGCGCCATTGTCGTTTGAGGAGGCGGAGCAGGTCGAGATCCGGTGCAAATACGAAGGCTATTTCGCGCGGCAAGAGCGAGATGTGGAACGGTTTCGCAACGCGGAAACGCGGGCGATCCCGGCCAGTCTGGACTTTTTTGCGGTTCCGGGCATCCCATACGAGGCCCGGCAGCGGTTCAGCGAAGTGCGGCCGGTGAACCTGGGCCAGGCGGGGCGCATTCCGGGGATCCGCTCGTCTGACATAGCGGCGCTGTTGGTGTATCTTGAGAAACTCTCGCGCGAAACGCAGGCCGCGGAGGCCTGAGTATGGCGTGTGGAGAGCGAGAAGGACAGGGGTCTTCGAGGCAGCGAATCCATGAGCCAGCCGGATAACGACCAGGCATCGAATCCGATGCACCAGCACCCTCTCGAAAGAGGGGCCGTAATACAGCTGTGCGCCGGCATGCCGCAGGTGGCGACGCGCGAGCTGAGCGGGGAAGAACACGATGACCTGCTGCTGCTGGAGGCCGCGTTTCTGAGGCGGAGCCTCGTCCATGCGGCCGTGACGCTGGCGCTTCTGGGGATCGTGAGCGCCGCCGCATTCGCTCTGTTCCAGTGGATGGACGCCAGCGCGTGGTACGGACTGGTGGCGCCGGTGGTTTCGATCATCCTGTTGCTCGCGGGGCTCACTGCGCTGTTCCTGCCGCTCGACCTACTGGTTCGCCGGTCGGTCCTTCACCGCGCACGCCGCGCCGGGTACGTGCGTGTGTTCGAGGGAACGGTAAACACGGAGGACTTCACCGACAAGACGCGGCGCTGGCTCGAGAAGACCGGTCTCCTGCACGATGACGCGGACGCCCCGAACACGATCGAATTGTACGCAAAACACAACGTGGTTCACCGGATCAACGGAGAAGAGCCGGAGGAATGGCTGTCGGTCATCCTCACGAAGGCGGCGGCCGTGCCGGAAGACCCGCTGGTCCTGGATGTTCCCGGCGACTGGTTTCCGGACGCAGCCGACGGGGCCATGCAGCGGCGGCGTCTGACAGCGACGGAACACGCGGAGATTCTGGTGTATGCGGAGGCGGGCCGCAAACGGCTGAACCTGATCCCCCTGATGTGGGGAGTTCCCGTGTTTGTGGCGTTGGTCTTTCTGATGAACAAGCTGCTGCAACTCGACACGGCGCTGGGGTCCTGGGCCTCGGCCGCCATCGCCGCGGCCATCACCGGCTACAACGTTGTGCACACGCGGCGAAAAGTCCGGGCCCTGCTTGAAGACGCGGAATTCGGATGGATCATCATTCTTCGTCCCGGCATGCTCCCTGAGAGCGCGGGGAAAGGACTGCGGGATTCTGGAGCGACGACGGAGTTCCTGCCCGCATCGGAAACGCTGTGGAGTTTTGCGGGCCGCCCCGCCGCCTGGCGCTATGGCGCGGCCCTGTTGCCGCGCTCATGAGACGTGCGAGGCTGCGAGGGCGGCCGAGCGGCAACGGCGCATGATAAGGAACATCACAAATGAATGACCTTTGGGTTGGACTGGGCGCGCGCGACATCACCCCCGCTACGGGGCTTGCGCTCTGGGGCTATGCGGATCGGAAAGGCCCGGCGACCGGCACGCTGGACCCGCTGATGCTGTATGCGGTGGTGTTTCGCGCGCATGGGAACACCGCGGCGCTGGTGTCAGCGGATCTGGGGCGGCCGCCCATGAGAGACGTTCAGGCAGAGATCCATAAGCGCGCCGCGTCCCTGGGGGTCCCCCATGTGTTTTTTGCCGCGACGCATACACATCACGCGCCCGAGATGGACGTACCGGACGCGCCGCACGCCAACGCGGTGATGGACGCGGCGGTCGAGGCCATTGCGGAGGCGCTGGGCAGACTCCAGCCCGCCCAGGCCGGCACCGGCACAGTCACTCTCGACATCGGGCACAACCGGCGGCGGATCCTCGAGGACGGGCGCTGCGTCATGCTCTGGCGGAACGAGGTGCAGGCGCCGACCGAACCCGTCGACCGCGAGGCGACGCTCGTTAAGATCGACAGCGCCGGCGGGCAGCCCATCGCGCTGCTGGTTCATTTTGCCTGTCATCCGGTGATCATGGGGCCTTCGAACCGGCAGTACTCCGCCGACTACATTGGGGAGCTGCGGCGGCAGGTCGAAATCGAGAGCGGTTACCCGTGCGTGTTTCTGCAGGGGGCGTGCGGCGACATCAATCCGTACCTGGACAAGACCCCGGTCGAGCACGGGGGCGTGGAGGCGGCGCAAACGGTCGGCCGGGCCTGCGCCCGAAGCATCCTGGCGGCTCTCCCCGGGATTGACCCGCGCCCCGCGGCCCGGACCGGCGTGGCGTACCGCCGAAAAACCGTCCCCGTGGGCACGAGATGGAACCTGGAGGATCCGGAACAACACCGGATCGTGTTTGAGGCGCACGGCGGGGCCAAGGGGCTGTTCGGCCGCTACCTGGAATCGGCCACGCCGGAGCTCGCCGTGCCGCTGACGGCCCTGTTGATTAACGATGCCCTGGCTTTCGTCGGGATGCCGGGCGAGGTCTTCGTTCAGTACCAGCTTGAACTGAAGGCCAGGGCGCCCGTGGGCACGGCGCTGCTCTGCGGCTATACGGAAGAATACCACGCATATTTCCCGACCCTTGCGGGAGCCCTGGCAGGCGGTTACGGCGGTACCACGGCCAGTTATGTGGGCTTCGGCGCGGCGGATAGACTTGCACTGGAAGCCCTGATCCTCCTGACCGAGATGCGCCGTCCACCCGCCGGACAATGTTGCAGGGAGGCGTTCCGGATCGTCGACTGGGATCCGGCCGTTCATGGACCGCAAGGCTGACCCGTGCACGGTTTGGGGGCCGGGCCCTGCGTCGGGGAGGCGGCCCGCGCGGCCCCGGGAGAAATTCCGCCAGGATTGGGCGTTTGATTTGTAACCATTTTTATTACAAAGGCTTGAATCGCGCCACGGCGTGCGGTACTTTGGAGCGGTTGCACCTTCATCGGGAGGAATTGCGTGAGCCAGTCGAACATCTCCTTCAACATCTGGACTCTGCCCACTCTGGCATTGTGGCTGGTCTTTTTCATTGTGGGTCTGCTTCCGGAATCCGCGTACTGGGCGGCGCGTGTGGCGGGCGGCGTGGTCACCCAGAATGCCATCATCAATTCCCCGAGTCTGGTGACCCTGTTTCTGGCGCTCTACCTGGCCTTTTTCGCGCATCGGCGCTGCCTGGATGCCGGGGTGTCGCGGGAAAACGCGCTGGCGCGCGCGATTCAGGTGGGCATTCTGGCTCTGATTGCGTTTCTCCCCTACCCCTTTTACCTGTTGCTTGCGCCGGGCAACCTGAGCTTGCTGGGCACAATGCTTCGGAACATTGATGAGCTGGCGGCGGTATTTGGCCTGCCTGTAGCTAAGCTATTGGCGTGGGGGTACTTACTCCTTACGGTCATGCGCTCTCAGCTCCCGGGCGGAGACGCCGTCTTCGCCAGGATGTATCCGAAAATCGTGCGCGAGGGCGAGGGGAACAACCTGGACGTGACGCTGGATGAGTGACGGCCCGCCGCATCCGCGTATTCTCGATTTCGGGGCGAACCCGGTCAACGGTTCAGGGTTCCAAAGCGTTATAGTGGATGGGATCGAGGCAGGAGTCGACTCGTTTCGAAAGTGGCAACGCAGGCAAAACGGGATTGAACCATGAAAAAGAGTCTTGTCGTGGTTGCGTCAGGGGTGCTTTTGTTCGTGTCGGCGTCGTCGGTCGCGGGCACATTGCGGATCGGCCAGCCCGTCGTCCAGGGGGACCAGGTGACCATTCCCGTCCTGCTGGAAGGGGATGTCGCCGGCGGCGTGGCCGCGTTGAGTTTTCAACTGAATTACGACCCCTCCGCCCTGGAACCGCGTCAGGCCAGCCCCGGTGCGGCCGCGCAATCCGCCGGGAAAGATGTCATGACCAACGTCAAAGAGCCCGGCACCTACATGGTGGTCATGGCAGGCTTGAACAATGGCACGCTGGCCTCGGGGGAGGTCACTAATATTGTCCTGGAACGGCGCGGGGACGATGCCTCCACGAACATCAGCATCACCGGCACCACCTTTGCTTCATTGCAGGGCGACGAGATCCCTTCGCGGGGAAGCACGGGCAACATCTCCTTCGAGCAGGCGGAAGAAGACGACACGGAATCCGACGAGGAGCAGGCGCCCTCCGAAGAAGAACAGGCCCCTGACCAGGGAGACGCCGAGGGGGAAAACAAAGGGCCGGAGCCCGTCCCGGTCACGGCCCCCGAGGCGGAACCGGCGCCGCGACGCACGGCCGACACGGTCGACAGGCCTCAACGCGACACCGCCGCCGCCAGACGGGAACCCGTTCCGGCATCCGATGGTGGAATTTCCAAGGGGGCCAGTGATGCGGAAGCGAGCAAGGAACTTGCCGACGCACTGACCGCCGCGGCGGAAGGCCGCCTGAGCATCGGCGCCCGGTCGTCAGAGACCCGGGATGCCGCGCAGGCGGGCGTCTCCGAAGCCAACCGTCCAGCCGGAGACGAGCCAGCGCCCAAGATTCAGGTCGCGGCCGTGTCCGACACGCCCGGATCCGGGGCCGCACCAGAGGCAGCCGCCCCCGTCGCGGATGGCGCGGTACAGCCCCCGGCCGCCACGGCTGCGTCTGCCGAAACGGCTTCGGCAGGCGACGCGCCTTCTGCCGCAATGCCCGAAGCAGTGGAACCGGGCGACGCAACCCGGCCGGACAGCAAGGGCCGTACCTCAACGCTGGTCTTTCTCGGGGTCATCGTGGCTGTCGTGGCCGGGATCGTGGTGCTTCGGAAGCGGCTGTTTGCCTGAGCCGTCCCGATCAGCGCCAGAGTCTATTCCGCCTCGACGGAACCGGCCTCCTGCACTGCTTCGAAATCGTGGCCGCGGAATCCGGACTCGGCGCGTGGTTTGTTCAACGCCTCGGGTATTCCGCCGGGCACGAGCGCGATCTTGCCGAACTGGTCGCCCGACTCCATCCGGAGCGTGGCCTCGCAAACCCGGTTAAGCGGATAAACCGAATCCACCACCGGCCGCATACGGGAGGCAGAAACGGCCGCGAGCATCTGCCGGAATTCCTCATCAGATCCCATGGTGGACCCCATCACCTCGAGGTGGTTCCAATAGAGCTGGGAGATGTTTACGGTCGTCTCCGCACCTGTCGTGACGCCGCAATGCACAATCCGGCCGCCGCGGCGCACCGCCTTGAAGTTCTCGGACCAGGTCGCCGCGCCTGCCGTATCAAGCACGATATCGACGCCGCGTCCGCCCGTAAGATCGCGAATGGCCTCGCTCAGGCACGGATTGTTGGCATAGTTGACGCAGTCATCGGCGCCGAATTCCCGCGCACGCAACAGCTTGTCATCCGAGGAGGACGTGACCATGACGCGCGCCCCTGCCAGACGGGCAAGTTGAAGGCCGGCCAGAGCCACTCCGCCGCCGATGCCGTGAATCAGCACCGTTTCACCGGGGCGCAGCCGGGCGCGGGACATGAGCATGCGCCACGCAGTGACATACGCGAGCGGCAACGCCGCCGCCTCGGTCATGCTCAGGTGGGGCGGTTTGGCGAACACGTTCATGGCAGGCACGACCACGCGCTCCGCGAAAGTCCCCGGCCGCGCCATTCCCACAATGCCGAAGGAAATGCACTCGCTCTGTTCGCCGCGCCGGCAGAACTCGCATCTGCCGCAGCTTAACCCGGGATTGATGAGCACCTCGTCGCCCGCCCGAACGTGGTCCACGCCCTCGCCCGCTTCGACCACCACCCCGGCCGCGTCGGACCCCAGGATGTGCGGAACCGGCAGTTCCACCCCCGGACGGCCTCTACGCACCCAGATATCCAGATGGTTCAACGCGGCGGCATGGACGTCAAGCAGTATCTCGCCGGGCCCCGGAACCGGCGACGGGACCTCTTCGAACTTGATGCAATCAACCTCGCCGTTTTCGAAAATCACCGCAGCTTTCACGATAGACCTCCCCGGCATCGCCTCGATTTGCGTGTTTCGGAATCCTGGCCCGCATCAGCGGTTGTGGACCACCCGGTAGACCTCCGCCAGGCGCGTCGCGCTGGCCTCCCAGGAGAATGCGCGCGCGCGTTGCCTGGCCTGTGCCGCCATCCGCGCACACGCGTCCGGCCGCAGAAGGAGCGTTTCCATACCCGCCTCCAGGGCGTCCACGTCCTCGGGATCAGTCAACACGCCACACGCGCCAATTACTTCGGGCATCGCCGACACATTGGACGTCAACACAGGCACCCCGGCCGCCATCGCCTCCAGCACAGGCAACCCGAACCCTTCGTACAACGAAGGATACAGACACGCCGCCGCCCCCCGCAGAAGCAGTATAACATCGGAACGGCCCAGGTACCCCGCGTGGCGAACCCTTTCTTCGAGGCGCAGTTCCCGGATCGCCTGAAATACAGGTTCGGCGTGCCACCCGCTTCGGCCCACCAGCAGGAGGTCCGGACATTCCGGGAACCTGTCCGCGACACGCCGGTAAGCGGCGAGAAGCCGGGGAAGATTCTTGCGGGGTTCGATGGTGCCGACAAATATCCAGTAGTCCCGCTGCATTCCGAGCCGTTGCCTGCATCGGGCCAGGGCGGCGGAATCGAGTTCCCCCTCGAAATCGCCGATGCGTACGCCATTGGGAACGACGAAGACCTTCTCCGGCGGCACATTGAGGACATCGAGAATGTCCTGACGGCAGCTTTCGGACACCGCAATCAGCGCATCGGCATGCCGCGCGGCGTGCAGGAGAAGCCGCCGGTGAATGCGCACCGTTTCCGCGGTGTGTGTCTCGGGATGGCGAAACACGACCAGGTCGTGAACCGTGACCATGCGCCTGGCGTTCGAGGCAGCGGGAAGCAGGTGAAACAGTCCGTGCGCGACATCGGCGGGGCCGCAGAACCATTCGACGGGCGGCCAGTTGCAGCGCGGCCACAGTGCGAGTTTGAGCCGGCGCGCACCGGGCACGACAAAGCTGCGGGAGAAGCCCCGGCGCCATTCGGGGGGGAGGGCGACGCCCCGCGCGCGCGTGCCGAACACCCGCAGATCGAGCGCTGCGTCAAGACCCGCCAGCGCGGACGCCTGGTGCAGGGCCACATAGCCGACGCCCGTGCGGGGCCGTTCCAGAGCGCTGCTGAGGTCGAGGATGATGCGGAGTGTCTCGTCAGAATCCATAGGCCCCGGATACGGTTCGGTCGGGCAAACCGTTCAGTTAACCGCGCCGCACATCGGAAGACGCGACGTCATCGTCTTCCGACACGTCTTCCGGCTGTTCATGAAGCGCCTTGGCGGACTCACGAGGAGCGAAATCGCGAAACGCAGATATCGTAAAGGACGCCTCATCGGTCTTGGCGGAATCGCCACCGTCGTGTGCAGCGGGACGCGCCTTCGCCGCCCCGGTCTCGAGCGGGGTCTCGTCTGCGTCAGGGGCATTCCTGACGGCGTCGTACATGCCCAGGATCCGGGCGGCGATATCGGCGGCCTGCAACTGGATGGCCTCGGATTCCCCCGCGACCAGTTTCTCCAGCACGATGCGTTCGACGGTTTCTCTGTCCAAAACGGCGCCCTTCACTTTCTCGGTTTTGTCTTCCAACGCGAGACGTCGTCCGGCGCCGGGATGCCGCAACGCCCGTTCGCACTGGACACGCCCGTTCTGGATGTCGGGATTGCCGGGATAATCGCGGGCCAACCCATTGAAAATGGCCAGGGCTTCAGCAAAACGGCCGGAATAATAGAGATCGACGGCTTCTCCGAAACGGCGCTTGGCGTCATCATTGGCCTTGCCCGCGCCCCGCCACCAACTGGTCCCGCCGGTAAACATGCCCTTGCGGGCAGGCCCGGCGGTGGTGGTGTTGTCGCTGTTGATCCGGACGGTCGTTCCGCATGCAGGACACAGGCCGGTGCGCCCGATAGCCGAACGCGGCACCTGCATGCGCTGACCACACGAGCCACATGTCAAAATGAGTTTACGCATTCACGTATCTTCTGTGTTCCGCTCCGCCGTTTGCCCGCCGGAACCTCTCCGTCTCAAACAGGTTACCGCAGGCACTTCCGGCCGCAGTATAACCAAACCGGCGAAAACACGCCAGCGATACCTCATTCCTGCGCACCCAGGAACCGCATGAGCGTATCCAGCATTTCGTGGTCATCGAGGTTTTCGTCCATGATCTCGGGAATCAACGTGATACCCTGCACATCGGTCTTCTGCTCGGACGGCGCCACAAACGGACCGGGGAATGGCCCGTCTTTCCGCGACGGGTCGTCCTCGCCCGGTTCGGCCATCCCGGCGCCGATCTCCGGGTCATTCTGCAGTCCTGTCCGCAGGTGAACGAGTTCGGTTTCGAGTTCCCGGATGCGTTCCCACGCGGCGCGCAGCGCCTCATCGGCGCCTTCCGTGCGCGCCGGGCCCTCCCCCGCTCTTTCGAGGGATTCGCGCAACAGGGCGGCCTCGCGCTTCAGGCCGTGGTGTTCCGCTTCAATTTTGCGAAACGCGTCCAATTCCTGCCTCTGCACGCGCAGCTCCTCGTGCGCGGTTACCAGGGCCCGTTCGGCCAGGAGGTGCGCTTCGCGCTCGCCGCGCAGTTCCGCCTGAATCTCGAGGATCTCGGCCTCGGCGCTCTGCGTCACGCCCGACAGTTCGGCGGACAAATGCTCGATGTCGTCAAGGTGCTGGCGGCCCACGGCCTCGGCTTCGCCTTTCCGCTCCAGGGCGAGCCTGAGTTCCTCCGAAAGCCGCTGGATCGTTGCTTCCTTCTCCTGGAGCCGCGCGGCGACCGTTTCGGACTGCTGTTTCGCGACGTTGCGGGTTTCGAGGATGCGGCGCGCCTCGTCCCGTTCCCGGCGCAGCGCCCCGGCCTGTTCCTCCAGTTTGCCGCAGCGCTCGGCCAGTTCCGCCGTACGTTGCTCGAATCGCGCCAGGCGTTCGCCCAGGCGGTTGACCTCCTCCCCCCGCCCCTCGCTCTCCTTCGTTGCCGCAGCCAGGCGGGCTTTGAGGTCATGTACCTGGGCCCGTGCCGCCGCATGAGCGGTGCGTTCGCGCTGAAGATCAGCCCGCAATTCTTCGGCGGCCCCGGGCTCGTGCGCGGACGCGCCCAGCGCCCGCAGGGGAGAGTCGGGCGCCAGCCAGCCGCGCAACGCGGTCAGGGATTCCCGCAACTCGGCCCCGGTTTCCTGGTGTTCCTTCTTGAAAGCCGACACCTGGCCGGCGAGCTGGGAGGCCAGGGTCTCCGCTTTCTTGAGCGCGCGTTCCTGGGCGGCCACGCTCTCTCCCATATGCTGCATTGTCCGCAGTTCGGCCTCGGCGCGTTTCGCCCGTTCGCGGTACCCTTTCAACTGGGCCACCACGCGGCGTAACAACGCCTGAACCTGCGGATCCACCCTGGCGTCCGCGATTTGTTCTTCCGGCGCGTTGCTGGACTCGGGCACGCGGATAATGGTCCCGCACCCCCTGCACCAGCCGTGCTGTCCGACCGCCGAGTCGGGCACATTGAACTGATGGCCGCATTTCGGACAGGAGAACGCTATCATTCCGGACCTTCCTCAAAATCCGCGCCCTCCGGAGAAACCCGGCCAGCGCGTGCCGCCTCTCGTGAAGTATACCAGACCACCGGCCCGGTCCGGGGCGGGAAAACGCGCGAGTATTGAAGCGTCTCCGGCAGGCAGGTAGACTGAGGACTCCGTTCACCTGAAGGAAAGACAGGGCCCGTGATCGTATGAAGGTGTCCGATGCCGCGGACAGGCCATTGAGTATCGCTTATCTGGCGCCCGAACTCGGAGCGCTGACGTCGACGTTTATCTACCGTGAGGTCGAGGCCCTTCGTCAACGAGGGGTGTCGATCACGCTGTTCTCGACGACCCGCCCTGCCGGGGGACGGATCTCGGAAGAAGCCAAACCGGTGGTGGCGGAAACGCAGTACCTGTACGATGCGTCCAGGCCGGCGCTCGCCATGAGCGCACCGGGCCGATTCCACCGCCACCCGCTGCGTTTTGTCCGCGCGCTGGCCCTGCTTGCACGCGATGCCCTGACGGCGCAGACCCCGTCCGCCGGGGATCGCCTGAAGATGCTGTGGCATTTTCTGCTGGGGTGCCGCCTGGCGGCCGCGCTCGAATCGCGGGGCATCCGCCACCTCCACGCCCATTTTGCGCATGTGCCGGCCGCCATCGCAATGTATGCGGCGCTGCTGGCGGATATCCCGTTTAGTTTCACGGCCCACGCCAACGACCTGTTCGAACGGGGTACCGCCCTGAGGGAGAAGGTACGGCGCGCCGCCTTCACAGCGGTCATCTCGAACTACAACCGCCGTTTTCTGGAGGAAGCCGGCTGCCTCACGGAACGCGTTCACGTTGTCCACTGCGGCCTGGACGCGACCCGGTACGACTTCCGGGCCGCCCCGCCGGGAAACACGCCGCCCCTCCTCTTTTCCGTGGGCCGTTTTGTGGAGAAGAAGGGGTTTCACGTGCTGGTGGAGGCGTTGGCGCTGCTCAAAACGCGGGGCGAGCGGTTTCGATGCCTGATCGCAGGGGATGGCCCGCTGTATGGAGCGGTTCGGGACCGTGCGCAGACCGCAGGCCTTCGTGAGGATCTCGAGATGCCCGGGGCCATGCCGCAGGAACGCGTGAAAGCCCTGCTGGATACCGCGGACACCTTCGTGCTGCCGTGCGTTGTGGCGAAGAGCGGGGATCGCGACGGCATTCCGGTGGCCCTCATGGAAGCCATGGCGCTCGGGGTCCCGGTCGTGTCAACGAACGTGTCGGGCATTCCCGAACTGATACGGAACGGCGAGAACGGCCTGCTCGTACCGGCGGGGGATGCCGAGGCTCTCGCGCAGGCGCTCGGACGCATCCTCCGCGAACCGGCGCTCCGTGAAAAACTCGCGATGCACGCCCGGACAACCATCGAGGCGGAATTCAATCTGGAAACCATAGCCGCGAATCTGGAATGCTTGTTCCGGGAATCGGTCCAAAGAAAACGGAACACCGGAGGTCAGGGATGACCGGGGAACCACGCATGGAATCGTCCGATCGGTCTTATGTTGTCATCATCACCGCCCGTGACGAAGCGAGGTACCTCCAGGGGACCATCGACAGCATCGCCGGGCAGACGCTTCTGCCCGTCGAAATGGTGGTCGTGAATGACGGTTCCCGGGACGAGACCGGGGCCATCGCCGATGCGGCCGCCGAAAAGCACGCCTGGATTCACGTGGTGCATCGCGACGACCGCGGCGAACGCAAGGTGGGCGGCGGAGTGGTCGAGACCTTCTACGCGGGATACGAGGCCCTGCGCACGCGGGACTTTGCGTACCAGTGCAAACTGGACGGCGATCTCACTCTTCCGCCGGGCTATTTCGAGGGCATCATCCGAAAGATGGAGGCCGACCCCGCGCTGGGCGGCGCGAGCGGCAAGGTGTTCAATCCGGTCGGCGACGGAGCCGTCAAGGAAGAGCGCATTATCGACGACATGGTTTCTGGCGCGGTGAACTTCTGGCGGCGCGCCTGTTGGGATCAGATCGGCGGCTACGTGCGCATGGTCATGTGGGACGGCATCGCCATGCACCGCGCCCGGATGTTCGGATGGCGCACCCGGAGTTTTCGCGACAAGGACCTCGAGATCATCCATCATCGTCTGATGGGCTCTTCGCACAAAAACATCCTCCATGGCCGCATGCGCTGGGGGCGCGGGCAGTGGTTCATGGGCTGTCATCCCCTGTATATCCTCGCGAGCGGCGTCAACCGCATGTTTGAGCGCCCGTATGTCATCGGCGGGGTGTGCATCATGGCCGGCTATTTCGCGAGCATGCTGCAAGGGGCTGAACGGTACGACGACGCCGAATTCCGCAAGCACCTGCATGCGTGGCAACTGAAACGGCTCGGCCTGGGCCTCCTGGCGCCCGACGTCACCCCGCGCGAGCGAAGCGTTCCATGAAACCGAACGCGGAACGGTCCCCCTCTCCCGCCGGCACAATCGACCTGTCGTTCGTGGTGATCGGATACAACGAGGCCGGCACACTGAAAGCCTGCCTGGACTCGGTCCGGAACGCGGACCTTGACGGATTGTCGTGGGAGCTGATCTATGTCGACGGAGGCTCCATCGATACCAGCATGGACATTGCCCGGGAAGCGGGTGTCGACCGCCTGCTTGGCGGCGAGACGCGCCGCCGCGCCGCCGAAAACCGCAATCTCGGGCTCGAGGCGGCCACGGGGAGACTGGTGCAGTTTCTGGACGGGGACATGGCCCTGTTTCCCGACTGGCCGCGCGCCGCGGCGGAATTCCTGTACGGTCATGAGGATGTTGCGGCGGTCTGCGGCAATCTCGAGGAGTCGAGCCCGGGGATCCTGTTTGAAGCGCTGCAAATCGACTGGATGCCCCGGGAAGGCGCCATCCGGCACTGCGGCGGCGCCGCGATGTATTTCCGCGCCGCGCTGCAGGAGGCGGGCGGGTTTCCCACGGATGTGGCCTACGGCGAGGAGCCGCTGCTATGCTGGCGCCTGCGCAACGCGCATGACCGGAAAATCTATCAGATGAACCGCGGCATGGCGCACCACAATCTGGGGTTCCGGGGCTTGCGCGATTATTGGCGCCGGAATGTGCGCTGCGGCCAGACCTACGCCGAGATCGCGTCGCGCTGCTGGCGGACGCCCGATCCCCTGTGGAAAAGGGAGTGCATCATGAACGCCGCCTGGGCGTTTGCGATGCTGGGCGGTGTTCTGGCGCTCGTCGTGGGGAATGCGTGGGTCAGAATCGCGGTTATGACTGCCGCAGGGTTTGTGCTTGTCAGGAAATTCGTGCAGACCCGGTTGAAAGGTCATACTGCCCGCGTCGCCCTGGTGTATGCGCTCCATACGTACTTCTCGAAACTCAGTATCGCCTGGGGAGAGTTGCGCTGGTTCTCTCGACATATCCGCAGAAAGGTCACCGGACAATGAGTAACGCGTACTTCTTCCAGACGCCTGATCCCGGCGATGTGGAGGCGCTGACGCAATCCTTCAGTTCGCTCCTGGCCGGCGGGCATGAGCGCATCAACCACTATGCCGTGTCGGGCGATGCCGTTTTCGGAATGGCAAGTCCGGACAAGTTCGGCCAGGGTGTCATGCCGCGGTATCTCGAGGAATTCGGGCTCTGGGGCATGCTGGCCGGGGAACTTCACCCGTGCGCTACGCTCGACCGCTGCCGCCAGGCCCACCCCGGAGCGGACACCGGCCTGGCCCTGCTCGCAGCGCTGGCCCGGGACAAGCGCCTGCCCGAAACCTTGCCCACGCTCAACGGCGCGTTTTTCCTGATGCTATGGGACCCGGAGTCGCGCACGCTGGTCGCGGCCAACGACCGCTATGGCCTGTATCCGATGTACTGGGCGCACCGGGACGGGCGCTACTGCCTGGCGAGCCGCGTCCTGGGCCCCGTCCTCGCCGGAGTGGTCACGGGCGACATGGATCCCCTGGCGGTGGCGCAAATACTTACCGTGGACGACTTCGCGGGCGACCGCACGTTGGTGAAGGACGTGTCGGTCTTTCCTCCGGGCACGGTGATGACCAAGACCCCGGACCGCATCGACTGGCAGACCTATTGGACCTGGGACTACCCCGCGGAACCCGGCATTCCCGTCGAGGAATGGGGACAGCGGGCGGGCGCGGCGCTGCTCGAAGCCGTACGCCGGCAGGCGGGGAGCGGCCGCGTTATCGGCGTGACGCTCAGCGGCGGTCTGGATTCGCGGTGCGTTGCGGCGGCCGCGGTTCAATCGGGTCTGTCGCCGCGAACCTTCACCTGGGGCGAAGACCAGTGTTACGATCGCCTGTATGCGGCGCGTATCGCCCGCGTCCTTGGAACCGAGCATCAGGATTGCCCCTACGAATACGACACGCTGGCGGAACGGTTCGAGGACGGCATCGCCGTGACCGAGGGGATGTGCAACACGTTCGACATGCATTTCCTCGCCCATCTGCACATCATCGCCGGGGTGGATGTGGTCCTGAACGGGTTCGCCGGGGATGCGGTCCTGGGCGAGACGTTTCTGCGGGCGCAATGGTCCGCCCCCATGAGCCCCGCGGAACTGGCTGAGAATCTCTTCCGGCGGTATAACCGGTTTTTGAAGGAGTCCGAACTGGCGGACGTTATGCCGGCGGCGCGTGACTTTCGCGCAGAGGATTTCCCGCTCGCCATTTTCAAGCGGCAATTCGAAGAACTTCGGCGCCTGCGCACGCCCGACGCCGCCCACCGCTACCTGTTCGACAACCATGTCCGCCGCAAAACGGCCATGGGCACGGTACTGATGCGCCAGGCCGCCGAATCGGCCGCCTGTTTCTTCGACTACGATTTCAACGACCTGGTCCGCCGCATTCCAACGGAACTGCGCGCAAGCCACCGCACATACCGGGCGATGATGCGCACGACGTTTCCGGATGTCGCCGGCATCCCCTGGCAGACGACCCTCCTCCCCCCGCTTGCGCCCGAATGGCGGGTCTTGGCGTCAAAAGTGGTGCGCCGGGCCAGTGCGAAGGTCGAGGCCTGGACCGGCTGGCGCGGGCCGACGCGCCGCCAGCCTCCCGCCCTGTTTGCGGAACGTCTTCGCGACGAACTGCGCGACTGGATGGACGCCCTCATCCACGCGGAATACCCCATCCCGGAGGCCCTGCTCAGTCCGGATTTCGTCCGCCGGGTATGGCGCGAACACCTCGATGGGAAAGACCGGTGCCGGCTGCTGGGCGCGCTTGTGCCGGTGTTGGGACTGTCGAAGCTCGCGCAGCGCGTCCGGAACAGGCAGTTCGCCGCCTCCCCCACCCCGATCCGGGTGAAGCGGTGACCGCAGCCCAGCGGGCTAATCGGGCAGGTTCGGCTTGCGTGCCCGCACTTCGGCGCCGGACAGCCGCGCCGCGGACCAAGCGAGCCGGCAGACGCGAAACATGACCAGCGCCTCGGCCGTTTTCCCGCGCATCCGGCGGAGGGCGCCCGTCACTCCGAAGACCGCCAGGTCCGCCCCGCAGGAAAGCCGTGCCGAAAAGGGCCCATAGTGCTTGCGAAAGGCGTAATACTTGCTCCGGTAGAGATGAAACCGGGCGAAAGCCGCCATGCGATTGGCCTGAACCGATTTGCCTGCCCCGTGAATGACCGTTGCATCGGTACAGTACCGCACCTGCAGCCCGCGGCGCACGGCAGGATAGAACACGTCGAATTCTTCTTCGAACAGAAAGAGGTTCTCGTCGAATCCCCCGATCTCCTCAAAATACCCCCGCCGCATCAGGAAGCACGCCCCGGAGACCATGTCCACGCGCCGCCCGTCAATGTGCTCCTCCTCGTCGAGCCAGTGACGGAAGCTCTTGAACGACCGAGTGAAGCGGGTGGCCATGCCGGCCGAGGACCACAGGCACCGCCATACCGTGGGAAACCGGCGGCATGAGGGTTGAAACGAGCCGTCCGGGTAGATGAGCCGGGGCCCGACCGCCACCCAGTCGGAATGCGCCTGGAGATGACTCGTCATTCGGGAGAGCGCATCCGGAGTCAGTTGCGCGTCCGAGTTCAGGAACAGAATGAACTCGCCGTGCCCTCGCGCGACGCCGCGGTTGTTCCCGGCGCCAAAACCGAGGTTTTCCGACAGAGACACGAGTTCGACCCACGGGAAATCGGCCCGCACCATCGCGGCCGAATCATCCGTGCTCGCGTTGTCGACCACGATGGCGTGCGTATGCTCGACTTCAGCGCGGGCCCGGGCCACCGATTCCAGACATTCGCGAAGGAGAGCGCTGGTGTTGAAATTCACGATGACGATGTCGACGCTCACGGAACACCCCACAGTTCAGGTCATTGCCGGGCGGTACTATGCCAAGGGCGCCGGGGCCTGTCAATGCAGTCCGGCGCCACCCCGGGCAATCGCACTCAATGCGCCCCGCACAAAGGGTCTTCGTGAGACGGGTTGTTTGTGACCCCGGTCCTCGTCTCCCCTGCAAGAGCAGGG
>ENA-UOUL01000080-UOUL01000080.1-bioreactor-metagenome-genome-assembly--contig:-NODE-80-length-145907-cov-29.425804_pt1 | contig 145907 bp, 114 predicted proteins | sample MGYA00249838_ERZ747220 | MGnify/ENA primary metagenome ERZ747220 (study PRJEB28778, sample SAMN05720191) | bioreactor metagenome | isolation source: Anaerobic biogas reactor | place... | reverse complement strand
CATAGCCCTCCATACGAGGCGAACTACCCACTCCCATGCAACAACCTCTAAACACTCTCATGAATAAGGCGGGCTAGGGCTCGCCTCCGCGCCATGGAGCGGGCAGGCGGAATCCGGCGCTCCGTAGGTTGTCGAGAAGTCCCATCGACTCGATCTCGAGCGACTCGCGGGTGAACTGGCCCAGAGCGATCCACTGAGCCCAGTTCTCGATGCCTACCGCGGCCAGACGCTCCCGAACCTCCGGATCGCGACCGGTCTCCCAGTCGGGGTAGCGCTCGGCGTACCACTGGTCGATCTCCTCATCGCTGGGAACTTGGTAGGAGTTGCGGTGCACCACCGCCTCAAGGGGCAGTCGAGGGCTGGATCCGGGGGCCTCGGCCGGGTAACCGAGCAGCAGCAGGCCCGCAGGCGCCACGTACTCTGGCGTCCCCAGCAAGGACCGGGTGTCCGCGGAGAGGACCGTGCCCTGGTAGCAGGTGCCGAGCCCCAGTCCTTCGGCCGCAATGCACACGTTCTGCAGCGCCAATAGCGCATCGGTGAAGCCAATGAAGAGGCTAACGAGTTCGTCCCGCATGAGGGACACGCCGTGGCGCTGAAACCAGCGTCCGAGTCGATAGGTGTCCACCAAGGCCATGACTGCCAAGGGCGCGGCGTCGGCATTCAGAGACCGCAATCTCGCAGTGTCGTCAATCACCATCAGGGAGTAGTGTTGCAGTCCGCCTGCCGTCGGGGCGCGCACACCCGCCTCGAGGATGCGGTGTAGAACGTCGTCGGGGACGGGGTCCGGTCTGTACTCGCGTATCGACCGGTGGTTGAGGAGAGTCTGGAGCACTGTATTCGTTTCAGCAGACGGTTCGTGCATCCGATGCCTCCCACAAGGCGCGGGGCGCCTGAGTTAGAAGAGTCTAACCATCAGCCTATCCGCTTCGCGGCAACCCTTCCACCCCAGGAGCTGCATCAGCGGCCACCGAGGCCCGAGAGCTGGATGCCCTCGGTGAAGAACCTCTGGTTGAACAGGAAGACGACGAGCACCGGCAGCAGCACGATGACCGAGGCGGCCATCAGTAGGGTCCATTCGGTTCCGTACAGGCCCTGAAAGCTGGCGAGACCGATGGGCAGCGTCTTCTTGGCGGTAGAGTTGATGAAGATGAGGGGCCCCATGAAGTCATTCCATGAACCGATGAAGGTGAAGGTGGCGAGGGTTGCCAGGGCTGGCTTGGAGAGGGGCAGGATGACGTGCCGCAGCACGCCCAGCTTCCCGCAGCCATCGATTCGGGCGGCGTCCTCGAGCTCCCGGGGGATGCCCATGAAGAACTGCCTCAGCAGGAAGGTGCCGTAGGCCGAAAACAGACCCGGGAGGATGAGGGCCCAGTACGTGTCCACTAACCGCAGCTCTCGAAGCAGGATGAAGACCGGGATGAGCGTCACCACTCCCGGGACCATCATGGTGGCCAGGTACCCGATGAAGAGCTGCTCGCGCCCAGGAAACTCCAGACGTGCGAAGGCGTAAGCTGCCAACGCGCAGGTGAGGAGTTGCCCCAAGGTTACCACTGTCGCCACGAATATGCTGTTCAAGTAGAACATCACGAAGGCGTGCTCGACGCGGAAAGCTCTGATGGCCCGGTCGCCGATCCATACGTCTACGAGGTAGAACTCATCTAGCTTGATCGCCTTCCATGCCTCGGGGTAGTTGCTCCACTGGATGTCGAGCTGCCTCTTGGGTCGTAGGGCCTGCCGCTCGATGAGCAAGTCCTCGTCAGGGGTATCGAGGGCCGCCACCCGCACTTGGGTCGGGGCATGCTCGGCGATGAGGGCGTACTCCCTCTCGTCGGCGCCGATGTAGACCTCTCGGTTACGTCCCCTCACCTCGGCCCTCACGTGCTTGCGAGGGATGAACTCCGGCGGCATCACGAAAACGGCCCCGGGCTGTTTGAGCGAGGTCGACAGCATCCACACCAGCGGGGTGAGCATGGTGACGGCGCCCACGGCCAACACGATGTACGTGGCGACGGCTCCCAGGCTGGTCACTCGCGAGCGCGAGCGACCGCTACGCGTCGTCACCGCTGAGGGTGTCTGTTGCGGCGCCAACGGAGTGCCGAGGCCTGGCAGCGGGCCGCTCATAGGGTCTGCACCCGCTTCCCGCCATGCTTGTAGGTGACGAGAGTGAACCCGAACACCAGCAGGAACAGGACCCACGCTATCGCGGCGGCATAGCCCATGCGGAACCACTCGAAGGCGTTCTGGTAGATGAAGTACATGAGGGTGGTGGTGGAGCCCGCCGGTCCGCCTTGGGTGATCAGGAACGCCTGGCTGAAGCCGCCTTGGAATCCTCCGATGATGCTCATGATGGTGATGAAGAAGGTCGTCGGGCCGAGGAGCGGGAGCGTGACGTGTCGCAGCTTGCCCCACCAGCCGGCTCCGTCCAACTCCGCGGCCTCATAGAGGTCCCTGGGAATCCCCTGCAGACCCGCGAGGTAGAGCAGGCAGTTGTAACCCCCTACCCCGCCCCAGATGCCCATGATGATGAAGGCAGGCTTCGTGAGAGCGGGGTTATCGAGCCAAGCAGGCCCTATGCCCACGGTCGAACGCAGGAACGCGTTGATGAGCCCCCACTGGGTGTTCAGGAGCCACTGCCATAGCAGGCAGATGGGCACGGCGGGCAGGATGGATGGCAGGAAGTAGACGGATCGTCCGGCGACCATTCCCGGCAGCTTCTGGCTCATGAGCATCGCCAGGAATAGGCTTCCGGCCATGCCGATGGGGATGCCGAGCATAAGGTAGATGGTGTTGTAGAGGTACTGCCAGAAGCGCTCGTCCCTCGGGGCCAATACGCCATCGACCTCGTGCACTCCCAGCAGCCTCTGGAAGTTCTCCAGACCGACGAACTCGGCGGTGTCGATGGGACGCACCACGTCCCAACGGTAGAACGAGAGGAGCAGGGCCGCTCCCACGGGCAGGAGTGTGAATACCAGGAACCCCAGGAGGTTAGGCAGGACGAAGGCATAGGACCCAAGCCAGTCCCTCCACCTGCGTGGAGCGCACTGCCGCGTGGGCGCGTTCATGCTCTGGTCACTCAAGGGCAGGCTCACCCCCCCCCAGAGTGCTCCCGCCATGGATGGCCTCGGCCCTCCACCATCGGCCTCGGCGCGGGCGAATGGATGCGGGTGGGCACTCATCGTCAGGACCGGCTAGAACTCGTCGTCCATGCCGTCGCCGAGGTCGTCGTAGTCGTCGGAGTCCGAATACGTGGAGACGCGTCGGCCCACGTAGACCTCCATGACGAGCTCCACCGGGGTCCAACCCGGGGACAGGCTCTCCACGATCTCGCTGTTGATGAGGTCGATCACCGCCTCCTCATCCTCGGGCTCGAACTCGTCGAGGAGGATAACGGAGCCGTAGATGGAGTCGACGGCAGTGGTTCCCATATAGTGGAGGTCGAGGAACCCCACCAGGTCATCGTCGGCATCGTACATGGCGTACCGCTCCGAGCTTGGCGTGCGCACGACACGGGAGAAGCGAACGTTGCTCATCGGGTCGGCCATGGCTGTGCCTCCACTCGCCGCCCCAGCGCGGCGTGCTAGGCCGAGCGGAGCCCGGCATGACGCGTCTTCTTCCCGAGTTGGGCCGCGACCTGCGCCCGCCCGGCTCCTCCTGAGTGGATCACTGCTTCGGCGGCAGGCTGGACACGTAGCCATCTCTCGGCATGTCGAAGATCACGGCCTTGGTCGGGCACACCTCCACGCACGCGCCACACGCGAAGCAGTCAGGCAGCCCCACGGTGCGGCCGTCCGAGTTGATGCGGGCGTCCGCCGCGCGGCTGGGACACTCCCTAACGCACTTCTGGCACCGCACACAGAGATCCGTGCTCACGCGCACACGGGCCAGGGAGAAGTGCTCGGCGACCCACGACCAGAGGCCAAAGGGGCAGATCAAGTGGCAATAGGGGCGGTACCAGAAGAGGCAGAGGAGGAACGCGAAGATCAGGACCCACCATGGGAAGGCGATGGTCCAGTTGAATACCTTGAAGAGATTCGCGTAGTGGTACAACACGAGCTTGTCGATCCCGAAGATCCAGCCGAACAGGAAGCACAGCACCAAGCCGAACAGAAGCACCCTCAGCGCATTGGTCAACCAGAAGGGTGGCTTCCACTTCTTGGCGGGAGAGAAGCGATGGATCACATCCTGCAGCGACCCGAGTGGGCACCCCCAGCCGCAGATGAGCTTGTTGCCCGCGATGGCAAGTAGCGTGAAGGCTAGGAGCGTCAGGGCACGATCGACTGGCTGTCCCTCGAGGCCGGCGAGGTACTTGATGGCCTTCACGAAGCTCTCCATCGGGTTGGTCTGGCCGCCGAACCAGAGCCCGAAAACCAGCACGCCCGCGGCCAACAGGGCCCAGCGCCATCTGCTGAAGTCTCGGCGCGAGTGGAGCGCCAGTAGCCCGATCACGCAGGCGACCCCGAACAGCGGGAAAACGGCCAGGGTGTACCAGTCCACCGAACTCTCCTCCGCGAGGTGCTCCAGAGCCTCGCGGACACCTGCCTCGCCAGCGGGGAGGTCGGCAACGTGGACGCCCGTCACCGGCCATTGGCGCGCATCCGCGTAGTCGTGGGAAAGCATATGGATCAGCTTGCCCACCGGCACGTTGTTCTCATTGGCGTGCCTCTGGAGCGCCCAGTTGGGGTTGGTGATCACCTCGGGCTCTCCAGTCGCGGTGACGGCATAGTAGGCTGCCATCATCACACAGGCCGAGACGACGAGGACGATGGGTACCGCCCGCCGTCCGATCGATTGCGTCATATCTAAGGGCCTCCCCTATGTGGCGAGGAGTACGCCACAGTGGCATGAGACGTCGCGGAACTCCGCCGTATTCCACGGGATGTTCGCCTCTACCGGCTGGCACTCATGCTAACTGTGATCTGCAGCATCATGCGCAAGGGTGGGTGCGCTGGCGCAACAGCCTGGCATGGTCTATGGGAGGGCGCGTCGGTGGAGGTGATCCAGCTACCGCATAGTGGCTCGGTGCTCGATAGCTGCTGAAGCCCCCTCTGGCGGCCACAGCCGGCAAAGGTTATCATACCCCCGCGTCGAACACTGGGGCCGTGCCTGGTCGCAGACCAGGCCGTTTTGGTACGCCTGGCTCGGCCCACCGTGGATCAGCCAGTCCTTCCCGGGACGGTGTCACCCTTTCGGGAGAGCCTCAAGCATGAGATCGAGCGAGCCCGCGCTCATTCGGCACGGGTGCTCGCGAGGGGAGCTGTCGGCATGGACTTCGAGTTCAGTGAGGATCAGCAAGCGGTACTCGATGCGGTGCGGGAGTTCTGCGAGGAGGAACTGAAGCCGAAGGCAGAAGAGACGGACGCCTCGGGCGAGTTCCCGTGGGAGAACCTCCGGAAGATGGCCGAGTTGGATCTCTTCGGGATCCCTGTGTCTGAGGAGTATGGCGGCCTCGGCATGGACTTCCTCACCTGGGCCGCCGTAGGTATGGAGATCTCCCAGGCATGCACCACGACCGGCGCGGTATTCGGCGCCCACATGCTCGCGCAGTATCCCCTGATGCTCTTCGGGACCGAGGAGCAGAAGCGAAAGTACCTCACTCCCCTCGCGACGGGTGAGAAGATCGGGGCCTTCGGTCTGACCGAGCCCGGCGCGGGCTCCGACGCGGGCAACGTGCGCACGAGCGCCGTGCTGCAGGACGGCTACTATGTCCTCAACGGCAGTAAGATCTTCATCACCAACGCGGGTCCGGCGGAGATCTACATTGTCATTGGCAACCTCCAGCCGGATCGCGGCGCCCGCGGCATGACCGCCTTCATCTTCGAGACGGGCTACGAAGGCTTCACCATCGGCAAGAACGAGAAGAAGATGGCGTTCCCCTCGTTGCCGAACCGGGAGCTCATCTTCCAGGATGCCAAGACTCCTGCGGAGAACGTCCTGGCCGGCGAGAAGCGGGGCTTCCGCGTGGCCATGCAGACCCTGGATGTTGGCCGAATCGGCATGGGCATCGGCGCCGTGGGCGTTGCGGAGGCCGCGCTGAAGCACGCCCTGAGCTACGCCAAGGAGAGGGTTCAGTTCGGTCAGCCCATCTCGGCCTTCCAGGCCATTCAGGTAAAGCTGGCGGACATGGCGACGGAGATCGAGTGCGCTCGGCTCCTGTGCCTCCAGGCAGCATGGCTCAAGGACGCGGGCAAGCCCTTCGAGAAGCAGGCCGCTATGGCCAAGCTGTTCGCCTCCGAGGTCGCCATGCGAACCACTACCCAAGCGGTCCAGGTCCTGGGCGGCTACGGGTACACGAAGGAGTTCCCCGTCGAGCGGCTCATGCGCGAGGCGAAGCTTTTCGAGATCGTTGAGGGCACCTCGGAAATCCAGCGCCTCGTCATCGCCAATCACATCCTGAAGTAGGGAGCGCGCTGTTGAAGATCGTTGTCTGCATCAAGCAGGTACCAGCCACGACCAATGTGCGGATCGACCCCGAGACGAACGCCCTGATCCGTGAGGGTGTTGAGTCCCAGGTCAATCCTTTCGATGAGAACGCCCTCGAGGCGGCCCTTCAGGTCAAGGACGGCTACGACGGGGAGTGCCAGGTCATCGCCTTGACCATGGGCCCCCCTCAAGCCGAGGCGGCTCTCCGTGACGCCGTCGCAATGGGTTGCGACGACGCGATCCTGCTGACTGACGGCGCCTTCCGGGGCGCGGATACCCTGGCTACCTCATACACCCTCGCGCAGGCGATCCGGCGGATTGGCGACGTGGATCTGGTTCTCTGCGGCAAGCAAGCCATCGATGGCGACACGGCCCAAGTGGGGCCGGGCGTCGCCGAGCACCTCGGCGTGCCCCAGATCACCTTCGCCATAGAGCTGTCGCTAGAGGGAAGGAAGATCACCGCCAAACGCATGCTGGAGGACAGTTTCGAGGTCGTCGAGTGTCGTATGCCAGCCGTTGTCACAGTGGTGAAGCAGATCAACGACCCACGTCGCGCCTCCATGAAGAACGTTCTGAAGGCGCGGAAGCGGGAGATCACGCGATGGACGGCGGAGGACATCGATGCTGACCCGGACCGGATCGGCTTTCAAGGGTCACCGACGGTGGTCTGGAAGGTGTTCGCGCCCGAGGGTCGCAAGGGCGGTCGGAAGCTGGAGGGCGAGGTCGGGGACGTCGTGCATGCCTTGGCCGACGAGATCCTGGAGATACGCAAGGGCCTGAGCACGGCGTAGGAACGCCCTCGCCCACGCGAGGAGCACTGACCTTGCTCGCGCCTACGGCAGGGCAAGCCCCGGCGCGCTTGGTGACAACTGACCCATAGAGAACGGATCCGCAACCAATGGCTCTGAACATCAAAGAGGAACTCTGCACGGCCTGTGGCCTCTGTGTGCGCGTCTGCCCATACGAGGGCGTCGTCGTGGAGGGCAACACGGCCGTCTTCACCGAGCGCTGCAACCTCTGCGGCCAGTGCGTCTCCTCGTGCCCCGTCGACGCGATCGTCGTGGAGCTCCCGAAGAAGGGCGACGTTGACACGAGTCTCTGGTCGAACGTCTGGGTGCTGGCCGAGACCGAGGACGGTCGCCTGAAGGGCGGGACCATCGAGCTCCTTGGCCAGGGCCGGCTCCTCGCCGAGGCGCGCGGCTGCGCCCTGGAGGGCGTCGTTCTGGGCGACCGGTGCGACGAACTCGCCAAGGACATGATCGCCTTCGGAGCGGACAAGGTGTACGTGGTTGAGGACCCGGTGCTGGCACGCTATCGCACCGGGCCGTTCGCCTCGGTCATTGCCGGACTCATCCATGACCGGAAGCCCGAGATGGTGTTGATCTCAGCGACGCCCCAGGGACGCGACCTGGGATCGCGGCTCGCGGCGAGGATCGGCGCGGGCTTGACCGCCGACTGCACGGGGCTCTCGATCTGGGACGAGGAGCCGCTCCTCCTGCAGACCCGCCCCGCCTTTGGTGGCAACATCATGGCGAGCATCCTGTGCCGCGAGGCTCGGCCGCAGATGTCCACCGTCCGTCCCAACGTGTTCAAGAAGCCCCAGGCAGACCCGAGCCGCACCGGCGCCATCGAGAGGGTCGCCGTCCATCTCGACGAGAAGCATGCCATGACGAAGATCCTGGAGGTCATCCGCGAGGAGGGTGGCGAGGAGGTAAACCTCGCGGACGCTCAGATCATCGTCTCCGGGGGCCGGGGGATCCAGGCGCCTGAGAACTTCGCGCTGATCCGCTCTCTGGCCGAGGTGTTGGGGGCCGCCGTAGGAGCCTCGCGCGCGACCGTTGACGCAGGCTGGATCTCGGCCACCCACCAGGTTGGCCAAACCGGTAAAACAGTCTCGCCCAAGCTGTACATCGCGTGCGGGATCTCGGGCGCGATACAGCACCTGGCCGGCATGAGCAGCTCCGACTACATCATCGCCATCAATCGAGACCCCTCGGCGCCCATCTTCGAGGTTGCGGACCTAGGCGTCGTGGGCGATGTGTTCCAGATCGTGCCCGCTCTGCGTGAGGAGCTCGCGAAGCGCCTCGCCGAGTGACGCGAGGCGCTTCGGCGCGCCCACGGAGTGCCTACGGGTTATTGAACCATGCCTCCAGGAAGGCATCCAGGCTGCCCGGGTACTCGGCCTCGGCGAGGAACTCCGTGCCGATCTGATTCCCCCAGGCGTAGCTGATGTAGGTTCGGCCACGGAACTCGCACAGGTCCACGTCGGAGTTGTTCCGGTTCTGGGCCGCGAGGATGTGGTCACGCTCCGCCTCGGATAGCCTCGGGTTCGCGAAGCGCTTGTCCTCGGGTGACACCTCCATGAGGGGTCCGAAGCGGTTCGGCTCCCAGTGCACGAGGTCTGGCGAACGCACGATGTATGGCAGCCACTGCGGACCCTCGAGGGCCTCCAGATAGATCATGTAGTACAGCCCGTTCTGCCATCTCAAGGCCGGACAGGCGGAGTAGCGCTCTCGCGTGAACACACACTCGGCGGGCAGGAGCTCCCAGTGAACCAGGTCGTCGGACCGCGCGAACCGCATCGTGAAGGGGTTGCCGACGACCTCGGGCGGCGCCCCCACCTCGATGGCCATGACGTAACCCTCGGGGCCGCGGCATACGCTCGTGTTGAACAGCTCCCACCCGGGCAGCTCCAGAGCCACGGACTCATCCCATGTCCGCAGGTCTGACGAGCGCCACAGCCGGATCACCGACTCTCCCCAGCCACCGAGGCCGTACACCCAAACGGCCCCATCCTCCACATAGGCGCAGCCCAGGTGAGCGCCCGTCGCGAAGGCTGGCGTCGGCTCACCTGTCGCCACATCGACGAATCGGAAGTAGGAGTCGCCGGTGGCGTTGGCGGTGTACTGCTGCCGGACGTACTCGAAGCGGTAGAGTCTATCCTTGAAGACCACGGGAGTGGCCTCGACGAGGTCGCACTCGATGGCGCCCGCCTTGACGATCACCGGCGGACGCGTGTTCGCGCCGCGCGGCTGGAATCCGTACAGCCGGAGTATGCTCGGGGGCGGCGCCGCGTCGCGAGGCTGGTCACGGTTCGCGCCGAGGGTCTCCCATCGGAGCGAGTAGCTGGTGCCGTTCTGCGCCGAGCCCTGGTCGCCCGACCAGCGCACCCCCATCCCCTCCAGGGCCGACTCCGGTTGGTTGAGACCGGGCGGACGGGCGGGATCGCGCACGATCGAGCCAATCGGCTTCAGCGTCTCCGGGTCCAGTCGCCATGTCCCGCTGCCGTGCAGCCAGTGGGACCAACTCTGGGAGAGAGAGCCATCCGGCTCTCGCCCGACGGCTCCCACCTGGACGAGGGCCGGCACGGAGCCGCCGCCGCTGAACTCCCATCGGTGTTCCCAGTCGCTCGTCTGGTAGATCCGCCAGCCGTCGTCTTCGAGGCGCGCGCTGTACGCCTGAGTGTTCCCCTCGGCATCGAACTTGTGGTAGCTCAAGAGGGGCCTGGCTTCGTGGTCGAAGCCGATGGCGAGGTTCATGTTGATCATCCCGCCGCGAACGGGCACAGGATCGACGATCTCCCCTGTGCCTAGAGTGATGGGCAACTCAAGCGCCTCGCCGCGGCTCGTCTCCCAGTGGACCAGGTCCGCACTGCGCGCGTACGACAGATCGTGATTGGTCTCGCAGCCCGGCTCGTCGCGCCACATCCAGGCCAGATGGTACCGCCCGTCAGGCCCGAGCGTCGGTCCGGTGAAGTAGGCGTTCATCGCCCCGCCACCAGACAGAAGCGGCTCATCCATCAGGCGGCGCCACGTCTGAGTCCCGTGATCGTAGCGGTTGAAGAGCTGCTCCCCGTTGCCGCTCTGGCCATCTCGGTAGGTAAAGATCAGCTCGTTGTTCGGGCCGCGGAAGAAACGCGGGTACGTGACACGGTCCTCTCGCTCGCCGACCATGCGGTCGACGCGGAGGAAGCTACCGATGTCCAGTGGCCGCTCTGTCCGGAAGTACTTGAGTGGGTGTCCGTGGAGGTTCCCCGAGAGGTGGATGAAGCCGTCATCATCCACGTGCACGGCGATGTAGTTGTGGCTATCCCAGCCGACAGTCTCCGGGAGGACGACCCTCTGCCAGTCACGTTCACCGAGGTGGCGGCTCGCCACCGTCATCCGTCGCTCGGCATCGTAGTAGGCGACGAACTGCTGGTCCCCCCGTGTCAGGAGCGCGAAACCCACCGGATGCCCGGCCCAGACCGGAGCGATGTCGAGCGCCTCCACAACGATGGGTTCACCGGGGGCAGCGCGCACGGCGCTCGAGATGAGGAGGAGACCGGCGCTCAGCGCCACGAGACGGCATTGGGTTCCCACAGGCATACACCTCCGACTGGCGCCTACAGGCCGGCTGATGGCGACTTCCCGCCGACCTCCACAGGCACCTCGTCCATGATCTCTATTCGGGTAGCGCCGACGCGGCAGCGACAAGCCCGCACGCCAACCCCTGCGGCCCATGCCTCGGCGAGGGCCGCAGCGAACTCGGGGTCTCTCTCGGTGAAGGGCCGGACCACCCGCGCGTCGGAACGCTGCACCACGAACCACACCTCGAAGGCGCCGCCCGCACGACTCGCCTCGGCCATCTCTATGAGATGCCGGGCGCCGCGAAGGCTCGGAGCGTCAGGGAAGCGTGCGACGCCGTTCTCAACATAGTTGACGGACTTCGTCTCCACCATGAGGAGGCCGCCTTCGCGCGCCAGCACAAGGTCCAGGCGTCCCGAGCCGAAGGCCGGCTCACTACTGTGGACCCTCCAACCGGCGAGCGTTCCGATCCTCCCGTTGTCCACGGCCTCAGCCAGAAGCCGCGGAGGCATCCTCGAGTCGACTCCCACCCACCGGCCCCGGAAGCGTACCAGCGTCAGATCATACTGGGTCGCCCTACCCTCGCCCGTAGCCCGTGTCAGGAGCACCGGGGCACCCTCGGTGAGCAGCTCGTGCATCCGCCCGCTGTTTGGCACATGGACGTACACGCTCCGGCGACCGATCCTTACCGTGGCGGCGAACCGGTTCTCTCTGCGCACGAACTGAGCCGGCTTCAGGGCACTTAGGAATCGCATGGGGCATCTTGGTTTCATGTTCTCGGCCGGCGGTGTCCGGCCTGCTCAGGAGGGGTCGGATAGCATCGAGGGAAGCCTGCTACAGGAGGCGTCAGACTTGGTTCCCGACCGGGTGGAGCAGGTCAACGTGGACACGGAGCTGCTGGCATGGGCTCGGGCATGGATCCAGACGAGTGGCGAGGACGCCGCGACAGCGCGCGGGCACGTCATTAGCGCCGCAGCGGCCGTGGCGCTCGGTGACGCTGTTGCGCCTGAGACTACGGTTCCCACACGCCTCTACGACGCCTGCCGGCAGCTGGACGGCCAAGCCCTGGGCCAGCTCTACGAGTGCCTGCTGACCGGTGACACCCGCGCATCGGCCGACCGTAAGCGACAGGGCAGCTACTACACGCCTCTCTGGCTCGTGGAAGCGCTGCTGGATCGGGCCCTGGAGCCGTTCCTCCGAAGCTGTTCGTCGCCAACCGAAGTGCTGGATCTGCGGGTGGTCGACCCCACGATGGGAGCTGGCGCGTTTCTCCTGCGAGCGGCCGCTCGGATGGCTCGTCGGTGCGAGGAGCTGACTGGCCCCGGCCCACAGTGGCGAGCTCGCATCGCCGCGCAATGCCTGTTCGGGGTGGACGCCGATCCCGCCGCGGCCAAGGTGGCCCGCATGGCCTTGGCGCTCGACTGCCCTGGGTCGCGGCCCCACGACCTCTCAGATCACCTCGTTCATGGCGACGCGCTTGCGGACCCCCTGCCGGGGCCGGGCCGCTACCACGTTGTGGTCGGGAACCCGCCCTGGGAGAAGGCGAAGCTCCTCGATGCCGAGTACTTCGCGGGCCGCGATGGCGCTGTTGCCAAGGCCGTCAATGCGGCGCGCCGCGGGGCGCTTATCGCTGGCCTGGAGGAGTCCGACCCGGCGGTAGCTGAGGCTTACCGGCGAGCCGCGGATGAGTCCGCCGCACGGATGCGCTGGTACCGCGAGTCGGGGCGCTACCCACTATCCAGCGCCGGCGACGTGAACCTCTACGCGCTCGTCGTGGAGCGTGTCCTTGGCCTCCTCGAACCGCGAGGTCTGGCGGGGCTGCTGGTGCCCAGCGGCATCGCTACCGACCACAACACGAGCCGCCTGTTCGGGCACCTAGTCCGGACCGGCCGGCTTCACGAGTTATTGGACTTCGAGAACCGGGATGGCGCGTTCCCCGACGTCCACCGGGAGCAGCGTTTCTGCCTGCTCACCCTTGGCGGCGCTGGACGGACCCGAGGCCGGTTCCGATGCGCGTTCGGGCTCAGCAGAGCGACGGCCGCCTGTCGCCATCCCCTTGAGATCGACCCCGAAACGGTCGCCCGGCTCAACCCGCGCACGCTGAACCTGCCGCTGCTCAGATCGAGCGCCGACTTGGCGATCCTCGAGCAGATGCACCGGGTGGCGCCGCCCTGTACCCCCGCCGACGGCCCCTCCGGAGGAGCCTGGGGGCTTCGGTACGTCCGGATGTTCGACATGAGCCGCGACTCGGCACTCTTCGAGAGCGAAGAGACGGAGGGATCGGCGCCTCTGTACGAGGGGAAGATGATCTACCTCTACGACCACCGACACGCAGCGGCGCGTACTACCGACGAGCGTGCGCAGAGCACATCGGCCAGCGTACCTGTGTCCGAGGAGGCGAAGCGGGATCCTGCCTTCGCGCCCAGCCCTCGTTACTGGGTGCCCAGGACCGAGGCGCAGCGGCGCTTGCCCCCGGCTGCGTGGAGGATCGCTTTCCGCGACATCGCGAACCCGAACAACGAACGCACCCTGATTGCGGCCGCCATCCCCGGTGACGTCGCCTGTGGCAACACGCTGCCACTGCTGTGTGCTGAATCGGTGGACGGCGAGCGCCGGGCGTGCCTCCTTGCGAACCTCGCCTCGCTCCCGCTGGACTACGTGGTACGCGCCAAGGCAGCATCACGACACGCGAACTGGTACCTCGTGCGGCAGCTTCCCGTGTTCCCACCGGAGCGGTATGACGACACCGAACTGCGTCGCTACGTCGTCGACCGGGTGCTGGCCCTCTCCTATACCTCGCACCATCTAGCGCCGATGGCCGTGGACCTGGGGCAGCCGCGCACTCCCGCCCCGTGGACGTACGACCCTGATGAACGGCGACGCCTGCGGTGTGAGCTGGACGCCCTATTCATGGCTCTCTATGGACTCGACGCGGAGGCGATCGAGCACGTCCTGAGCAGCTTCGACGTACTCAGGCGGAGGGAGGAGCGTGCGCACGGCGAGTTCCTCACGGCTCGTCTGATACGCGAGGCCATGGCCGAGGCGCGGACCATCGCCGGCCGACGAGCTGGGTACCTCAGCCCAGGAGCGCCTCCTCGCGCTCGATGATCTCCCAGGCCCTACGATGGTAATAGCGGTATCCCTCGAGGGGCGTGCAGTTGGGGATGCGGTGATCCAGCCCCAAGATGCAGCCGCCGGTCGCGATCAATGGCGGGATCTTGTACTCAAGCTCCGCGTCGATGATCGCCGCCCCTCGCTGAAGCGCGAACTTGTCGAGCCCTCCGCAGAAGGCGAGCCTCGTCCCGAAGCGCTCCCGGATCCGCACGACGTCCATGCCCGCCGCCGGCTCCATGGGGTGCATGCAGTTCACGCCGGCCTCGAGGAAGGCCTCGATCACGGGCTCCATGTTGCCATCGGAGTCCTGATCGAACACCCGAGCGCCTCGGTCTCGGAGGATGCTCCACACCTTGCCGTAGTACGGCGCGATGAACTCGCGCACCTGGGCCGGTCCAGCCAGTGGTCCGCTCTTGCCCGCCATGTCCTCATGGACCGAGAGCTGATCCACGGTCACAACCGCCGACACGCGCTCAAGTACGCGCACCGCCGTGTCCGCTAGGGTGTCGAGGATGGCATGCATCAACTCGGGATCATCGTGATAGGCGACGCACGCGGCAGCGTCGCCCATGAGTTGCCGTGGGGTGTCGAAGCCACCTGGGATCGAGACCACCGTTGCTCGGTCGGCAGCAAGGTGGGCGCGCGCCGTTGCCTCCCAGTGTCCGGCGAGGCGCTCCTCGCTGAAGGCGTAGTGGTGGCGTATCCTCAGCCAGTCATCCATCGTTCTCACGGGGAAGTCCAGTGGCAAGGGCAGCGTCGCTCGCCCCTTGGGGAGCTTCATCGTGCGGCCCATGGCGTCCTGGTAGATGAGGGCTCGGTCCGAGTCCTCGATCACCCGGGTAGGCTGACCGCCCATCCATCCGGTGTTCACTGGGATGGCCCCGGTCATGGGACATCGGAAGCGGAAGGCGCGGAAGCTGAGCTCGTCGTCGGTGGCGCCCTGTGCGAGCCACTCCTCTTTGAGTCCGATGAGCGGCCCGAACAGCTCGGTGAATAGGGCCCGCTCATTGGCCTGGAAGGTCATGTGGTCGAGGTACTCCTCGCGACACACCGAGCACCGACGCTCGATCGCCAGATCCTCGTGTCGTGTCCACCGAAGCCGCGGCAAGGCACTCCCCCCTCCGACCCTCGCGCTACGACCCGCCGTTGACCGGCTGCGTTGTGAGTCTAACGAAGGTGATGGTCTCGTACGGGTGTCGGTCGCCCTTCTCGAAGAGCAAGCCGATCGAGCCATCTGGCAGCGACGCAAGGCAGGAGTAGGCGGAGGGACCTGGATGCACCAGGTAGGAAGCCGCCCATGTCCCCCCATCGTCCTCGCTGAGCCGGACGGTCATCGCGACCCGGTCCTCCGTTGAAGCCGGATTGGCGAACAGCAGGCGTCGGTCACCGGAGTCCGAGGCCATGACGCGGATCAGGCTCCCCTGGCAGTGAGGCTCGGGAAGGCCTGGATCCTCACTGATGGGATCCCACGACTCACCACCGTCCCGACTGATGGCCACCATGCGCTGGTTGGTCTGCAGGATACCGCCATGGGTGCGCATGTTCAGAAGCAGCGTGCCATCCGAGCGCTCAACTACCTGGCACTCGTTGGTGCCCGGCTCGGTAGCGCCCCCAAGCGTCCACGAGGCTCCGCCGTCGTCCGAGTAGATCACGTGTGAACGGTATCCATCGGGGCCATCGTGGTCGCACGGGATGACGAGCCGGCCACGGAACGGCTCCTGGCGAAGCCGAATTCCCACCCCGGGGCCCGTCGCATACCAGGTCCAGGCGGGTAGCTTCGTGTCCGCCGTGATCTCGCGAGGGGTGTCCCATGACTCTCCCTCGTCCAGGCTGCGGGTGATCCACACCGTTCGCGTGCCACGGCTGGTTCCCGCGATGATCTCATGCTCCCGATCCTCGCCCAGATTGTGGGTAAGCAGCAGCCACAGCGTCCTCGTAGCCTCATCCTCGACGACGCATGGGTTACCGACGGTGTTGGGGCCGTCGTCCCAGACCACCTGACGATCTAGCCAGGTCCGCCCACCGTCCATGGACCGCCGAAGCACAAGGTCGATGTCGCCGCTATCCGATGAATCGTGGACGCGCCCCTCGCAGAAGGCGAGCAGCGTGCCACTGGATGTGGCATGGAGAGCGGGGATGCGGTACGTATGGTATCCGCCCTCGCCGGATACGAAGAGCGGCTGAAAGAGCGGTGACGGGACCTGAGCCAGGGATCCCGCATCATCCAGGCCCAGGTGCAGGGTGAGAAGTGCAAGCGGCAGATACTGCATCGGTGTCTCCTGTCGTTGTCTCCTGCAGGCTCTCGGATCGGGCCATGACTGCCTCACGTTGGACCCAGTGTCAGCTCGACCTCCCCCGGCAGGTCAAAGGTCACTCGAACCCAAGGGATCGCGACCCCGGCCCGTGCCGCGACGTTCGTCGGGTCCTCGTACAGCTCCGACTGAGTGGGTGCGCTCCGAACAACGGTCACTCCTTCGCTACGCGTGCCCCGCGCTGCCGCGTCCCTCGTGTCGACGAGCAGCAACTCCGCAGGGCCCTTCAGCCTCGGGGAGGTCCTCAGGATCACCCGGCCAGCGCTCCCGTCGTAGGCGCCGCCCACGAAGCGATGGACGCCCCGTAGCTGGTCCCTTCCGAGGTAGCTCAGGGCGAGGGCAGCGGACGGATTGCCTGCGGGATCGAAGAGCTCACAGGCGAACTCCACGCCCGCCTCCCGCGCCAGGTAACGTAGGATCGCGGGAGCTGCCTGAGCGTAGAACTCGTCGCACTCGCCACCAGTCTCCGCTGGGACCGGGCCCGCGAAGAGCACCACGCGACCAAGCCCCAGGGGCCGTTCCGCTATGGCCACCGCACCTGCCCTGCCCCGCAGCAGCGGGCGCCACGGCCGTCCGGGGAAACCGGACCAGACGGGCGCCGGGCAGTTCGTCGGCACAGCCTGCGGGTGCTCAGTCAGGAGCCCTCGCATCGACCCGACGGGTGTCAGCGGCCCGCTGTCAAGCCGCGTGTCGGGGAGCGCCGCCTCAGCCTCGCGGCGGACCCTGCTGGCGCCCCCTGGGGGCTCCAATGTCCAAGCCAGGGAGTCTCGACCGAAGGCCACGAGGGTACCTCCATCGGCAACCCACGCCAGCAACTCGTCGCGGGCTGCCGCAGTGAGGAGGGTCGGTCCTGTGCTCGGGAGGACAGCCAGACGACGTCCACGCAGCGCCCCTGCCTCGACCAAGGCCTCGGAGAGAACATCAGGCAGCCCCAGGAATCGCGCCCAGTTGTACCCCCACGCATCCCTTGCGCCGCAGTTGGCTAAGGCCGGGTCGTATACATGGGAGACATCGCGGTTGCGATAGCTCGGTGGACGGACCCAAGCCGTAGCCACGGAGTGGAGCATCACGACGGGGCTCGGGGGCGGTAGCGCTGCCTCCTGAGCGTAACGCGCCACCTCCGCGAGCGCTCGGACTGTCTCAGTGGGCCGCGAACCAATGACCTCGGCGCTCGTCAGGTGTCCCAGATGCGCGAAGTTCAGCTCTGGTGTCCCCGACAGCAGGAGATTCAGGCAGATGCGCGCCAGTTCATCGCGAGTGAACCGGTTGCCATCGTTCTCCGTGCAGACGCCGGCGGCGCCGATCTGCCTTGCCGTGGCATGGGCGAGTCGCAGATCCAAGAGGCTGTGGGCGTTCGTTAGGTGCAGCACCACCCGATCAGGCTCGGTGATCGACAGGAAACACCGCGCCGAGTCCGTCCCTTGATAGGCACAACAGTCACCTACCGAGTACTTCACACCCACCTGAAACTGAGACGACGCCGTGATGCGATCAACCTCGCCCGCCACCATCGCGGCAAGGTAGTCGGTCCTCCACTCCATGAGGTCCAGCCACGCCGTATCGACCCGAAGTGACACGAGGCCGTCCGCGGGCGTGGGGACGAAGTGGGCGCCCAAGCCCTGAACCTCGGCGTGGCTGACGCCATAGTGCGCGGACAGCCACTCGCCGAACCGCTCTCTGGCCAGAGGGTCATAGCAGAGCAGCTCTGGCGAGGACCAATCGGGGCCCATGTAGTACTCCACCTCGCCGAAGTACGAGGGCGGCGCGACATAGACGCGACCGATCCGCTCATCTGACCCGTACCGCGCGCAGAACTCACTATGCAGCCGCGCCCACTCCGCCCTGAAGGCCGGATCGAAGGGGTTCTGGCGGTCCGCTCGGGAGGTCCCATCGGGCCCCACAACGGGCTGCCACGGTATGGAGCGCATGTGAGGGGTGAGGGTCACCGCGACGCGGATTCCCCGCTCGGCGTACTTCGCCAGGAGCGCCTCGAACGCCCCGAAGTCGAAGGGGTGAGCAGGCGACGAGGCTTCGGGGTACAGCAGGACCTCCGGCGTTGCAGCGAGATCACGCAGGATCGCCCACTGCGTCTCATCGAGGTCTTGGGGCGGTTCCACGACGATCACCCCGACCCCAGGCTTCGAGGTCCCGAAGAGCGTCAGTGCGATGAGCAGTTGAGCCACGGCGAGATCCCCTCAGGTGTTCCTCGCAGAGTAGTTCATGCAGGTGAAGCGCGTACACCTCCGGGAACTGTCCGTTCGCTGAGGAGGTGTCCCCGTGCGCAACGCCATTCCCTGGCTGGCCGCTCTGGCCGCCATTGCTCTGCTGTTGATCGGCTGGCAACCCCACCAGGGCCTGTCAGGCCTTCAGACGGTTCGCACGGCGTCGGAGCTCGTGGAGGCGGTGTCCGAGTGTTCTGGGCGGACCATCCTGCTGGAGCCGGGGGCGTACGTCTTGGAGGACACCGTCGATCTCAGCAGCATGAGTCACGTGAACCTGGTGGGTTCCGGCTGGAACACCACGATCCACAAGACCGGTCCCGGTCCCGCGCTGCTGCTCGATAGCTGCCACTTCACCGTCATCAAGGACCTCATGGTCACGGGTTCCGACGGGGCGGAGGATGGCGTTGTCTATCGCGGCACGAGTAGCTCCAACATCCTCGAGCACTGCCGCCTATCCGGCTTCGCCCGCAGTGGGGTGCGCTATGAGGGCAGATCCGAGCAGCCCATGTCGTCGAACACACTCAAGGACTCCCACTTCATTGACAACCTGGGGGTTCAGCTACACTCCATCTGGAACAACGACTTCCTCATCGTGGGCAACCAGTTCGGGCGCTGGGAGGAGGCGCCCCAGGTCGGATGCTGGCTCGAACACTCGTCGGCTGGGAGTTACACGCTCAACTACCACTGGGACAACGACATCGCCTTCCGGCTCGGCCCCGGTTCAGACTATAACCGCATCGAGAATAACCGGTTCGAGGAGAGCCGTACCCACGGCATCCTCATCGGCGACCCCGTCGAGCCGAACCAGTGGAACCGGTTCAACACCATCACGGGCAACACGATTCACACGAACTCCAAGACGAACTGGCGCGAGTATGCCGCCGTGATCGCCTATGACGCCCACGACACGATCTTCAACTCCAACCAGGTCTTCAGTTGGTACCCGCCGGATACCCAGCATAGCGAGGGGTTGGTTCTGGAGCGCGGCAGCTTCGACTGGCTCGTGACCGGAAACATCCTCCGGCACCAGAGCGGGCTGGCGATCCGCGCGCAGTCCGATCACGGCCATCTGATCAAGGACAACCTCGTCGACACGGAGCCATGGGGCGAGGATGACGCCGATCGGTAACCCTCAACCCCGCTCGGCCTCCTCGATCGCTTCAAAGAAGGCCACGATGTTGGGCCAGGGCACATCGGGCTCGACCACGTGTGTCGGCGCGAGGAATAACCCGCCCGAGGCGCCGACCTCGTCGATGAGCCGGTGAACGGCTCGCTTCACTTCGTTCGGGGAGCCGAAGGGGAGGGTGCTCTGGGTTCCTACGCAGCCCCAGAAGGCGAGGGAGTCGCCATACTCCGCCCGCAGTTCGAAGGGATCCATGCACTCCGGCTGCACCGGGTTGAGCACATCGATCCCCGACTCCATCAAGCCTGGGATGATGGCTCTCACATCGCCATCGGTGTGGTACCAGATGTGGATATCCGGGTTCACCGCCCTCGCGGCATCAGCCGCGCGCTTGAGCCGCGGGAAGAGCCACTCACGCCACATCGAGGGGCTCATCATGAGGCGATCCTGCATCCCCACATCGTCACCCAGCTGGAGCACATCAGCGCCCGCGCGGGCGATGCCCTCGGCACAGCGCACCACCTGCTCGGTGATACGGTCCAGCAGGAAGGCGGCCATCTCCTCGCGCTCGATGAAGTCCAGCATCAGCTCGTTCATCCCGCGGACCTGCCACGCAACCTCCCAGATGTGGCCGGCGAACCCGCCCACGGCGAAGCCCGCCTCATGGTGGGCGCGAGCGACCTCCCCGGCCGCGTCCGACACGGTGTAGCTCGGCCACGGGTACTCCTCATACTGACCCAGCGAGTTGAATCGCTGAGCCGGAAAGCGGAGGCCCCAGAAGTGGTAGAAGTTCGCGGGTACGCGCGCCGTGCCATAGTCATCGATGGTGGTGCCCTCGGGGAGGTCCTGATCGGCATAGTAGCGGCTGAAGTCCGCTGTCTCGCTCGTTCGCTCGGGCCCGATGTGGCGCATCTCCATGCCGAAGTAGGTGGCGGGATCGCTGCTGCCGGTCTCCCGCCGGAACCGCTCGAACGCAGCCGGCGTGAAGCCCATCTCCTTCGGGAAGGCTCCAGGGTGCTGGTGGCGCAGGGTCATCAGTACGCGCTCGCGCGGCGTGGGCATGCTCGGCGGCACTCCTCGATAGCTAGGGGGCGACTTGCAGGGCGGCCAGCACCTGCTTGAACTCGGGCTGAAGGTGTTCCCATTGGCTGATGAGCGACTGGAATGTGACGATGACGACTTGTCCGCTCGACCTCAGGAAGTAGAGCTGCATGACCTGCAGCTTCTGCTGGTCGCGTTCGTACTGGAAGACGATCTTCGCCACCGGCGGCGTCTGAGTGGTCATGATCTGCTCTGCTATGATCACCATGCTTGGGTTGGCCTGCACCAAACTGTTGCGCTCGGCCGTGGCGTAGGCTTCGAGCGTAGGCTGCGAGGACTCGTGGAGGGTTACCGTGACGCTGGGCCGGAATGGCTCAGTGTGGTTGGTCCTCACATACTGGTACGCCACCCCGGTCCTGGGGTTCGGGACGAGCTGCCAGCCGGCCACCTCGCGCACGCTCACCGGCGGCGCAGTCGGGTCCACTGCGGGTGCGGCAGGCTGTGGCGATACCACCTGTGGAGGCGTCGCGGGCACGGCCTCGGGCTCGGACCGGTCCCTGCCGCAGCCCGACATGAGGGCCGGGACGGAGAGCGCTAGCCAGATCGTCAGCCTGCATCGCGTCATGCGAATCATCGAGTCGCCGCTTTCCCTCTTGTGTCGCCGTGGCACGCAACTGGATTCAATCTCGGGCGCTTGCTCCCTTCTGCGGGACCGGATTCGGCACGACGGCGATGGCGCCGCGGCAATCGCGCGAGTGGCCTTGGAAGGGAAAACGCATGGGTTAGGCATAGATGAAGGATGTTGGTCATTGCCAGGAGATGCGCTCACCGTCCCGGGGGCAACCCGTTGACAGGCGAGCCGAACGGCGTGTTATGTTAGGCATCTCCAAGAGGAGTGCGGGGGTCTCCCGCGGCGGTGTGATAGGGAGCTAGGGTTCGTGCGTCGTTCTCTTCCCAACCTGGTTCGTGTGTTCGGGATTGTCTGGTGCGGTCTCACTCTTCTCTGCCATTCCGCATCGGCTGCGCCCGAGCCCGAGAAGCAGGATGTCACCCTCAACGAGGTCATCGCCAGCCCCTCCCACTACCGGGACGCCGATATGTCGCTTGAGGGACTGGTGGGCGATGCACGGCTTGCCCGGGGTCCCGAAGGTCGCACGTGTTCCTTCGCCCTGGTCAGTCCTAACAGCAATATGGGCCTCGCCATACTAGGCGCTGACGCGCCGGAAACAGGCCTGTACGTGCGTGTGGAAGGTCCTCTGCGGCTCGATCCGCGGCTGAACACCCCGTACATCGAGTCACCCCGGGTAACTGTCCTCCACGAGCTGCCCCTGTGGCTGCGTCCCGCTGACCATCAGAGCCTTGCCGCCCTCGGCGCCATCCTGTGCGCCATGGCCGCATGCCTTCTCCTCGTCAGCATCCGCCGACCCTCCAGCGTGGCGCCGTCGCCGGAGCGCTTCAGTGCTCTGATCTCGACCGCCGTCTTGCCTCCGCGCGCTGAGACCCCGGCCCCGGCGACCGTCGCCGAGTACGTCGCGCCCGCCCCGGACACCTCGATCGGTGACGAGGGTTGCGAGCCGGGAGCATCTGACGACGATACGCCACTAACGGCGGAGACCGTGTCCTTGGATCCGGAAGCTCTGGTGGCCGGGTCCGAGGGGCCGGCTCCATCTGGTCCTGCGGAGGGCGTGCCGGCCCGGGAAACCTCGACCGGTGACGAGAGTCCTGAGCCGACAGCATCGAGCGATGCGGCGCCCACGGCGGAGGCCGAGTCCGAAGAGCCCCCGACTGTGCCCGATGGGGACGCGTCCGTACCCATCGTCGGTATGGTACTGGAGGTCGTCGCGGGACCCGACCGGGGCAGGGTTTTCGAGGCGCGTGGCCCTAGAGTCACGATCGGCCGTTCGGAGGATCGCGACGTGCCCTTGACCGACGAGTTGGTCGCGCGCCATCAGGCGACCCTTACGCGCTCCAATGGGGTGGTGCTGCTCAGCTCTGAGGTTCCGGGCGCCGTAGTGTGTCTCAACTCCCGCCCGGTGCGCCAAGCGGAGATCGCGGCCCATGATGTCATTCGCATGGGATGCTCCGAGCTGCGCCTGATCGCCTCGCCATCAGCAGCGGAGCTAGGCCCTTCGGTACCCGCGCAATGAGCGATGACGTCCAGACCACTCCCGCCGAGGTCCCTGCCCTACCTGCCACACGCCCGGTGCGCGTTGGGTGCGCGGCGGCGCAGCCGGATGGGCTTGACCCCTGCCAAGCCGCCGTCGTCTGCGAGTGTCCCGCCGGAGGCGAGGTCCACTACGCCGCTGCGGCCTGCGTCATCGATGGCTCCCTCTCCCAGTCCAGAGGTGACATCGCGGCCTCCCTAGTTGCAGACCAGCTTGAGTCGGCACTCCAGTCTGGGCGAGCCCCCACCATTGGGGCGGGATTGGTGATGGCTCTGCACGATGCCGCAGAGGCCTTGAAGCGCCGCGCTAAGCTGCCTCACGACCCCGCGGACCTGAAGTGCAGTGCTGGTGTCGCGGTGCTGGATGACGGCAACTGGACCTTCGTTGAGGTCGGCGGCGCCCATGTGTTCCTGGAGCGAGGCCGGGCCGTCGGTCCGGTCTTCCGACAGGGACAGGCTGCCGATCCTCCTCTAGGCGATGAGGACTCCGCGCCCAGAGTCACGACGGCACGCGCTCTCCCGGGTGATCAGGCGCTGCTGCTGGGTGGCTACACCGCGGGCAGTCTCGACCTCGCCCGAGCTGCCCAGTCTCTCCGAGCTGCGCCCGATCTTGGGGAGGGCTGCAAAGCACTCGCCCGGGAGGCCCTCTCGACCCACCACACACCCCAGGCTCTGGCGTCCATCGTCCTGGATCGTCGGCCGCGTCGAGCACGATCTGTCGTGTTCCCCCTGCTATTCTCACTCGCTTTCGTGGTGGCTGCCCTCGGGTTCGCCTTCCTTGCCTGGACGGGAGGACCGACCAGACCGATCATCCCGCCCGAGGCGCGAAGTGCGAACCTGCTGCCCATCGCTGAGGAACCCCAAGGCGCCGGCGTCGATGTCGGCGGGGCTCCCGGCCTGGTGGATATCGATCTCCCCGACGTCGAGGCCGTGCCGCGCGATTCAGGCCGCGTCAAGGTGATCGGCGAGCCCGGACTCTGTTTCGAGGTCCTCGACCTGGCAACGGGCGAGTCCGTGTTGGAGGGCGAGATCCGCGAGGGACAGGACTCCTACATCAGCCAGGGCATTCCCGCTCCAGGTCAATACTCTGTGACGGTATGGGAGTCGGCAGAGAAGAAGGAGGCCCGCATGGAGGGGCTCGAGTTCCATCTGGAACGGGACGCAATCAGGATTGTCGATTCCCGCAGAGGACACGAGCACGAGCCAGCGCGATAGCAGGTCATCGCCTCGCCATAGGGAACTGCGGGACGGCTCGGGCGCACCTTCACGCACCATGGAGAGGACTCCCGGAACCAATGGAAGACACCCCTGAACTGAGGAGCCAGCTACGCGAGCTTGTCGTAGAGCGCCTCGCACTTGATGTTGACCCAACCGAACTCGACGACTCCGCCAACCTCATGGATGTCTACGGAGCCGACTCGGTAGGCCTCTTCTGGATCGTTGTGGGGCTGGATGAGGATCTCGGCGTGCAGGTCGGCGAGGACGAGTTCGATCTGGAGCGGTTCAGCAGCATCGAGAACCTAGCGAAGTTCCTCTCCGAGCGCGAGGCATAGCCCTCGCACCCACGGGGCGACCTGCCATGGAGAGCTACCAGTTCATCCCTTCGGGCAGCGAGGAGATCCTCACGGCCTACCATGCCGCCGTCGACGGATCGCCGCCCGTCCGCTGCGCCGTTCTGGTGGCTCCTCTCCACGAGGAGAAGAAGGCCGCCCACCGCCCCCTGGTGGACCTTGCCCGCGCGCTCGCGAACAGAGGTTGCGCCTGCCTGCGGTTCGATCCACGGGGCACGGGCGACAGCCCCGGCGTGGCGGATGACCTCTGCTTCAGCACGCTCCGACAGGATCTGACGGTCGCCATCGACCAAGCCCGCACTCTCTCCGGTCTGGAGAAGGTCAGCCTTCTGGGGGTTAGGCTGGGCGCCGATCTCGTGGCACTCGAAGGGCTCGCGGGCACTGAGGTGGATCACACCCTACTGTGCGTGCCTCTCATCAGCGGCGAGCGCTACCTGCGGGAGGTACGGATACGCGGGAGGATTCGAGGCGCGATGACCACCGCGGAGGGCGGCGAGGAGGCCTCCGGCCGGTCGGCAGGGTTGGACTACGGTGGGCACTATGTCTCCCCCGAGCTGATCGCCGACCTGGAGGCCCACGATCTGATGGTTGACGAGTCCCCCCTAGCGGCGCGGGTCACCTGCATAGACATCCGAGGCAGGGATAGCATGACGGCCCCCCTATCGGCCCTCGTTGCGAGGCTGCAGAGCCGAGGCGCCAGCGTCGATGCGCGGGTGGTGCTGGACGAGCCTTTCTGGAACGCATTGGGGCCCATCGTCCCTCGCGCGTTCATTCAGGCTGTGGTCGAGATCCTCACCGGTCGAGAGGACGAGGCCCGATGAGCCCGTCGGAGCGCTTCATCGAGTTCGTCGGCGAGAGCGGCGGGGTGCTCCGCGGCATTCTGCACGAGCCTGTCGAGGCGAGGGACCTGCCACCTGTCATCATGTTCTCAGGCTGGGGCGGCACACGGTATGGGCCCAACCGAATACTGCTCGAGGCGGCGCGGGATCTGGCCACAGATGGTCGCGCGGTTCTTAGGGTCGACTTCCGAGGTCGGGGAGACTCCGACGGATTTGTGGACGAGCATGACCTTCGGTCCCACATCATCGACGGCAGGACCATGGTCGCCTGGTCGCGACGGAACCTGGCGGATCGCCCGCCGGTGCTTCTGGGCATCTGCTCGGGGGGCGAGGTCGCGGTCGGCTGCCTCTTCGACGGCTTGGATGTTGACTCAGTCTGCCTCTGGTCGGCGCCCGTCTTCGCGGCCCAGGCCACGACCGAGAGGGTCGCCACGAAGCGAGCCTCCTACCTCAGGGAGTACGGGCGGAAGCTCTTCCGAGGTGAGACCTGGCGGAAGCTCATCGCTGGCGAGGTGCGGTTCGATATCATCCGGCGGGTGCTCGGCAAGGCAGGCGTGCACGTGAAGTCCGAGGACGAGCCGGCGGAGTTGTCGGCGCAGTCGGACTTCCTCGCGCGATGCGAGGCCGCGCTGCTCATCTACGGCACAGCGGACCCGATCGCCGCAGAGGCGATCCAGGCGTACCAGGCTCTCTTCAGCCGCGCAGGATGTTCCACTGAACTCCGCCATATCGAGGGTGCCAACCACGGGTTCTATGCCCTCGACTGGAAGCGTGAGGTGATCGAGAGCACCAGGGGCTGGCTGGCCGGTCGGGGTACCGCCTCATGAGGCGCATCCTCTTTGTCAGCCATGTGGGGGAGTTGGGGGGCGCGGAGCACTCCCTCGTTACGTTGGTCTCGTGCCTCGATCAGGGCCGCTACGACGCCCACGTTGCCCTGTCCACCATCGACTCCCCGTTGGGACGCGCGCTGTTAGAGCGGGGCGCTGAGACCCACGCCATCCCATCGCTGCGTCCGCTCCGCCGGCGCGACCCGTTCATGCCGATCACCCTCATCCGAGGCCAGCGCGCGTTGTCCGCCCTGGCACGGAGGCTGAGGCCGGACGTTATTCACGCAAATAGCGACGTGTCGATGGCGTACGCGGCCGGGCTCTACACGGAATCAGGCTCGGGGCGAGCCCCCTGGCGGATCGTCTGGCACCTTCGCGACATGCGAGGCGCGGGATACTGGGTCCGCCACCTTCGCGATCACTCTCACGCGCGCATCGCTGTGAGCCGAGCGGTGCTCGATCATCACGGCCTACACGCCTGCGAGCGGTCGCGAGTCATCTATAACGGAGTCGACCTGTCACGCTTCCGGCCGGGTGTATCGGGGGCGTCCATCCGACGCGAGCTGGCGATTGGCGCGGACCGTGTGCTGTGCCTCTGCGTGGCTCAGGCGGTCCCATGGAAGAACCTGGACACATTCGCCGGGCTCTCCGGTGAGGGGTACGAACGGCTGCTCATCGCCTATCCTCCCCCGGGAGGCAGGCCCATGGCCTGTCCCGCTTCTGGACCGGGGCTGCAAGTGGTCGGCTACCGCGACGATATGCCCGAGGTGTACGCGGCCGCGGACGTGCTCGTCCATCCGGCCATCGGCGAGGCCTTCGGCCGCACGGTGGTCGAGGCCATGGCGTGCGGAGTGCCGGTGGTCGCCTACCGCCATGGAGGACCCGCGGAGACGATCGTGCATGGAGTGAGCGGCCTGCTCGTCGACCCGAAGGAACCGGAGGCCTTGGAGTGTGCCGTGGATCGTCTCGTGGCCGACGCTGACCTCCGGGGCCGCCTCGCTGTCGGCGCGGCCGAGCGGGCCCGGGCGTTCTCCTCCGAGAGTCACGCGACCCAGGTGGAAGCGTTCTACGAGGATCTCATCGAGGGGGGAGCGGGGTGAGGGTCGGCATCGACTGCTCGGTCCTTCACGGACGCTTCTCCGGTGTGGAGAAGGCCGTCCGTGGGCTGATCGGAGGGCTGGCCGAGACCCAGGGCGAGCAGGAGCTGGTCCTCCTCTGTGGGCGCAAGCCGCCGCTCGATCTCCCGTTGCCATCGGGCATGGTGTGGCACTGCAGCGACTTCGACCCAGCCAACAGACTCCGCCGCATCGCCTTCCAACAGTGGGAGCTGCCCCGACTGGCCAAGCGCCTGGGCCTCGACGTGCTACACGGACCGGCCTATATAACGCCTGTTCACGCCCGCTTCCCGACTCTAGTGAGCGTGTACGACCTGATGGTCTTCCTCTATCCCGACCTCTGCGCACGAGCCAACCGTGTGCACTATCGCCTGGTCATGCCGCGCTGCGTGCCACGTTGCGAGCGGGTCCTCGTGCCTAGCGCCATCGTGGGCTCCTCGGTCGTGGAGACGCTCAAGGTGGATCCGGCTCGTGTCCGAGTGTCGCACCTTGGCCTGGACCCCATCTTCGCGAGGTCCCCAGACGCGGAGGAGGTCGCCTCCCTCCGGGACCGACTGAACCTGTCCGAGCGGTTCCTCCTGTTCGTCGGCAATCTGGAGCCCAAGAAGGGCCTCGATGTCCTCGTCCGCGCGCTGGGTAGGCTCCGCGAGGGCCCGCCCCTCGTTATCGCGGGCAAGCGCGCTTGGGGCGTGGGCGGACTCGATAAGCTGATCGCCTCTGAGGGCATCCAAGATAGCGTTACGTTCACGGGGTACGTGCCCGATGAGGATCTCCCCGCCCTGTACGCGGCGGCCCGCTGGTTCGTGTTCCCCTCCATCTACGAAGGCTTCGGCCTGCCGCCCCTGGAGGCAATGGCGTCTGGAACACCAGTGATCACCTCCGACGGTGGCGCACTCCCGGAGACCACCGGCGATGCCTGCGTCCGCGTCGAGGCGGGCAGCGTAGAGGAGCTCGCGGAGGCGATATCGGCTTCCTGGGGCGACGATGCCCTACGCGAGAGCCTGTCACGTGCCGGCGTCGTGCAGGCGAGCCGGTTCTCCTGGAGAAACCACGCTCTGGACGCGCGGCAGCTCTACGCGGAGGTGCGCCATGGACCCTAGCGCGCGGATCGCCTATGTGCTTGGCTCGTTCCCGAGCCCATCAGAGACGTTCATCCTGACAGAGATGTCTCTGCTGCGAGAGCGGGGCATTGAGCCACTCGTCGTCGCACTCGAGCGTGGCCCCGATGTGGGCGACGACCGCGTCGCGGCTCTTGAGGCTGCGGCTCGCTACCGTCCCGCGCGATGGGTCTGCGTCCTGCAGAGCCTGTTCTACGGCATCGGCGGGGATGCCCGCGCCCGACTCCACGGCGCCGCGGCGGCGCGGTTCGCGGAGCAGCTGGCCTCTCTGACCCCGACGCATGTACATGCTCACTTCATGGGGGCGCCAACCCTTGTAGGCCACGCTATGGCCCGCATGATGGGGCTCAGCTTCACCTTCAGTTGCCACGCCTCCGATGTCTTCACGGCCGGCGACCCCACTCCCGAGGAGCATGCGGCCGTCTATGACGCCCACGCAATCATCGCATGCTCCGAGTACCTCCGGAAGCACCTCATCGAGCGCAGGGGGTACCCCCGAGAGAAGGTCATCACCATCCACCACGGCATCGATCTGAGTCGAGTGCCGGAGCGCGCGGCTCCGACCGACTCCACCGAGCCGGTCTTCGTGGCCGTGGGCCGACTGGTTCCCAAGAAGGGCTTCGATGTGCTGCTGCGCGCGGCCGCGCCGATGCTGAAACAGGATCGGATCGCCCTGCGGATCGTAGGGGAGGGCCCTGAGGGGACGCGGCTTAGAGCCCTTGCCGTCGATCTCGGCGTGTTGGACCGGGTGGAGTTCCTCGGCCGGCTCACGTGGGAGGACACCCTGCGGACGATAGCCGAGTCCAGCGCACTCATCGCGCCCTCAGTGATGGCCGAGGACGGCGACATGGACGGGATCCCCAACGTCCTCCTGGAGGCTGGCGCGTTGGGAGTGCCGGTCATCGCGAGCCGGCTGTCCGGCATCCCCGAGCTCGTCGAGGACGGCAAGACCGGGCTGCTCACAGCCTCCGGGGATGAAGGGGCGCTTGGCAAGGCGCTCCGCCGCGTCGCGGACAGCGCGGACCTTCGGGCGCAGCTCGGAGGAGCCTCTCGCGAACGGATCCGCCGCAAGTGGAGCGCAGCCGACTCCGTAGGCCAGATCGCTGGCTTGTTCCGCGAGGCTGCGGCTCACACGACTGTGCCGGTCGAAGGCATCGAAGGGGCGCGTGCGTGACCGCATCCCCGAGCGCCGCGAGGATACTCGTTGCCGATGACGACGCGCAGCTTTGCGACGCCCTCGTCCAGCTTCTCGGCGTTGCCGGCCACTCGGTTCAGACCGCTGGCGACGGGTATGCCTGCATCGAGGCCATCCGGGCTTTCGAGCCCGATGTGCTGATCCTCGATCTCTCCATGCCGAACCTGGATGGTTACGGCGTCATCCGCGAGATGGAGGTTCTCGATCTCGCGAGCCAGCCGCCCGATGTCATCGTCCTGACTGGGCACGCCGGCGTCTCGGAGGGGGCACGGGCCATTCGCTCGGGGGCCATCGGCTTCCTCACCAAGCCGGCGCGGAGCGTCGAGCTCCTCACCCTCATCGATCGCGCGGTGGCGGCCCGACGGGCCCTCGACCAGAAGCTCAGCGCCTTCAGCGAGTCCCGCAAGCACTGGGAATGCTCGGTGGCTTGCCAAAGACGCAACATACGCCACGTTGTGAACCACATCGCGGCGGAGATCGAGGTCACGGGCCTGATCCCGCCCCGAGGCATACGGCGGATCCTCATGGCGGCCGACGAGGCGATCACCAACGCGGTCGTCCACGGAGGTCTGGAAGTCGGGTCGCTGATCAAAGAACGGGCCGATTCCCTCGGCTTCGAGCAGGCCTGCGCCATTCGGGAGGCCCAGGCTGGGCACGGTGACCGTCGGGTGACTGTCGCCCTGGACATCAACCCTGACGAGTTGGTCATCACTATCCAGGACCAGGGCCCCGGGTTCGATGTGTCGGACCTGCCCGATCCGAGCGATCCGGACGCGCTACTCAGGGCGAGCGGCCGTGGTATCATCATCATGCAGTCCCTGCTTGATGAGGTCCGGTTCGAGGACGCCGGCAGACGAACCATCATGGTTCAGCGAGCGCGTGGTACCATAGAGGCGTCAGCCAAGCAGGTGATGTGAGTGCGAACGTCAAACATAGAGTGCGCTGAACGGTCGAGGCTCGGGATTCGTTTCCGAATCGGCCGTGTGTTGTTTTGCGCCCGTGCTACGGGAAGGATTGGCCACTATGCGTAGGCTAGCGGGACTTTGCGCTTCCATCATCGGCGTCGGAGCCCTCGTGGGCGTACTGCTCGCGCAGGGTCCGGCGGACGATGTCGCCCGGGCTCAAACGGGGATGCCCGCGGCCCCGAGTGCTCCGGGAGCGGCGGGGACCGGCGCGATGATGGGCGGCGGCATGATGGGTGGCGGGATGATGGGCATGGGTGGCGCGGCTGCCACCGATGCGGCGCCCGCCGCGCCTACCGTTACGGTCACCCGGCAGGTGAAGGACGATCTGGCCGAGGGCGACGACGTGGTTGTCGATGTCGTCAACGGCGCCACCCTGCAGCTTCAGAATGGCGTCGACGGCCAGGTCTTCGTGCGCCTCGATGGAGTCGTTCTGCCACGCGAGTCCGTTCGGCTGCGCTCGGACTGGACCAAGGTCGAGGGCACGGGGGATCCCTGGGACTGGCGCCGTTTTGATGGCGCGCTCTACAAGGACGCCACCATCCCCGACATTGAGACCTACCGCAAGGGGGAGGACGAGCTTCGGGCCTTCGTGATGGACACCGTCGTCAACCGGACCGTCACGGTGGAGAAGGTCGGCGACTTCCTCCAAGCCAACGGCAAGACGATCCCTGCCGTGAAGATCACCTACACCCGCCCCGAGATCCTCATAGGGCAGGACACGGGCCCCTTCGACCTCAATGCCGAGGTCATCGCGAAGACCAAAGCCTTGGGCCTCTGGAACTGCATGTGGGACCGCGGGAAGCCGAAGGCATTCGACTGCAGCACGCAGAGATGGGCCAACTAGGCGGGTTAGCCAGACGGTCTAGTCCTAGAAGGGGCAGCTCCTAGAGCTGCCCCTTCTAACGTACCGGTCTCTGAGCTGTGCGCTCAACCCTCACGGCCCCCGCCGCCTGGGCCTCGCGGTAGACATCCCTCGTTATGCGGTAGGGCAACGGGTCTGGAACCCCAGTGATCGAAAGGGGCCTGGGCGCGACCATAGCCGCCAGATGGGGCAGGTCCACGACAGACAGGATGTGGGGAGCCCGAGGCCCTGAGCGCCCCGCGGAGTAGGTCGGCCCGAGTTCGCGCACGTCCACGGCCTGGATGTTCGTGTCCATCGCCGCGGCGATCAGCGCCAGAACCCCGGCATCAGACCACGCGAGCAGCGAGACTCGGGCCGGGTCGACCCCTGGCTGGGCGCGCAACCAGGCTACAGCGGCCAACATGTCGCGAGCGCCCTCCACGGCGGCGGGGCAACCGAGGATCACCCCGTTCATGTTCAGCGTCTGCTTCGGGCCGGCCCCGGCGCACTCACCCATCCAGCGCGGATCCAACAGGAGCACGCGGCCTCCGCCCGCTACGACGCGGTGCAGCTCGCGGCGCGAACTCGACCAAGCCAAGCGCTTGCCCTCAGGATGCACGACAACCACCGCCGGTCCGGGGTCAGTGGATCCCTCGGGCTCGATCAGCATCGCCGGAATGCTGAAGTCCGGATCGACGGCCAGGCTGAGCATCCTGGTTCGGAGCCCCACGACCTGGCCCTCGGTCACCTGGGTGGACCCGGGGACGGACGGCGGGGCGAGCATGCCGCGTGACCACGCCAGCAGCTTGCCTCGCACCTGCTCGTTACACGCCTGGATCGTTCCGAGTGAGCGCAGTCGGGTGTACTGCTCGCCTCGACGCAGGTCGAACTCGCGCGCTATCGCCGCCAGCCCATCGGACTCAGGAGGGCTGTCCAGCGCGCTGAGCTCCTCGACCGTTGGGACTGGCACGTCAAGCTCAGCCACTGGGCCGGCGTCGGGAAGCTCCCTGAGCCACCGATCCATGAACTGGTAGGTCTCCTCTCGCATGGCCTGGTTGTAGTCGTGGCCGGACTCGTGATGGGTGGCCCAGAGCTTCTCCTGAGCCCCGTAGAGCCCATAGACAGCCTGGACCTGGGGGAGATCCTCCGCGGGGAAGGTCGCCGTCCAGTCGCCCGTCACGGTGATGATGAGCGCCGGATCCGGCGCCATCCGGGCCGCCATCTCCGGAGCGTCGGTGTCCGCTGCCACCCCGGGCACATGATTGCAGTCGCAGTGGACCTCGTAGGGGTCCAGGATGGTGCGGAACTTGGACACCATGCAGACGGGAACTGCCGCCTTGAGCCGATCATCGACCGCCATGAGGTAGAAGGTCTGCTGGGCCCCTCCGGATACGCCGGCGCTGCCTATCCTATCGGGGTCAACGAAGGGGAGGGATTGCAGCAGGTCGATGGCGCGGATGTTGTTCCACGTCATGACGGTCTGGGGCATGATCCCCCGCTCCCAGTCGTAGAGATGCACGCTGTCGGGAGCCAGGCAGACGTACCCCCGGAGCGCCAGGTTCACGAGGCGGGCCTGCACAATGGGGTGGCGGTTCCCGTTCTCCCAATGGCCGTGGGGGTTCAGCACGGCGCAAGCTCTGCCCTCGATATGGTCGGGCCGATAGAGGTACCCTGCCGCCCAGTAGCCCGGCCAAGACTCCCAGTAGAGGCGCTGGACGGTGTAGCCCTCCCGCTCCATGCGGCGCCCCCAGTGGACATTCACCGGCCCACGGCTGGGCAGCGGCCATAGGCCCAGGTCATCCAGCACTCTCTCGCGGATCTCATCGCGTCGCGCTTTCCACGCAGTCAGGTCTGCGGGCCTCCAGGGTCTAGGCTGGGCGATCCGCGTTAGGTAGGATGCGTACTGGTCTCGCATGGACTGGGGTGACAGAACCTCCATTGCCTGTGCCTCCCTAACTGCGGCCAACACCTCGGGCGGTGTGCCGCGCCAGATGCTCAGGTTGTCGAGATCGCCCACATAGGGCTGGTGGGTGTCCAGGTTGTTGCCGGCACGGAGCTGTACTTCGGAGGGGCCCCCGGGGCCGGGCTGAGCGAGGGCTCGCAGTTCGCCGTCGATCTCCACCCACGCGAGCGCCAACTCGGCGTCGTGGCCCGCGCGGACACGGTGCCATTCACCGTCGTTCACCGCGCCTGCGCTTCCCAGCTTCACCCGGCGCCACGACCACAGCTCGAAGGACAGGTGCCCGGGATCGCGGCCGATCACGACGCTCCAACTGACCTCGCCCCCGGGGGCCGTCTTCGTCATCAGCAATGTTGCGAAGCTCCGCTGCACGGTGCGCATGAGGAACTCGATCGTGAAGCTACTCTCGCTGTCGAATGCCCAGGCCGAGGATCCCGGCCACGTGATGGCTTCCGAGTCTTCGGAGAAGCGCAGCCAGCGGTTCTGCCCTTCACCGGCCCGGAGACCATCGGCCACTGGGACTTCCACGGCCAGGGCCCCGTCACCAACGGCCGGGCCAGATTGCTCGTCGAAGCCCCAGGAAGCCACCAGATCCATCTGAGCCTGCCCCGACGACGCCAGCAGCGCCCCTACCATGGCAAGGCCGGCCCAGTGCGAACGATACACTCCCATCACCCTCCTCGGGGCTATGGGAGGCCGAGGTCACGCAGAGGCTTCAGCGCCGCCTCGGCCCGCTCGTCTTGCCCCAGCGAGCGGTAACACTCCGCCAAACGCAGTCGTTCTTCCTTCTCCGTGGGAGGAACACGGAAGGCGAACGCCTGCTCGAAAGCCTCGATGGCGCCTCGGGCGTCGCCCGCCTCGTAGAGGGCGTTCCCGAGGGCTTTGTTCAGAGGTACCAGCACCGTGATGTCCCAGACGCGCCGCCGGTGTCGTTCGAGGAGCCGCGCTGCCGACTCGGGCTGGCCCAGCGCGCGGCGGATCCGCGACTCCTGGATCACAAGCCTGTCGTGATGCGGCGCGATCTCCCGGCCGAGAGTGATGAGCCCGAAGGCCCCCCACGGATCGCCATAGAGGAGCCGCTCGTCGCTCAGTTCCAGCAGTGGCGCCATCGCCATCTCGCGGACGCCACGGTCCGTTGGGTGCTCCGCCATGCACCACCGCGCCCAAGCGAGACACTCCCGGACCAGCGCCTCATATGTGGCGGGGTCGTCCTCGGCCAGATTCACGGGATGGGCGGTGACTTGGCTGACCCAGCCTCGTGTCTCAAGGTGCGCCCCGGCCGCCTCGTACCAACGCGCCCCCGCGGAGAACACCCCTCCAGCCCGCACTGCCAGGCTAGCCAGGTGGCGCTCGCGCTCCAGGAAGACCTGCTGGAAGGACCCCTCGACCTCTTCCTGGCTGGCGCCCATCCACTCCTGCACGTAGCGGTACGAGTTGTCATCCAGTTCGGGGGCGAGCCAGACCCGTTGCTCGGTGCTCTGCTCCACATTGCGGCAGTAGTAGAGCGGGAAGATCCGATGGTCGCCGACGACATGCTCATCACCGCAGATGAGATCCGTTGCGGGATTGCCTAACGCGGCGATAGCCCGGTCGGCGTAGTAAGCGGCCATCCACTCGGTGCTCCGATCCACCTCCCTGTAAGTGCGCGGCGTCTCGGCGAGCAGCCAGGCCAGAAGGACTGACAGGATGATCGCCACCGCCTTCCTCCCCCGCTCCTGGGCATCACCGAGGAGGAAGGCGATCCCGTGCAGGCCGGCCCCCGCCAGCCCAACTATCCCGAGGTAGGCGGGGATGAAGAACACCTCCTGGTCCATCGCCGTGTAGTTCCAGAAGAAGCCGAGGGAGGCCACCGCTAGCCACGCGAAAGGCGCCAGGCGCGTCCCCGCCGGACGCCACCCCACGACGTACCCGCCGAGGGCAAGCGCCCAGACGGGAAGCGACAGCTCCGCTGCTAGGCGGTGCCAGTCTCCCCTGAGCATCGTCCCCCAGAGAGGCGGCTGGGCGCCCCACATGAACCGGCGGTAGGGGCCTGCTGAGATGGTGAACTTGAAGTCAGCCCAGGTCTTCGGCTTCGCCCAGCAGTACGCGGCTCCCTGATCCAGGTGGGGCCACGCCCCAGCCCGCAGCGGGAGATGCAGCCATACCAACTGAGACAGCAGGTACCCGCCCACGAAGGCTCCCAGCACGCTCCATCTCAGCCATAGGCGTCGAGGCTGTCCGATGAACAACGGCAGCAGCCCCAGTTGAAGGAGCGCGTTGAAGGGCCGGTGGGTGACGGCGAGCCCCAGGAGCAGTCCCAGCCCCAGCGCCCACCACCAGCGCACCGCTTGGCCCGCTTCCAGCCCTCTCCGCATCCGCAGCGCCCCCGCCAGCCCTGCCGTCAGGAGGGCTATGTCGAGGGTGTACACCTCGGTTAGGGTGGCCTGGTCCCAGACTACAGGGGTCAGGCAGAAGGCCCACGTGAGGAGCAGGGCGGTGACGTCGTGGCGGACCAGCTCGCGTAGTGAGATGAACAGGAATAGGCCCGCGAAGCCCAGCCAGATGGCTGAGAGCAGGTTGGCGCTCGCCGCCAGGGAGGCGAGGGGCACGACCTGGCTCCAGCCCCAGGTCAGGAGCACCCACAATGGGTAGCCGGGCGCATGGGCGATGCCTCGCTGCCCCACGGCGGACAGCAGTTCGCCCGCGTCCCCGAAGGTGATCGATGGCGCCACGGTCCAGACCACTACTGCCAGCACACCGAGGGACGAGAGAGCGCCACATACCGGGCAGCTTACGGCGGCGAGGTTAGTGGTCAGGGGACGCTGCATACCGGAGAGGGATCAGCCACCCAGCCCGCGACCCGCGGGCAGCCTAGTACTGCCGCTTCGCGCGCGTTGAGAGCAGGTTGCCGAGCCCAGGAAGTCGCCTCCTTGGCCATGGGTCGTGGTGTGCCACATCACGGTTCGGTGCACGCACACTGTCGTCACGCAGGTCTGCGCACAAGGTTCCGCACTGTTGCGGAAGCTTTGTGTCGTCTTCCCCGCATGAGTGCGCTGACCTGCCGCGCAGCTCTGTCGGAGGACGGCGCGCAGGCTGCGGGAATACCGAAAGCAACGGTGCAGGCACGCTCGGAGGCCCGTCGGGCCCTAAAGAGACGTGTCATCCGCTGGTTCGGAGGAGTGTCGATGAGTAAGTCCACCCGCCGGCAGGTTCTCGCCGCCCTCATCGCCGCAGCGGCATCCCTCGCAGGCTGCACCAAGGGCGACAAAGGTTCCGACGCAGCGGCCCCAGTATCGGAGGCTTCCAAGGGCCAGGATCCCGTCCTTGCCACCCTCGGGGCCGCGCAGAAGGCCGAGCACGCCCTGCTCCTCTCCTTCGAGACCTACGCCACCGCCACCCAGCGTGATGACCCGAGCTTCAGCGTGCTCTATCGCGCTCTGGCCCGGAGCTGTGAGGTGCGCCTTGAGGCCCTCACCGAGGCCATCGTCGCAAAGGGAGGCGCGGTGCCCGAGTCCCCGGCGAGCGCGAGCGCAAGCACACTCGCCGGGGATCTCCAGAAGGCCATCGCGGACGTGGGGGATCTCTCCTCCAACCTCTACCCCGAACTGCGCTCGAACGCGGTCAAGGCCAAGGATACGGCGGCGGTCCAGGTCCTCGCCTATGGTGTGCAGGTCCTTCCCGAGATGGAGAGCCTCCTGCAGGCAGGGGCCGAGGGACTGGCCTCCGGCGCCCCGCCCTCGGCACAGACCTACTATGTCTGCCCCACCTGCGGCCACGTCACCACGACCCTCGACTTCGACGAATGTCCCTACTGCTACACCATGGCGAGGGACTTCGAAGCGATTAGCTAGGCGCCAGCGTGATCGACCCTCCTAGATGATGCGCTTCGGGTGTCGCGGCAGCCTTGCCCGCAGGCCCTGGGCCGTGGCATCCCGAACCTGCCTGGTCCTGACACGGAAGGAGTCCTCCCATGATTCTCCCCATGCGACAGATCCACCTCGATTTCCACACCTCCGAGAAGATCGCGGGGATCGGCGCCGATTTCGACGCTGACCGCTTCGCGGACACCCTCAAGCGCGCCCACGTGAACTCCGTCACCCTCTTCTCCCGCTGCCACCACGGCTGGATCTACCATGACACCAAGTTCACCGAGGCTCGACATCCGCACCTTGAGTGCGACCTGCTTCCCCTACAGATGGAGGCCTGCCGCGCTCGGGGTATCCAGACGCCCGTCTACATCACCGTCGGACTGGATGAGCGCGTCGCGCGGGAGCATCCTGAGTGGCGAGAACTCCACGCGGACGGACTCACAGGCGCGGGGCCCCTCGATGCCGGCTGGCGTCCCCTCTGCTTCAGCACGCCCTACCTCGACTTCGTGCTCGAGCAGACGCGGGAGGCGCTGGAGCGGTACCACCCCGAGGGCCTCTTCTTCGACATCATGCACCAAGGGCCGTGCTGCTGCGCCTGGTGTCTGGCAGGCATGGAGGCCGATGGCCTCGACCCCACCGACCCAGCGACGAGGGCTACCTTCGCCGCCGGCGTCCTGAGACGGGCGAAGGAGCGGCTCCACGGCGTCGTGCGCGAGGCGGGGCCCGATGTCCGCTGCTTCTTCAACGCCGGCCACATCGATCCGGCCATCCGCGACTCCCTGGACCTCTACTCGCACCTCGAGATCGAGTCCCTCCCCACGGGGGGATGGGGCTACATGCACTTCCCGGTGACGGTGCGCTACGCGCGGGGACTCAACCGTGAGTGTCTCGCCATGACCGGCAAGTTCCACGCGACCTGGGGCCACTTCAGCTCCTTCAAGAACCCCATTGCCCTGGAGTATGAGGCCCTCGTCGGGCCCGCCAATGGCGCCGCCGTGTCGATCGGCGACCAGCTCCATCCGCGTGGGGCCCTCTGTGAGGAGACCTACGATCGCATCGGGCGCGTGTACGCGATGGTGGAGGAGCGCGAGCCCTGGTATCTCGACGCCGAGCCCGTCACGGAGATCGCCCTCTTCAACACCGAAGCATGTGAGCCGATCCCGGGCATCGGCCTCGAGAAGGCGGTCACGGGGGCGACTCGCATCCTCATGGAGGGCCACCACCAGTTCGACATCGTCGATGGCGACATGGACTGGACCCCCTACTCGGTCCTCGTCCTCCCCGACAAGGTGGCGCTCGATGGCCCCCTTGCCGCGAAGGTTCAGGCCTTTGTCGACGCCGGGGGCCGTGTGCTGGCCACCCACCGGTCGGGGGAGGCCGCCGGCGGCGAGGCTCGCTTCGCCCTACCGGAGTGGCCGGTCGATGCCATTGGCGCTCAGCCCCTACATCCCGACTTCATCCTAGCCTTAGAGCCTCTCGCCAGGGGGCTGCCGGGGGTGCCCTTCGTCGCCTATGAACCGGGCCTCGAGGTTGCCGCCCGGCCTGGCTCCGAGGTGCTAGCGGAGGCCTACTCGCCCTACTTCGAGCGGACCTATGCGCACTTCTGCTCCCACGCCCACTCGCCAGTGGCGGGCAAGGCAGCGTACCCGTCCGCCGTGCGCAAGGGCGGCATCATCTACCTCTCTCACCCCCACTGCTCGGCTTACGTGACGCACGGCCAGACAGAAGACGCCCAGATCGTCCGCAATGCCCTCGATCTGCTGCTTCCCTCGCCCCTGGTGCGGGCTGGAGCGCCCTCGACGTGCCACATCACCGTTACGCGCCAGCCCGAGCGCGGGCGCTGGATCGTTCACCTGCTCCACTACATCCCCGAGCGGAGAGCAGAGGGCCGGGACCTCATACAGGACGTCATTCCCCTTCACGCCGTACCGCTCAGCGTCCGGACTCCGGTCCCGCCATCGGCCTGCACCCTCGCGCCCTCGGGAGAAGCGGTGGAGTTCACTTGGCACGGCGGAAGGGTGGAGTTCACCCTATCGAAGATCCGTGGCAATCAGATGGTCGTGCTGGAGGGCGTCTGCTAACAGATGCCAAGAGCGCAGTCACATTTCAGTCCGGTCCGCGGCACGGCGGGCAAATACGACAAGGTAACGGAAGCGTGGCCCTCAGTCGTCATGCACGGGGCAGAGCCCACAGATGGCGACAGGGCGTGTTCCGCAAGGAGGAAACATTGATGTCCAGGTACGCTCTTATTGCGCTCGTGCTCGCAGTGGTTGTTGCGTCTTGCCTCGTCGTGGCGAGCTGCTCCAAGCCCGCTGAGGATGTTCCGCCCATCGCCGTCTCCCCCCCCAAGCCCGCGCCGCCTCCGTCGCCGGCTGAGGAAGCCACGGAGTCGACCGACGCTGCCACCGAGTCTGCTGACGCCGTCACCGAGTCCGCCGCTGCCACGGAGTCCGCTGAGCCGGCTGACAACGCCGCGCCCGCGGATGACGCGGAGGCCGCCGCCCCGGCTGACGCCGCCGCCGAGGAGCCTGCCACCGAGTAGGCAAGCGGTTCGGTACATGACAAGAGCGGGCTGGCTGAGCCAGCCCGCTCTTTGTCTACTGGAACAGGCCTATTCGCTCACGACGCAGCGAAAGCCCGTCAACGGCATATAGCGTGCGACCAAGTCGGGCTCTACATACCCTCTGAAGGGGATCATGGCAAACTGGGGGTTATTCGACGCCTCGGTCGCTCCGTACGAGCCGCCCCGAAGGATCAGGCGCTCGGGGTGCCCGGTCCACATGCCGAGGACCCACTCCCGCACGTTGCCCGCCATGTCGAACACGCCGTAGGGCGACTCGTCGCGCTCATAACTCATCACGGGCCGAGGCTCGCCAACGAGGGTACCCGTGTTCGCGTCTCCCTGCTCGAAGCGGTCCCCCCAGGGGAAGAGTCGGGCGTCCGCATCGCCACGCGCAGCCTTCTCCCACTGATCCTCCGTTGGCAGCCTCTTCCGCGCCCAGCGCGCGTAGGCGTCGGCATCGCTGAGGGTGACGTGGGTCACCGGGTCATCCTCACGGCCGGCCGGGGGCGCGTTTCCCCCCCAGTGCGACGGCGGCTCGTAGCCGGTCTCCTCAACGAACGCGGCGTACTGCCTGTTCGTCACCTCGTGAACGTCGATCCAGAAGCCTGGTAGCTCCACCCGACGGCTGGGGTTCATGTCCTGAGCCCGGGGGTCTTGGTAGTCGGCGGGGTAGCCCGCCTCGAACGGCCCCGCGGGCACCCAGACCATGACCGCGCCATCGGGCGTCGCCACCGCGAAGCCCGGGTCCATGATCTGCGCTTCTTGGTCGGGCAGGGGGATCGCGCCTACTGGGAGGGGGTGCGGTGTGATGAGCCGCACCGGTCGCACCACGGCCGTCTCGCCCTCCACCAGTTCAACCTCGCGGGTGGCCTCGTTGTACGCCTTCATGCTGAGTGTGAGGGTTACCGTTCGCCTCTCGGCGCCCTGGAGATCGATGTCCCTCTGGAGCGGTGTGTTGCCGATCTCCTCGCCATCCAGCGTCACGAGGGCGCCTGGCGGGATGGATTCGACCTCCAGACGCGCCGAAGCCACGGCGGGCGCCGATACCAGAATGACCGCCAGCCAGAGGAGGCCGTGATGGAGTCGCATTGCCTCCACCTCCTATCTCTAGCCTCTCAGACGCGGCGACGACCCGGTTGGCTTCATTCCTTGTCCGTGGGGCCGCTCGGGACGCCTGGAACGCTCCTCGGGGAGCGGAACTCTTGGCTGAACTGGGACTCCAGCGCGGCCTTGCTCTGGGCAACGGTGGAGGCCGCGCGGTTCACCTCCTGCTCGATGCGCGCGAAGAGAGCCGCGCTCCAAGCCTGAATGTCCGCCCGACGGGACGCAGCCTCGTGTTCAGCGCTCCGAACGATCTCGTCCGCGCGCTGCTTGGCCGCGTGAACGACCGCCTCTTGCGAGAGCATCTCCTCGACCTGCTCACGTGCCTCACGGAGCTCCTGACCGGCCGCCGCGTGGGCCTGATCGATGATGTCGCGCGCCTGCTCCTGGGCTTGCCGCAGGATGCGGTCTCTCTCCGACGTGATCTCCGCGGCCTCCGCGATGGATCGGGGCAGGTCATGCCGGATGGCGTTGATGAGGCGGTGGAAGTCCTCCTCGCTCACATACCGTCGCCCGAACCACGGCACGGAGGATCCACCCTCGATCAGGTCCTCAAGCTCATTCAGAAGTCGATCAATGTCCATGGAGATATCTCCTCACTCGCCGAGCAGTCGCGCTCGAAGCCGCTCTTCCACTCCCGGCGGAACGAGCCCCGTCACGCTTCCCCCCAGCTGGACGACCTCGCGAATGGCGCTCGAACTCAAGAAGGCGTACGCGACATCGGTGGGGATGAACAGCGTGTCGATCCCGCTATCCAGGAACCGGTTCGTGTGCGCCTGCAGGAACTCGTTCTCGAAATCCGAGACCGCTCGAAGGCCTTTGATGATCACCTGGGCGCCCATGCGGCGCGCGTGCTCCACCAGCAAGCCCGAGAAGGACTCGACACGAACATTGGGGAGATCGGCGCAAGCACTGGCCAGCATCTCCGCCCGCTCCTCGATTGAGAACAACGGCTCCTTCTGCGGATTGCGCACGACGGAGGCGACGACCTCGTCGAAGATGCGGGCCCCTCGACCGATGATATCGAGGTGCCCGTTCGTCACGGGATCGAAGCTGCCGGGGTAGAGAGCCCGGGCCACGATGGATCACTCCCGCTCTAAGCCGTGCCTCGGGTATCCGCCTGCGGCTCCGAAGCGACGCGCTCGAATATGGCCACGTGAGCGCGCCCATACCGCCTGGCACGCAGACAATGGTAAATGTTCAGAGGGGGAACGGGCATGTCCTCTCCATCCGCCTCGAACACGACCCGCCCGCCGGGGGCGATCCGGTCCGCCCGAACGCCCAGCGCTTCCGCGACCGCGGCCAACACATCGGAGCCATAGGGCGGATCGGCGAATACCAGGTCGTAAGGAGCTATGGGCGCGCTCGCCAGCAGCCATGCCGCCGCATCGGCGCGGTGCACCGCCGACCGGTCCGTGAGGCCCAGAACCTCTAGGTTCCCGCGGATGGCCGCGCAGGCCGGTGCCGCGCGGTCGACCAGATCAACCCACCCAGCCCCGCGGCTAAGTGCCTCTATACCCATCGCTCCGCTACCGGCGCAGAGGTCCAGCGCCCGGCAATGAGGCGGCAGCGGGCCGAGCATGTTGAAGATCGCCTCGCGCGTCCGATCGGAGGTCGGACGCGTGTCCTCGCCCCGAGGCGCACGGAGCGTACGACCTCGGTGGAATCCACCCACCACGCGTATCGGCATGAACGACCCCCTGACGCGCCCGAGTGTAATCCAACCGCGGCCGCGGCGCCAACGACGGGCACGCTCGACTGAACCGCAGCCGGTGGGCTCTTGTTGACATTGGTAGGTCATTGCGGTTGGATTGCGAATGGACATGAGTGCTATAGCACCGGACTAGCGCTTCCGGTGCCTTCTGTTGTGACAGTGGGGAGGGCCTCCTGATGATGCGCAACCGATGGGCAGCGACGGCTGTGGCGTTGCTGCTGCTGAGCACTGCGGCCCTGGCCGCGGCGACGCCGGATCTGGAGGGCTGGATCGAGACCGATCGCGCCAGCTATCGAGTGGGCGAGCCGGTCCGCGTCGCTTTCTGCATCCGAAACAACGGCCCCGAGGATGTCGACCTTGTGGTCGCCGGTCCCGAGGCACAGCTCCGCGTAGGAGCTCTGGGCGTTCTGGAGACCCCGAGCCGCTCTGCGGACCGGCCGGAGGAGATCCTTATTCGCCGTGGCGAGACGACCGTCTACCGGTTCGACATCGACCCTTCGGACCTGGACATTCCCGCTGGTACGCATCAGATCGTCGGCGCCCTGCAGCCTCTGGTGGGCGCGCCTATCCAGGCTGTCGGCCAGTTCGTAGTCGGCCAGCTGCCTGACTACCTCAAGGTGGCCGACGTGCTCGCGGCTCCCCACGTGTGGGCCGACGGCGATGTCGTCGAGCTCCGCGGCGAGTACCGCGGCAACCGCGCCCGCCCCTTCCGCCCCCTCGACGGTGTCGAGGCGCCCCGGGCCACGGACTGGATCCTGGGCGACGAGACGGGCGAGATCTACATCCACAACGCCCCCTCCAAGGAGCACTACAACGACTGGACCTGGCACATCGACGATCCGTATGTTGCCCCGAAGACCGACGTGGGGACCATTTCCTCGCCCGTGCTCCTCTACAACCCGCCCGAGGTGGGCGATAAGGCCGAGTTCCTCCACCCCGGATGGACCTACGGCAAGCGCGTCATCGTTCGCGGCCACGTCATCACCCATGACAGCGGCCTCGTCACCATCGCTCCGGTGGAGATCTTCAAGTGGCAGACAGACCGAGGCGCCTTCTGCGTGCTCGAGACCGAAGGGCCGCCGCAGACCGAGGCGGGCCCCAGCCAGATGCTCCTGCGGATGATCGTCAAGAACGACACCGCGTTCCCACTCACCCTCGCCCACGCGAGCGGCTTCAGATACGACTTCGTTGTCGAGCGCGACGGCGAGGAGGTGTGGCGCTGGTCCCGGCATCAGGGCATGTCCGAGGGGCTCTCCTGGATGACCGTGAGCGACGACTCGTGGAAGCCTGGCCCGAACTCACCACTCGTCGACCGCTCGGTGACCACTGTGACGCCCCATGAGGGGAACCGCGCCTCGGGCCGGAGCACCGTGCCACCCGACAACGCCCTGGTCTACACCGCGTACTGGCCCCTGGTGGACAATGATGGCCGGCCCGTTGAGCCGGGCGTCTACCAGATCTCCGGCCTCATCAGCCACCGCGTGTTCACCTATCCCGTTCCTGTCGTCGTTGGGCATGCGGCTGCCCTGCCCTAGCTGGTCGCGGCTCGAGGGGAGGATTCCCCACGGACCGATACAAGATGCCGATAGCGAGTGGACCCGTCCTCTGGCGCGGGTGCCGTCCTGGTTCGCTTCGTCTGGCGAAGACTTGGGGCGTCTGATCCAATGAGTGAAGAGCGCGAAGTGCTCAAGCGGGTAGCGGATGGGCGCAGCGACCCGGGCATCCTGGCCCGAGAGGCTGGCCGTGCGGACGAGGACTCCCTGTGCATCCGGGAGTTCGACGGAGACCGAGGCGCCCTCTATGCGGTCGCCGACGGGCTGAGCGGCAGGAACGCCGGCAGCGTCGCTAGCGCCCAGGCGGTTGGCCTGCTCGAGGAGGCTTTGGAGGCGTACGCCCGCCACGGCGAGGCGCTCCTCCAGCAGCTCGGTCCGGCCCTCCCCGACCTCAGGGCCTACATCGACTATGTCGCCGTGCGGATCGACGCCCAGTTGCGCGCCAACGCCGAGGCGAACCCCAGCCTGGCGGGGATGGCGACGAGCCTTACGGCGGCCTACGTGGATGGCCGGGACCTCCTCATCGCCCATGTCGGCGACTCCCGCGCCTACCGCGCCCGCGCCACGGAGTCTGGGCTGCAGCAGCTCACCATCGACGATGCCCCCGTGGATGACGAGGAGTTCGATCCCCCTCCCTCCAAGGCCCTGGGCGACGCCGACGAGCAGCCACTGCGCATCGATCAGTACCGCGCGGAGGATGGAGACATCCTCCTGCTTTGCACTGACGGGCTGTGGCGCGAGGTCGACTGTGCGCTCATGGAACGCATCCTGAAGGGGTCCCCGCGCCCCTCGATGGCCGTCGAGAGGCTCATCCGCGCGGGGAACCAAGCTGGCGGACGTGGCAACATGGCCGCCGTCGTCGTTCACATCGGCGAGGTTGACCTGACCGATGACGAGGCCCTGGATTCGGCCTTCCCCGTTGGCGGCGCCGCCCCCAAGCAGGCTCCCGTGGAGCCCCCCGCGGAGACGCAACCGGAGCCCGAGCCCGAGCCGCCAGTGGAGGAGCCCGCCGCCGAGGCCCCCGAGAGCACGCCCCCCCCGGAGGAGCCGGCCCCCGAGGCTACCGAGGAGGAGGCCTCGAGGGAGGAGCCGGGACCGGTCATACCGGGTCCGCCAGCAGGTGGCTATGCGGCCGTCCCCGAGGTCGTGGGCCGGGCAACCTACCCCCGTCCCGCGGAGACACCCGACGACGCCCTGCGTCCCCGGCACGAGGGGGCGGCGGGCGAGGCTAGGTCCAGCGACTCGGCCCTGTTCCTCCTGGGGCTTGTGTCGGGCATCGCCTTCATGCTCGTCATCGGCGGCATATTCTGGGGCCTCAAAGCGTGGGCCGGGAAGCCCGCCGAAGCGCCGCGAGCCACTGCCACGAGCACCGATCACGTCGACTATGAGGAGATTGTGACCCATCCCGTCAGCTTCTGGGCCAAGCCTCTGGGGCCGGGGGGGCGGCCGTGCATGATCCTCACCAAGAGCCTCCACGAGGAGACGGGCGAGGAGTCGTGGGAGGAACTGCCTCGCCTCCAGGGCAATGAGAGCGGCCCATCGGGCTCTGTCAGCCTCTTCCGCCAGGGCGACGCGCTTCACATGTTCCTGGATGTGCAGTTCATCGCGTCCGAGGCCGGCCTGCCACGCGACTGCCTGCTCTCCCTCAAGGTCATGCCCGACGAGGGCAACCGGACCCAGACCGTCATCACCGCGGGCCCTGACGCCGGCGAGCAGCGGGACGGGCACATCGAGGTCATCAGCATCCGCCCCGGGAGCGTGAGCCTGGTACCACAGGATCCCGACGAGCGGCTGATCGCGGGCGGCAAGGCCGAGGCGACGATGGGCGGCCAAGTCAATGCGTCGGGCTATTACGTGCAGCACTTCGACAAGGTGCCCTTGGGCACGTACCTCGCCAAGAAGGGCAGTAGCGAGCGGATCGTCGAGATCACGGCCGCCAAGCGACGGGTGACAGTCACCTTCACCGAGTGACGAGCCAGCCGTCTCCGGATTCCGGCGCCGCCAGTCGCCCCAAGCGCTCCAGGGGCGGCATGGTGGCGAGGGCCGACAGGGCCCCATCGATGCCAACCCGAGGCGCCGGCGCGTCGGTGGCCTGCCGGCTCATCCAGACACGGTGGAACAGCGTGTAGCAGCCCTCAGCGTGGAACTCGCCGAGCGGCCAGACGCCACGGGCCGCGATGACCCTGCCGCCGCCCACGTCCAGGGCGTAGAAGATGAGCTCATCGTCGCTGAAACCGGCGCTGAAAGCGCTTCCATAGGGGCTGGAGGCGGCGAGAACCACCTCCGCCCCGGAGTCCTCGATCCGGCTCCGCACCTCGTCCTCCAGGGCCTCGGCGCCCGGGGCAGCCCGCTCAGGCGGCGGGCCGACGAAGACGCGGATCGCCTCACTGAGCGCCCCATCCGCGCCGCTACCGCCAGGCCCGCGCAGGATCAGATACCCATCCTGGCGCTGACCGGCGGCGTCCCGCACCACCTCAGCCGTCCAGTCGGCGGGCATCCACAGCGTCACCTGCGCCCCCGGCACCCCAGCCGGTCGCCAAGCGGCCGAGGACCCGGTAGGCTCTCGGCCTCCCAGGGCGACCTGGAGCGGCAGTTCGAGGTCGAGGAGGCCGGCGGCCTGGCGTGCCGCAGCGGCCCACGGCGGGTCCGCCGGGCCATTCGGCGAGTCGAACTGGCCTGCCACGGTGGCAGCCAGTCGGGCGCTGCGGGCGAGCAGACGCTCGCCGTCCGGCATCTCGAGGATGCGCCGCCCAGCCACCATAAGGCGCTCGGGGCTCACGGGCTCCTCCAGAGCGATGGACACCCCGAAACCGGCCGCCTGGAGCCGCGCCGCCGCCCAGAGCAGATCGAGCACTCGGCGGCCGGTGATGGGCTCATCGCCGGGGAGGTCCAGAGGTTCCAGGCAGGCGCGGAAGCTCCGCAGCCACGCCCCCAGCGGTCCTGGGTCGCGTTCGCCGGAGGTCTCCAGGGCCTGCCGCACGGTGTCTTGGGCGCCGGCCGAGTCGGCGGAGCCGCTGCCGGCGAGGCGCTGCACCGAGTCCACGAGCGCCGTAAGGTCATTCCGGGACTCCGGCCGCCGGTTCCACTCGTCGTCGACGGCGAGCCGCAGGCTCTGCATCTCGCGCGGCCCAAGGCGCTCGCCGTAGGCGAACTGCACCAGGGAGGCCACCGCCGGCGCGATGCCCTCGGGCGGCCCCTGCGCCTCGACGGTCTGGATAAGGGCCATCAGCAGGGCCCCGAGGATGGCCGAGCGGCGGATGGCACGCGCCGTCACGGCCTGGGCAACCTTCCGAAGGCCCGCAGGATGGTCGCATGGAGCCGGTGGACCCCCAGGGCGCCAGGCATCGTGAGCAGAGGGCAGCGTTCCTCGATGACCTCCAGGCCGCGCTCCCGGGCCAGCCGCGCCGCCGCGCCGCTGTCGCCCCGCGTGTCGATCCAGACGCGCTTCACGCCATGGTCGGCGAGGTCCGCGACCGCCGCCTCCGCCGACGCCGGCTCGATGACGAGCAGCGCGGCTTCGGGCGTGGAGTCCAGGGCGTCGAGGGACACAGCCACCGGCTCTCCCTTGAGCGTGCCGCCGCGCGTGTCGACGACGTGGACGGTCTTGCCCTGACCGCGGAGGGTCCGCACAAACTCGGGGATCAACCAGCGTCCCTTGGCCAGCGCGCCGTACACGACGAACTCGCGACCATCCCAGAAGCTGTACTCCAGGGGCATCGGCGGCCTCCCCGGTCGACGTTAGCTGGCCGGAGTACCCGCCCAGAGCGCGCCACGCTGGAGCATGGACGCGAAGACCTCGTGCCGGCAGGCCTTGGCGTCGTGGCCCAGGGCGAGGTAGAAGACGCGGCCCTGGCCCCAGCTCTTCGTCCAGGCGACGGGCATGGCCCCGCCCTTCCAGAGGGCGGAGGCGACGACGTGGACGCGCGGGTCGTAGTCGGTGATGTACTGCTCATCCTCGACCACGAACTCATCGAGGCCCTTGGTGATGGGGTGCTCGGGGTCGGTCACGCTGACCTGGTACTGGCGGTAGGCCGGGTGGGTGATGAAGTAGCCGCCGACCATGGCTTGGTACTCCGGGCAGCCACGGAAGGAGTCGGCGGCCGAGTGGATGCCCACATAGCCCTTGCCCCGGGCGAGCCACTCCAGGAGGCCGTTCTTCTGGGCCGTGGAGATCTCGCCGACGGTGTAGTAGAAGACGATCAGCTCGTAGGGGTCCAAGCCCGATTCGAGGACAGTGAGGTCTTCGTTGACCCGGGTGATGTCGAAGGCGCTGTCGGCACGGAGGATCTTCTCGATCTCGGCGCCACAGCCTTTCCAGTCGTGTATCTCTCCGCCGGTGAATAGAAGGGTCTTGATGGCCACGGTGGGCGCCTCCAGGGGGTGAGTTGGGAGTGACGCCGACGGCCGCGCACCCCGTCGACACAGGAGCCTTCGTCGGGGAGCGCCCCGCCACCTGCCGCGGATTGGCCGCCCACGGCCTCTCCTCGTACACAGAGAAGGCGCGCTCATGGGAGCGCGCCCCACGGCCCTGGGCGGTTGCCCTGCGAGGTTACGGAGCGGCGACAACACCGGTCGTGTTGTCGCATATCCAGTCCTCGTTCGTCACCCGCATTCCGCACCCGAACCCAGCGGGGGGGCGAGCATGGCAATGACGACGATCATGATCTCGATGAGCGTGACCCCCTGGTGCCTCGGCGCTGCTCTCACTGCTGTCCCTCCCTCACCAGAGGGCAGTGTATCCCGGGCTACGGCGCTGTGTGCTTCGACCAGAGAGCATCAGTGCGGTCAGCGTCTACAACGTGGTTCTCGCAGTAGGCTTCTCCCGCATGATCGCTCGTATCATCGTCCTCGATCACGTAGGTGGCTTGGCACCAGGGACACAGCGGCGTCCTGGTGCGGCCGAGGGAGGGCTTCTTGTGGTTGTCAGCAGTGTCAGTATCGGCAGCTATCACATCGTCGACGGACGTCGGCCACTTCCCCGTGTCGTTGTGGTACTTGACCGCGGCATACGTGATCGCGGACGTATCAGTGACGTAGCGCGTGTGCTTCGCCCGGTCGCTCGCGTTACGGACGGCGAGGCCGACGATCAGGGCCAGAATCGCGACGATCAGGACTATGATCATCATCTCAATGAGCGTGAAGCCTCTGCGATTGCTCTTCCTCACTTCCGGTACCTCCTCTTTCCCTCCCTACTCCCCATACGGCGTGTCAACTCTGTTCCCTACTCTCTATCGGTCCCCGGCTTCGAGGGTCCTATGCCACACCCCGGCATCGATCTCTCACGGCAAACGTATGAGTACGGTTCCTACGCGATTTCTGTTTTGGGCGCTCGGCGCTAGGGCATACGGTCGCGCGCCTTGTCGATCTCGCCTTCCTGGTAGTCGCCGGCCTGCCGGTCCGTCTCCGGCCAGGCCGTCACGAAGAAGGCAATGCCGGGATAGAGGGCGTCGTAGTCACCCTTGAGGATCTTCGCGCGAGCCCCCAGAGTCGATGCCTCGGTGACCTCCAAGTCCGCGACCCACTCGTTGTTGTCCCACACCGCGAGGCGCGTGCCCACGCGCAGGCCCTCATCCGACCCCACGTTGAGCCGGATGCGGTCCTTGTCGAAGGGGATGGAGATAGTGCCGCGCACCGTGAGGGCCGTCGTGAGGCGCTGTACGGCGGCGTAGGCCGCTTCGTGGATCGCCTTCTCCACCAAGCCCCGCTCCCCGAGGGCCTCGCCGTTCTGGTCCGCCCGACCGCAGACCTGGAAGGTCGTCACATCCATGCGCGCTCGGCGGTCCAGCACCCGCATCCTGAGCGCGCAGACGCCCTGGTCCGTGTGGTCGATGTAGAGCAACCCGGCGATGCGCACGGACACGGCGAGGTCCGCGCCCACGGCCTCAGCGATGGCGTGGAGCTGCTCCGCCTCGAAGGGCGGCATCAGGCCGCGGGCATCCACCGCCTCCACGACAGCCTCGGGGCTGACGATCTGAATGGACCCCACATCGGCCATGGCGTCGAGCAGCCCCACGGCCGCGGCGGTCGCCATCCCGCCCTGGGAGTAGTGGGAGCCATCCGTCACGTCCACCAGGGCGACCCGGGTGGTGGGGATCGGGGCCGCCACGCGCTCGATCTCGTCCGCCAAGGCGGGGTAGCTCAGGACCGCGGCCAGCAGAGCGAGGCCCAACAGCGGCAGCCAGGCGTGGCGCCTGGGCATGGAAGTCGTCGGTTCAAGCGCTTTCATCGCTAGATCTCCTCCATCACACTTGCGTCATGTGTCGACGCCCGAGGGCGCGAGAGAGAGTCGTACAGACGGATGGAGTGGCTCTCTGACCGAGCCACCGATTCACCAACGCTCCCCATATAGCTAGAGTTTACTCCGCGAGGGCCCGAAATGGGTTTGTTTCGAAGGATTTGCCATCTGAAGGCCTCGCCCGCCGCCGGGAGAACACCCAGCACGTGGACAGAGAGCCCCCCTCGGATCTTACCCTCCGCTGCGCGAGCCCGGAGGACACGCGTCGCTTGGCCGCTCGCCTCGCACCCGCCCTGGCGGGGGGCGAGTGGCTGCTCCTGCGGGGCCCCCTCGGGGCGGGCAAGACGACCTTCGTGCGCGGCCTCGCCGCCGCCCTAGGTTGGGAGGGCACGGTGCGCAGCCCCACTTTCAACCTCGTGGCCGCCTACCCCACCCGCCCGCGCCTCATCCATGTGGACCTCTACCGCCTGGAGCAGCCCGCGGCCGTAGAGGACCTGGGCATCGACGACCTTGCCGGAGAGGAACCCGCCGTCGTGGCCGTGGAGTGGCCGGATCTGCTCACCGACCGCCCCTCGCGAGAGCCGGTATTGCGGATTGACATCGAGCCTTCCGGCGAACTGCGGCTCATCACCCTTCACCCACTCACCCCGCCCGCCGCGCGGCTCCTCGAGGCGGTGAGAGAGGGGTGATCCTGGCCCTGAGCACCACGACGGAGGTCGCGTCCATCGCCCTGGCAACGGGCGACCGGATCGTGCAGACGCGGTTCGAGAGCCGCCGGGAGCTGGCTCGGACCCTCATGTCGCGGATCGACCGCCTCTGCCTCGACGCCGGCGTTGGCCCGGGCAGCCTTACGGCCATCGCCGTGGACCGCGGCCCGGGGTCCTTCACGGGGGCGCGGATCGGTGTCGCCACCGCGCGCGCCCTCGCCTCGGCCCTCGGCCTGGCCATCCGGACCGAGACCTCGCTGGCGCTCCTGTGCCGGGCCGCGCGCCACACCGCGCCCAGTTGCGGCCCCCACCGGCTGGTGCTCGCGGCCGTGGAATCCAAGGCGGACGAGATGTTCGTCATGCCCTTCAGTTGGCTGGGCGCCGAGGCGTCCACGCCCATCCCCCTCGCCTTCGAGGACGCGCCCGAGTTCGCGCGGCGACACGCGGGCGCCCTGCTCGTCGGCGCGCCGTGGCGCAACCCGGCCGTTCCCCGGTCGCTCACCAACTGGAGCGAGCCCGCGGGCCGGGACTGGGACTACCCCGATGCCGCCACCCTTGCCACCAGCGCGACGGGGGAGCTGCCGCCGGAGCGCGTGGAGCCCCTCTACGTTCGGGTCTCCCAGCCCCAGGCCGCCGAGGGCCAGGGGCCCCGCCGCTGGCGTCCGGGCGACGTGTTCGTCCGGCCCCTGCGCGGGGACGACGTGGAGGATATCGTCGCCATGGAGCGGCAGTGCTTCATCACCCCGTGGCCCCGGGGCGACCTGGTGGCCGATATCCGCCGGCGCAGCGGGTCGTACTACATCATCGCCGAGGACTCGGACGGCTCGCCGGTGGGCTATGCCGTGGTCTGGTTCGTGTTCGACCGGGGGCATGTCGCCTCCGTCGCAGTGCTCCCCGAGTGGCGGCGGAAGGGCGTGGCGAAGCGGCTCATGCTCGAGCTCTTCGCCGCCTGCGTCGCTCGGGGGATGCGAACGGTCAGCCTCGAGTACCGCGCCTCGAACCGCGCTGCCGCGCAGCTCTATGAGGAGCTGGGGTTCCAGGTGGACGGATACCGGCACAACTACTATACGGACACGGGCGAGGACGCCGTGTCGATGATCCTGCCCGACCTCCTCGCGGCCGACGTGCGGCAGCGCCTCCGGCGGATCCGCATCACCCTGGAGGCGGGCCACTGATGCGGGTGCTGGGCATAGAGACCTCCTGCGACGAGACGGCGGCAGCCGTCGTTGAGGACGGCCACCGCGTCCTCTCCAGCGTCGTCGGCAGCCAGATCGATCTCCACGCGCGCTATGGTGGGGTGGTGCCCGAGATCGCCTCCCGGCGGCATCTCGAGCTGATCGACGCGATCGTCGCCGAGGCTCTCGATGACGCCGGGATGGATGGCGCCTCCCTCGATGGCATCGCCGTGACCTGCCGCCCGGGGCTCATCGGCGCCCTGGTGGTGGGCCTCGTGGCCGCCAAGGCCTATGCGTGGTCGTGGGGCCTGCCCATCATCGGCGTGCACCACATCCACGCCCACGCCTTCGGCGGCCGGCTCGCCGGCGATGGCGCGGGACACGGTCCCGAGCCGCCCTTCGTGGCCCTGGTCGTCTCGGGCGGCCACTCGGACCTGCTCCTCGTCCGGGACTGGCTGGACCCGCGCCTCATCGGTGAGACGCGGGATGACGCCGCGGGCGAGGCCTTCGACAAGGTCGCGCGGCTCCTCGGACTGGGCTACCCAGGCGGCCCGGCCATCCAGCGCGCGGCGAGTGAGGCCACGGCGCCCATCGCCATGCCCATCGCTGACCTCGGCGACTCCCTGGACTTCTCCTTCAGCGGCCTGAAGACCGCCGCGCTGCGGGAGACGGAGCGGCTCGGGCCCACGGAGACCCGCGCGCGGGCGGCGGACCTGGCGGCGGGCGTCCAGACGGCTGTGGTCACGCCCCTGGCCGAGAAGTCGGTGGAGGCCTGCCGCCGCCATGGCGTGGCGTCGCTCGTGGTCGGCGGCGGCGTGGCCGCCAACGCCGAGCTGCGCCGACGACTCACCGAGGGATGCGCTGCCGCGGGGATCGACCTGGTGCTGACTCCGCTGGAGTACTGTACGGACAACGCCGCCATGGTCGCGGCGGCGGGATCGGAGCGGCTCGCGCGCGGCCGGGTGGATGACCTATCCCTGGACGTGGAGAGCATGGCGCCCATCCCGCGGCTTTAGCTGGAGCGGCCCCCCTGACGGAGGAGTATACTGGCCTCTTGTTCCCGGGATGGGCGGCCGGAGAGGATACCCACTGTGGCGAAGCTCAAGATCAGTGTCATGCTCGAGTCCTTCCGCAAGCCTCTGAGGGAGGCCCTCGACCTCGCCGTGGCCGTTGGCGCGTCGGGGTGCCAGATCTACGTGACCTCGGGCGAGATGCACCCCGATGCTATGGGCCCCCGGCAGCGCGAGGAGTTTCGCGAGCTCGTGGTCTCGAAGGGGCTGGAGATCAGCGCCCTGTGTGGGGAGATGGGCGGGTACACCGACCCACGCCGCACCGAGGAGTTCGTGACTGCCACCAAGGCGTTCATGGATCTCGCCGTGGATCTCGGCCCCCGCATCCTGACAGCGCACATCGGCGCGGTCGGCGACTCGCCCGCAAACCCGGCTTGGCGCGCCGTCGCCTCGGTCCTGGAGCAAGTCGGCCAGCATGGCGACGAGATCGGATGCGTCTTCGCGTGTGAGACGGGCATGGAGGAGCCGGAGCTGCTTCGGGGCTTCATCGAGTCCCTGGACACCCATTCGATCCGTATCAACTACGACCCCGCGAACCTGGTCATGGCGGGTTACGACCCCATCGGCGGCCTGAAGCACCTGGGCGACCTGGTGGTGCATACCCACGCCAAGGACGGCGTACGCGGCCGCGACGGCCGGGTCGAGGAGGTCGCTCTGGGCAAGGGGCAGGTGCCCTTCGCCGAGTACGTTGCCGGGCTGCGGGCCGTGGGCTATGACGGGTACTACACCATCGAGCGCGAGGTTGGCGATGACCCCATGGCGGACATCGAGATGGCCGCATCCTATCTGGCGAGCTTGTAGCCGCCGAGCCCCAGGGAAGTGGCTGTCCTGCGACCCATCGAACTCGGCCTGACCATCGGGCGCCTGGAGCCCGGCCCTCGCGACGCGATCACCGATGTCCGGGGAGTCCGGGTCGGGCACTGCACCCTGATCGACCCCGACCGGCGGCTCCGGACCGGCGTCACCATCATCCGACCATGCGATGACCCGTGGACGGAGCGGCCCATCGCGGCCTACGACGTGCTCAACGGCTTCGGCAAGTCCGTCGGGTTGCCTCAGCTCGCGGAGCTCGGCGAGTTGGAGACGCCCATCGGTCTCACGAACACCCTCGCCGTCTGGACCGTGGCGCGACGGCTCGCGGAGCTCACGGCACGGAGGGATCCTCGGATCTGGTCCGTAAACCCCGTTGTTGGCGAGTGCAATGACGGGGCGCTGAGCGACATCGCCGCCTTCCCCATCACGGATAGCCACGTGGACGCGGCCTTGGATGCCGCCAGCGCCGAGGTGGCGGAGGGCGACGTCGGCGCCGGCGCGGGAACCCGGGCGTGGGGCTACAAGGCGGGCATCGGAACTGCCTCGCGCGTGGCGGCCAGCGGAGCCGGCCGTTACGTGGTCGGGGTTCTGACGCTGCCGAACACGGGCCGCCGAGAGGACTTGCGGATCGGCGGCTTCCCCGTCGGAGCCCTGATGCTGGGCCCTCCGACTGCCCCCGAGGGGAAGTCCGGCTCCATCATGATGGTGCTCGCCACCGATGCGCCGGTGGATGCCCGTCAGCTCCGACGGCTCGCCAAGCGCTGCGCCCTCGGCCTGGCGCGGGTCGGCGGAACCGCGAGTCACGGGAGCGGCGACTTCACGATCGCTTTCGCGCCTCGGCGGGAGGAGCGGCTGCGTGACGGCGAGCTGACGCCGTTGTTCGAGGCCGCCGTGGAGGCGACGGAGGCGGCGATCATTCACGGCCTGTTCGCATCGAGGGACGCTGTAGACCGACAGGGGGCGCCCGTGCCGGCGCTCCCCGCCAGGGAGGTTGTCGCACGGGTGCATGCGGCTCGCGCGGCGCTGATAGGAGATAGGATATGAGCCAGTCCGAGACATGGAAGACCGTGGGCATCCTGGGGGGCATGGGCGCCGAGGCGGGCGTCGAGCTCGCCCACCGGCTGATCACCCTCAGCGGCGCCCGCACGGACGCGGAGCAGATCCCGTGCCTGCTCTACACGAACCCGTGCATCCCCGACCGCACGGCGAACCTCCTCTATGGCGGGCCATCGCCGACCGAGGAACTCGTCCGCTCCCTCCAGGTGCTCATCGACGCGGGCGCGGAACTGCTCTGCATCCCGTGCAACACGGCCCACATCTGGCACGAGACCCTCAGTGAGCGGGTGGATGTGCCCATCGTGCACATGATCCGGACGATGGCCGCGAACCATGACCGCAGCCTCGGCGAACGCGTCGGCGTGCTCTGCACCACCGGCCTCGTCCGGTTCGGGCTCTACCAGTCGGCCTGCGCGGAGCACGGTCTCGAGGCGCTCATGCCCACGGAGGATGAACTGGAACAGTACGTCATGCGAGCCATCTACGGCAGCTTGGACGAGGGGCTCGTCGGTCTCAAGGGCAGCAACAAGGGTGAGACCATCGTGGGGCTGATGTGGGAGGCGGCCCAGCGGCTGATCGCCCGGGGGGCGAGCGCCCTGTGGCTCGCGTGCACGGAGATCAGCCTCATCAAGGAGGAGCTCACCGCCCTGAGCCCCGTGCCCGTTGTCGATGCCATGGACTCCCTGGCCGAGGAACTCGTGCGGCAGGCGCGAAGGGCACGTGCATAGACGGGAGGCCGCCATGATGACCACTGCTTTGGCGCTGCTGGCCGCCACACTCGCGGCGCAGCTGGACGAGGCTCCGACGATGGTGCGCACCGAGGACATCCACATGCGCGACCCCTGGATCATGCCTCACGAGGATCGGTACGTGCTGATCGGCACGACGGGCGACGCGTGGGGAGTCGAGGGCGGTGGGTTCGCCGTCTTCACGTCGACGGACCTGCGCGAGTGGACGCCCCATGGTCAAGCGCTGGAGCTGGACGATCCGCCGACATGGGCGGCCTACCAGTTCTGGGCGCCGGAGATGGTGGAGCGAAACGGCCGCTTCTATCTCTTCTACTCCGGGAACTCGGACCACACCCGCCGCGGAACGGGCGTCGCCACGGCCGACGGCCCGCTCGGGCCCTTCCGCAACCTCTCGAACCGCCCCATCACGCCTCTGGAGTGGGAGTGCCTCGATGGCCACCTCTTCCGGGACCTGGATGGCGCCGAGTACCTGATCTACGTCCACGAATGGGTGCAGTGCACCATCGGCGAGATGTGGATCCAGCCCATCGCGGAGGACTACACCGCCCTCGTAGGCGAGTCCACCCTGCTGTTCAAGGGAGGCGATGCCGCCTGGTCCAACGAGGTGATCGACGGCCCCATGATGGTGGTGCGCGACGGGAGGTACCATCTCTTCTGGTCGAGCTTCAATCCGCACACCACGGAGGGCGGGGCCTATTGCGTGGGCGTCGCGACCTCGGACTCGCTCCTCGGACCGTACGTGCAGTCCGAAACGCCCCTCGTCGTGGGCGACGGCGGCCACAACTGCGTCTTCGAGGGGCCAGAGGGCAGGCTGTACACGTGTTTCCATGCGCCGAACCGCTCGCCCGATGAGCGCGTCCGCATCCACGAACTGCTATACGAGCATGGCGCGTGGCGCCTGGGACCCGCGGTCGAGTAGGGCCCCAGGGCCGAGACGCGTCAGAACGCCGCCCGCCGCACCCCTTCGGAGACCCCTTCAGCGAAGGGCGCGAAGGCCTTACGGAACCGTTCCATCAGGTCCTCGGTGCGCCCTCGGCACTCCTCGGGGTTGTCCCAGGCGTCGCCGGCGTCGAGCACCTCGTTCGGCACACCGGGGCACTCCTTGGGCACCTGCAGCCCGAGGATCGGATGAGGCTTGTAGTCCACCTTCTCGAGCGAGCCATTCAGGCAGGCGGCTACGATAGCGCGGGTGTGCTCGATAGAGATCCGGTGGCCCACGCCGTAAGGGCCGCCCTGCCAGCCGGTGTTCACGAGCCAGCAGGTGCTGCCGTGCTGGTGGATCTTGTCGTGAAGCAACTGGGCGTAGACCGAGGGATGCCGAGCCATAAAGGGCGCGCCGAAGCAGGTGCTGAAGACGGCTTGCGGCTCCTTCCCCATTCCCCGCTCGGTGCCCGCCACTTTGGCCGTGTACCCGCAAAGGAAGTGGTAGACGGCCTGCTCCGGCGTGAGCTTGGAGATGGGCGGCATGATGCCGAAGGCGTCGCAGGTAAGCATGAGGACGTTCTTGGGATGGGGTCCCAACCCATCCAGCTTAGCCGAAGGCATATGGGTAATGGGGTACGCCGCGCGGGTGTTCTCGGTCAGGGTGTCATCATCGAGGTCCAGCCGCCGCGTCTTGGAGTCCACCATGACGTTCTCCAGCAGCGTCCCGAACCTCCGAGTGGTCGCGTAGATCTCGGGCTCCGACCGTTTGTTCAGCCGGATGACCTTGGCGTAGCAGCCGCCCTCGAAGTTGAAGATCCCATCCACGCCCCAGCCGTGCTCATCGTCCCCGATGAGGGAGCGACTCGGATCGGCGGAGAGAGTGGTCTTACCGGTGCCTGACAGGCCGAAGAAGAGGGCCGAGTCGCCCTCGGGGCCGATGTTCGCGGAGCAGTGCATCGAGAGCACTCGGGCCGAGGGCAGCACGTAGTTGAGGATGGTGAAGATGGACTTCTTGATCTCCCCGCCGTAGTTCGTGCCGCCGATCATGATGGTCTTCTCGCCGAAGTTGACGACGATGAAGGCCTCACTGTTGGTCCCATCCACCTCGGGGGTGGCGTGGAAGCCGGGGCCGTGGATGACCACCCACTCGGGATTGAAGCCATTCAGCTCCTCATCCGAGGGCAGGATGAACAGGTTCCGCGCGAAGATCGAGTGCCACGCATACTGGCTGATGATGCGAATGCACGTTCGGTAGTCGCGGTCCGCTCCTGCGTACACATCCTGGACGAAGAGCTCCTTGCCCTGGAGATACGCTAGCATCCGTTGACGCAAGCCCTTGTAGTTCTCCAAGCTCATGGGCACGTTCACGTCGCCCCACCAGATGTGCTCCTCGGAGGTCGGCTCTCGGACGATGAATTTGTCCTTGGGCGACCGACCCGTGTGGTGGCCAGTTCGGACGATCAGGGGACCTAGATGGCCTATGACCCCTTCCCCTCGTCGGACCACAGCTTCATACAGGGCGGAGGTTGGCAGGGCGTAGTGAACCGTGCCGACATTGGTGAGCCCGTGGGCCTCGAGGAAAGGGATCATGCGCAACCCTCCAAATCCGATCGTCGATCGCTCTTACGTCCTAGAACGCAGTACCTATAAGAACGCAATCTGGGCCTCAGCGCAAGTCCCTGCCGGCATCCTGTGCGCCCCCAAGGCGCTATGCTACAATCGCCCGACGCCCGATCTCATGGGGGAGCGAAGCGCTGTGCCAACCGAGCCAGGTATGCCGGAACCGCACCCACGGCGCGTGCACAGCGCGCGCCGGACGCGCCGCAACTTCCCCCTTATGTTTATCGATGCCCTAGGCTGGCCCCTCGGGTGGACGTTCATGTCACCTGAGACGATACTCCCTGCCTTCGTCCTCCGCCTGACCGACTCGCCGATGGCCGTCTCCATGATACGCGTTGTCTACGCCGTCGGCATGTGGTTGCCGATTCTCTACGCGCCGAACCTGATCCGGCGGGTGAAATGGCGTGGCAAGTATGTCGCCATCGTGGGGATGGTCGAGCGGGCGCCCATGCTGGTCATCGGCCTCACCGCGCCGCTTCTGGCCGCTTCGAACCCGTCGGCAATGCTCGTGGTCTTCTTCGCATGCTGGCTGGTGCGGTCCGTATCGGAGGGGTTGAACCTCTCCGCTTACGCATCCCTCCTGGATGAGAGCATCCCGGAGACCTACCGCGGCCGGCTCTGGGGCGTCTCCACAGGCATCAGCGCCGTTCTGGCGTTGCCCATCGGCTTCTGGACGGCGCACTACCTGGCGACGCGCGGCTTCCCCCAGGGCTACGCGGACCTGTTTATCATCGGCTTCGCCATCCTGGCCGTGACCATCATCCCGCTCTGGTGGGTGCGCGAGGTTCGCGGAGGGAGACACGTGCCGGACGGCGGACGGGTGGGACTCGGCTCTCTGCGCCTGCTCCGGACTGATGAGACCTTCCGGCGCTTCACCGCTATGTCCCTCGCCATCGCCTTCATCGACATGGCGGTGCCCTTCTACGCCGTCCACGCCCTCCGGACGTTCTCCCTGCCCGAATCCAGCATGGGGCTGCTCGCGGGAGCGCAGGCGGCCGCCGCCTCGGTCGGATCCATCGCCCTCGGCATCGTCAGCGACCGGATCGGCTTCCGTGGGCCTCTGCGTGGGGCGCTCATCCTGGGGTTCATGGCTCCCCTGGCCGCCTTCCTTGCCCCCGCGCCCTGGGCCATGTACCCGACCTTTGCCCTCCTCGGAGCGGCGCTGACAACCATCGTGATGTGCCGCTACAACATGCTGCTGGAGATCTGTCCCCGCGGCCGAGTGCCCGAGTATTCCGGAGTCTTCTACACCGTTCTGCAGCCCGCGTTCGCCCTGGCGCCCTTTTTGGGTAGTCTGGTCGCGCAGTACGTGGGTCTGAGGGCCGTGTTCATCCCCTCCATGGCCGCGGCCCTCGTGGCCCTCGCCCTACTCCGCCATGTGCCCGAGCCTCGGAGGACAGCGCCGGCGCCCTGAGGGCGACGAGAGAATCAAGGAGCGCAACATGCCCAAGTACGACGTTCTCGCCATAGACATCGACGGCACCCTGCTCAACACGAACCACGAGATCCCGCCGGCTCATCTCGAGGCCGTCCGCGAGGCAGACGCCGCAGGGGTGCGCATCGTCCTCGCCTCGGGACGCATGCTACCCTCGGTGACCGTTGTCGGGGAGCAGATGGGGATCCGGCCCGGGCCCTGCGTGGGCTACAACGGGGGCCGGGTCTGCTCCGCTGAGACGGGGGAGGTCCTGTTCCACGAGCCCGTCCCCGCCGACCTGGCCCAGGAGCTGGTGCGTCGCTTCACCGATCTGGGGATGCACATCAACTACTACCTCGATGATGTGCTCTACGTGGATCACATCGAGCAGTGGGGCAATCTCTACTCATACCGGACCGGCTCGCAGCAGGTGCCCGTTGGGCCGCTCCGGCAGTTCGACGGGCGAACGCCCACCAAGATCCTCATCATCGACGACCCCGAGCGCATCAAGGGGATCTGCCCCGAGTTCCAGAGGGAGTTCGGGGATCGGCTCTATGTCACCATCACCACGCCCGAGTACCTCGAGTTCATGAACAAGGCCGTGGATAAGGCCACGGGCGTGGCGGAGGCGGTGGCCTCGCTAGGAGTGCCTCGGGAGCGGACCGCCGCCGTGGGCGACGCCCTGAACGACCAGCCCATGATCGAATGGGCGGGCCTGGGCTGCGCCATGGGCAACGCCGACCCGCCCGTGCTCGCCGCCGCCGACGTCGTCGCCCCCAGCAACGACGAGGACGGCCTCGCGTGGTTCATCAGGGAGTATGTGCTATAGGGTTGCCCCTTGGAACCCCATATGCGCCTCGCGTCAGTGCTCCACCGCGGGCCAGTAGCGCGCCTCGTCGAAGTGCGGGCTCTTCCCCTCGGTGTGGCAGGTGAGGCATGTCTCCACCGTGAGCGGTTCGAGGATCTCGTGCCCCGTCTCCGTGGGCGGCCCGACCCGGTGGCAGGCGACACAGGTCACGTCCGGCAGCCGAGCCGCCTCGGGAACCAGGGGCGCAGCGGAGTGGCAGCTCCAGCAGTCGGGGTCGAACTCGCGGTCGAGGTCTCGCAGGGTCTGGGCCGCCCGGGCATGGGAAGTCGCCTGCCACTGTTCGAGCTGCTCGGCATGGCATGCCCCGCAGGTCTCTGGCTGGGCGGACTCGTCCGTCGCGGCCGCGAGGATGAGGTCTCGCTGCCCGGCTTGAACTCGCTCCTGGTACTCGGCGATGAGGCCGGCAACCTCGGGGCTATCGAGGATCTGCTCGTCCATGGGGATGAGATGGGGCTCGGCCGCGATGGGTCGCCCCTCGCCATCGAGCCGCAGGGTGATCCGCCCCACCCACTCGCCGTTACGCCCCGGGGCCACGATGTGGGTGTCCCCCACCCTGTCAGGCACCTGTAGCGACATCCCCTCATGGCCGCACACGATCACATCGATGCCCGGCACATCCTCCGCGAGGCGTCGCGCGTCCTCCAGCATCCCGTGGAAGAGCACCACGATGACCGAAGCCGATGGCTTCAGGGACGCGATCTCTCGGCGGGCCGCCTCGGTGGCATCGGTGATCTCGGCCCCCTTAGGCGCCGCCGTATCCCCGAAGGCGAAGACGCGGGGCGACGTAACGGCGACGACACCGACGCGAACGCCGCGCCGCTCAATGAGCTTCGAGCGCGGCTCAGCGGAGCCCACGGCCACGTTGGCGGCCACATAGGGCAAAGGCGAGCCCTGGATCAAGGCCGCTAGCACGTCGACGCTGTAGGTGAAATCCTGGTCGCCGATGGCGATCGCGTCATACTCCATCGCCGCGTAAGCCCTCTGCAGGTACTCGAACTTGGTCCACTCAGGGGTCTCGGAGAACACGTCGCCGCTATCCACAAGGATGGAGGCGGGATACATGTCGCGCAGCTCGGCGAGGGCGCCCGCTTGCCGGCTCAACCCACCGTAAGGGTTGCCTGGGCAGCGGCAGGCCTCGAGCTGGCCGTTCGTGCTGCCGGTATAGAGGATCGTCAGCGAGGTGGGGGCCAAGCCGATGCGGTCGGCGACGGCGAGGGCCGCATCCTGGCCGGCGATATCCGCGACTTCCCGGTTCTCGTAGAGGAGCAGACACTCGCCGTACACCCCAAGCTCAGCCTGAACCTGGGCGTCGGCGTAGAGGGCGTCCATCAGCGCCCTATCGCTCGTGGCCCTCTCGCGGATCTCATCGGGCTCCAGGCCCGCGCGGCGGAGGGGCACATCCCAGTAGCTGCTGTTCCCAGCCTCGATGCGGCTCCTGAGGTAGGTCGCCATGGCCTGACGGTGATCGCGCCAGATCACGGCTTGGCGGGCCGCCTCCTCAATCTCGGCAACCCCGCCCTGGGCCGCCAGGTTCCCCTCGGCCGTGATCGCCAGGGCCGGGTGAAGCTCCAGGGAGTAGGCGGCCCCCTCACCCGCGCGCTCGAGTAGCTCGAGCACCGTCGCGACCGACTCCTGAGCGGCTGCGTCGGAGCAGCGGTAGTAGATATCCAGGCGGTCGGGTCGCCGCTCGCGACCGACCATGAGGCCGGACGCCGTGTTCTCGGGCCGGACCATGTAGTGGGTCCCGGTCTTCACGAGGCCACTGACGATCTGGTCCAGGTTGGGTCTCTGCTCGAGCTGCTCCGCAGGCAGGAAGAAGGCCGGCAGCCACTGGACGCCGCCCAGCTCGGCGAGGGCCTGGCCCTCCTCGCTCGCATACGTGACCTCCCGCGGCTGGAGGCCGGGGAGCAGGCCTCCAAGGTCGCTGACCAAGGCGCGATGGCTGGTGAGCGAGGCGTCCTCGGAGCCCACGACGATCAGCTCCAGCGGCGTCGGGTCGGTGAACTCGCAGCGCGCGTCACCCGTGCCGGCGTCGCGGCAGTAGCCGAGCTGCCCTGGCCGGCGGCAGTCGCTGTGGGAGGCGCACTCGGGCACCCCCGCGCAGGCCTCGCCGCGGAGGGCCTCGGGTAGGGTCCAACAGAGGGTTCGCAGGAGCGCGGGAGTTGCGTTGGCGCTCTCGTACTCGACGTTGTTGAGGTAGAGGGTCGGCGTTCCGGGGATCATGAACCGCCGCGCGCGATCCGCATGGGCCAGGAGCATGGTGGCCACCTCGTCGGAGCCCGCGAGTTCCATGACCGCTCCGGGATCGAGCCCCTGGGCCTGCAGCACGGTGTCCGCTTCTACGGACGGCTGGAGGGCACGGAGGGAGGCGTAGCGCGCGACAGCATCCCGGCCGTAGAGGACCTGAATGGCGAGTTCGCGCCTCGCCTCGACGATCGCCGGGGGACCGAAGGTGGAGTAGAATTGACCCGCTTCGGCGTCGAAGTGAACCACATGCCAGCGCCGGAGCTCCACGCGCCCCTCGCCGAAGAGCCGCAGCGCCTCGCGCAGTTGGGGCTCCATCTCGACGCAGTAGCCGCAGCCCCACGCCGTGTAGTAGTCGAGCACGAGGCGCGGCGCGTCGATGGTGTCCTTGCGCTGCAGCCACTCCTCGACCCGCTGGGCCTGAGCGGGGTCATCGGGCACGCTCGGGTCGAGGGGAATCTCGCGGAGGCGGTACTCGGCCATCGCTCTGCCATCGACCTTCAGATCGAGCTGCGATAGCGCTCGCGCCTCGAGGTTGAACTCCCCGATGAGAGCGTCGCCCACCCTATCGATCAGTCCCCCTGGGCGGCGGTAGTGAGCGTTGATGAAGATGTCCACGCCCGGCACGGACTCTGCGAGGAGTCGGGTCCGGTCACTGCCCAGATGGGAGAGCACGACGACGAGATCGACCTGGTCTCTCATCTCCTGCACAACCCGTGACACGCCCTCTATCGGGTCACCCACCTGGGCCCACAGGCCTTGGCGCGGATCGCCGAGGGCGTAGAGGTCCTGGGGCGTGGCCGCGGTGACGCCGATGCTGACGCCACCGACCTCGGTGATGAGGTACCGCTCCACCCCGGAGGCGGCCGCCGGTTCCTCTCCCATGTTGGCGGAAAGGAAGGGCGCAGCGCCGATCTCAGCGGCCCGGCGCAGGAACTCGGGCCCCCACTGAAGCTCCTCATCGCCCACGGCGTAGGCTGCGTACCCCATGTCGGCGCAGGCCGCCAGATGGACCTCGGTCCGCTCTCGGTCGACGACGGGCCCCTCCGTGTACTCGTCGTAGGCGGTTCCGCCGAACTGGCCTCCCGCGTCCAACACGAGGGTGGGAGTGAACCCGTCGCGCCTCACCCGGTCCAGCGCATGCGCGCGGCGGGCGATGCCTCCGTCCTTGCTCACCACACACTCGCACGGCGTGACCAGGGAGTGCGTCTCGCCCGTGTACACGATGGTGATGTCCTTGACCTCAGCAGTGGAGCGCACCGAGAGGGTTAGCAGGAGCAAGCAGAGCGCAGGTGGCAGCGCCGCGCGGGTACGACTCATGCGGGTGGTCCTTTGGCCCCGACGGCGTCGGGTTTATCGGGGATCCGCGCAGCAGCGGAACCCAACATGATCAGCGTTCAGGACCGGGTGCTTCGGTCCTCCTGTGGTGCAGTCGAAGCGGTCGAGCCTTTGGTCGCGGAAGGAGGCGCCCCGGTGATCGACGGTCGTCTCCTCGGACCCCCAGTTGCTGCCGATCCACTCGGCCACATTGCCGATCATGTCGTAGAGCCCATAGCCGCTCACGCAGTAAGGGCGGGAACCCAGGCGCTCGGCATGGGCGTCCTCGCCCATCATGACGCCGATGTTGCAGGCGCCCAGCACCGGCCTGTTGCCGTAGGAGAACTGCAGGCCATCGGGCCCGCGGCACCCAGCCTCCCACTCGTCGGGCTCACAAAGCCGCTTGTCTTTCTGGCGGCACCAGCCGGAGGCGCCGAACTGATTGATGTCAGCCATGGGCTTGGCCCCGGGAAGGTTCGGGGCCTCGAAGACGTCGATGCAGACCCGGCCCTCGACCAGCCGCATCCCCGCCGGGCACCGAGGTTCGGGCGGCATGCTCTTCATGACCATCGCGTCACTGGGTTCGCCGCCGAGGAGCGTTGGCGTCTGCGCCTCGCCCCCGCCCCCTTGGTAGACCCGCTCGGCCGTCGATTTGGTGAAGCCAACTAGTTCCTTGACCGTCACGGTCGCATCGGGCGGATCCGTATCCGCGAAGCCCGTGACGCAGTTCGTGAGGCAGAACCCGAGAAGGGGCCGAGCGAGGCCAGCCTCATTGAGCTTCTGCCCCGGCGAGACGGCGGATAGGACGAGGCTGCTCGACGCCAGGGGTTCGAGCACATCGCCCGGCACGGCCAGGTCCTCGGGCGTCCCCTCGGCCCTGAAGGCATCCCACGGCGAGGCGTCGAGCATGACCAGCTTCTTGGTGGCGGGTATCGCGGCCACGTAGTCGGCAAGCTGCCCGAGGGTGATGGCCGTGTTCGGCAGGTCCGCGAGGTCTGCGTTGTACGGGCAGAGGTACAGCTCAAGCTGCCCATCCTCCCCCACGGAGGCCACCAGGGTGAGGCAAAGGTAGATGAAAACCTCATCCTCAGCGGCCGCCGACTGGCAGAACTCCAGGGCGCCAATGAGGTTCGACAGGCTGGCCTGTCCGCCGGCGAGGGCGCCGACGCGATCCATGGGGACCGCGCCGATCTCGGGGTTCGCGAACCGTTCCGCGACGAGGAAGGCGTAGGTCTCGCCCTCGGTCCGGCCCGGGATGTTGAAGTCGCGGTACTCGTTCACCCCCGCACACACCGCAAACCGCTGGGCCTCCTGCCCGGTTGCCCCGGCGACGAGCGTTCCGAGTATGATGGGGAACAGCCATGCGCGACTCATCGGCCACTCACCTTCCTCGGACGGCGCACTGAAGGGCAACCGCCGCCCGAACGTATGGATGCTTGGGAAGCAGGGGCGATTCGTTTGGCGATAGGCAGCCGCTCCAGGTTGTGGTTACGCGTTGGCTCACTGGTTGGGCTTGTCATCACCGCACCGCTCCTGATCCTTGCGGCCATCCGACTCTACGGCTCCTACGCTGGTCAGAAAACCGTCGCACACCGCGAGGTATGCCTCGACAATCTGCGGGTCATCGGGGGAGCGCTTCGCGCTTACTCCCTGGATCACGATGACCGCCTTCCTCCCGCAGCGACCTGGGAGGATCTCCTCCTAGAGGACACGGGAGACCCCCGGGTGTTCCTCTGTCCCGCCGCGCCCGAGGGCGCGGAGACGGGGTACGCCTACTACGCCGCCCTCTCCCAAGGCTCCCTCGCCTCCCTGGCGACCCCGGCCGACGTCCCCATGGCGTACGACTCGCCGAAGGGGACGTGGAACGCCCGCGATAGCCGGCCGGAGTTCCCCTCGCCTCCCCGCCACGGGGACCGAAACCATGCCGTAATGGCCGACGGGTCCGCACGGAGCCTCGCCCCCTTCGACGTCTGGGTGGAGGCGCGGTTCCAGGAGGACGGGCCGGGCGGGCCAGGCGACACGAAGGCCCTGCCGGGGTTCTCCGGACCCAGCATCCTCTTCCAGACGGACGAGCCTGTCGCCTTCCGCACCGAGCATGGTATCGAGTGGTCCGCCGAGCGCCTGCCCACGGGGTACGCTTTCCGCGGTCCCGAGGGCTCTCGCGCGTCGACCACCCTGGTGATCGCTGACGCGGAGGCCGGGTTGCCCGCTCTCGCGCCCGCAGCGACGATCGTGCGCCAGTTCGAGGTGAACCTCGCGCCCGAACCCGGCGCTTTCCCCGCTACAGCCGAGGTCACCGAAGTGACGGAGTCGGGCCTGCGGAGCCTACGGGTGACGGTCCAGTCCGAGCCCCCGCTCAAGGCGCTCATCACCGTCCCCGAGGATGCGGGTGATGAGGCGCTGGCCGAGGCGTGCCTCCCGCTGACGGCCCTGCGCTGGATCGAGAAGATACCTCAGTAGCCAGTATAATGGCCGTGGCGCCGTGCTCGGCTGCCACCCAAGGAGGGCGCGCCCATGAACCGCTGGCTGATCGGATCCTTCGCCATCGTGGCACTGGCGCCCTCGGCGCTCGCCCAGGCCGAGCCCTTGCCCGATGTGCCCAGGGAGCACCCGGCGTCCTGGGCCGTCGCCACCCTCTGGCGCGCCGACGTGATCAGGGGCTCCAATGACGGGCTCTTCCACGGCGACGAGCGCATCAGCGAACTTGAGGCCATCGCCCTCGCCGCCCGGCTTAGCGCGGCGCTGAACAACGTGGCCGTCATCCGAGCCGACTGGTCGATGGACCGGTATCTGGCGCGGTTCTGGCATGAGGAGTACCCCGCTCGCGGCGGTGTGCCCCTGCCCGCGGGCCACTGGGCGGCGCTGGAGTGGAGCTACCTGGCGCGCATCACGCCGGCTGAGGTGGAGCTGCTCGACGCTTGGCCCGAACCGCTGCCGACCCGCTACGAAGCCGCCATCGCGGCGGCCACGGTGCTGCGCGAGGCGCGCAAGGCCATCCGCAGTCGGCTTGTGAGCGACTACGCCGGGGGTATGCTGCCCGACTCCGCCATCAACGACACCATGCCCATGGACTACGTGCCCTGGTCGGACCATGGCAACGGCCACGGGCCAGATCACGGACCGGCGGCGCCCATGCAGGGCGTCATACCGTTCGGTCAGCCCCCCTCTATGGCGGCCCCTGAGTAGCGTCCAGCAGGGCGATCAGCGCCTCCACAGGCACGCACTCCTTGACCACCATCTGCAGCCGACGCTCCTCCTCATCGGCGTAGAGCGCCTGTGTAACGGCCGCGACGCCCACCACCGCCCCGGTCTCATCGAGCACGGGGGCGCCGCTGGAGCCTACGGCGTACTCGGCGGTGATGGACAGGGCGGGCCGTCCATCCCGGGCCCGTGCGTAGCGGCGGGAGAGGATGCCCTCGGTGAGCGTGTACGCCCGCTGCCTGGGGTGGCTGATGACCGCGACCGAGGCGCCCACGGGCGAGCCGGACTTGAGGGGGAGGGGCTCTGTGGCTGCCTCGATACGAACCACCGCCAGGTCCGCCTCGGGGTCGCCGCCCTCGGCCCCAACCACGGAATACACCCGGCCATCCGGCGATGACGCGCACAGGAGCTCATAGTCCGTCTCGAGGACGTGGTGGTTCGTCACGAGCAGGCCGTCGTCGGTGACGGCGAAGGCAGTCGCGATGCGCACATGCCACCGCTCGCAGTTGGGGCAGAGGTACCGTCCGCCCAAGAGGTAGACGCTCGGAGCGCATCGGGCGTAGAGCTCCGGCAGGTCCAGGGACTCGTCCGTCGGCGCTGGAAGGCGCTCGACCGTCACGTGGCCCGACGCGCCAGCGAGGAGCTCCTCGCGACTCGCCCCGATCCCGCGCTCGGCCAAGGAGGCGAGCTCCCGACTCAGCCGCTCCTGGACCGCCACGTCCTCCACGTCCACCGGGTGCTGCAGGCAGAGGGTGTCCGCTGACAGCGGATCGGGGCACGGATGGCGAGGCAGAAGCGGCAGCGTGGCGAGGGCGCCGAGGACGAGGCCGAGCAGCGCCCCTAGCAGGAACCGCACTGGGTGCACCCCCTTCACGCGAGCTGCTGCTTCACCCAAGCCTCCAGGCCATTGGTGGACTCAGCGAAGCTCTCCGCCGTGGCGACGACCGCCGGGTGATCTCGGAAGGTCTCGGGGTCCTCCCCCTCCTCATAGCCCGCGCGGAAGTAGGGGACTCGGAGCAGGGTGTCCAGGACCTCCTCAGGCACGGCTGCAGGCTGCGTGGGCAACTCCTCCCCGTCGTACTCCTCCAGCCAGGATTCGATGATATTCGGGAAGATGGTCAGCACCACCGGTTGGGCGCAGATCTTCTCCAGGTGCCAGATCCTGACCCGACCGTCTACCACGGGTCCCACGCGCATCGAGGCGGCGAGCATCTTGCTCTCGTAACCCCGCTCGGCGTAGAGGGCGACGGCCTTGTTGAAGATCGCGGGGCCGGACCAGCGGCGGAGCTCATCGGTCAGCTCGACCCCGACGGACCGCGCGGACTCATCGAAGGCCGGATGGTCCTCGAACCGCCCCAGCATCATCGTGCAGACGGAGCGCCATCCCGAGAGGTCCACCCCCGCCTGTCGCGCGAGGGCCAGGCCCGTCTTGACCGCCTCCGCCACGGCGACGATCTGGCTGATGGTGAAGACGAGGGTCGCATTGGTGGGGATGCCGAGAGCCGTGAGGAGGGTGATGCCATGGATGCCCTCCTTGACGCCAGGCATCTTGATCATCACGTTCGGGCTCATGGCATGGAGGCCGATGCCCATGGAGACCATCGCCGCCGTGCTCTTGAGCTCACGCGGATCGACTTGGCCGGACAGGTAGCCCAGGGCCTTCCCCGAGTTCTCGTAGATCCCTCTGAAGCGCTCGGCGCCCTCCCTCACCACGCTCTCGTAGAGCTTCCACATGGCCTCGGCTGGATCGGAGGCCTGGCCGCCCGTCATCTCCCGCAACCTGGCCGCCCACCGGCTCGGGTCGTATTCCACCGCCTGGGCGGTCAAGGGCGGGTTGGTCGTGCAGCCCACCAGTACCTCCTCCACCCCCTCGAGCCGCTCCCTGCAGCGGTCAGCGTCGGTCCGCCCCTCGTGGGCGGCGATGACCTCGGACTTCCACGCGTCAAGGATCAGCGGCGAGGAGTCGAACCAGACCTCGAGCTCGGGATGGGTGGCGGCTAGCGCGGCCAGCGGGTTGGTTGCCATGGCATGGGTCCTCTCGTGGATGGGCCCGACCAAATGGGGCCCTAGGGATCAGTATTGCCCGCCGACGGCTGCCAGGCCTCCTCGGGAACGGGTCCGCGCGCCAGTGGCCCGTACTGGTAGGCCAGCATGAGGATCCCGGAGATGATCCCGACCCAGACCTTAGGCCATGGCGGGAGTGGCGCGGGGGTCACGAAGCCCTCGATGAGCGCCGCTACCACGAAGAGGAGTACGGTACCGAGCATCACTGTCGCGGCCTCGGGCGCCGCCCGCTTGAGAGCTTCCCAGCGCGTGAACCGCCCAGGGGCGATGATCGCCCAGCCCAGCCGCAGGCCCGAGGCTCCCGCGAGAACGATCGCCCACAGCTCCACGACGCCGTGGGGCACGATGAGCGAATAGTACGGTAGGACATTCCCGTAGTGGTGCATCCCTCCGCTCAGTCCGCCCACCATCAGGCCGTTCTGGAGCAGGGCGTAGAGGGTATAGACCCCCGCCAGGACGCCCCCCGCGAAGGCGGTGAAGCCCACCTTGATGTTGTTCTGCATGATGAAGGCCGATAGCGGAGCCATGATCCCCGTCGGCAGTTGGTTGCCCTGATAGTCGGGCATACCGCCCGGGCCGATGGCGCCGGCGAACTGCGCCGGAACGAATAGACGCGCCAGCGTAGGGTCGCTGTAGCTCAGGATGAACGCGAACAGCCCGCTGCCGAAGAAGACGAGGGAGGCGACGAGGACGTACGGCCAGAGCTTGCGCACCGTGCGCGGATACGTGTCAGTGAGGAAGGCGCCCACTCGACGCCACTGCACGCCGGTGGGGACGCGGTAGACCGCGTTGTGAGAGCGGACCACGAGGCCATTCAGGTAGGCGACGATATCCGGGTCGGACGCGCCGCCCTGAGCCTGGGCGAGGTGGCTCGACACCCGTCGGTGCAGCCGGCTGAGTTCCGCCAACTCCGCGCCCGACAGGGCTTTCAGGCCGCCCTGGTCAACTATATCCAGGAGCGCGGCCAAGCGGTGCCAGTCTCGCTGTCGTCGATCAACCCTGGAATTGAAGGGGGTCGCCACTCGACACCACCTACGCGGCTATGCTACATTCGCAATGCACGGTTCGACCCTGCAAGAGGTGACCCATGCCCGATCAGACCAGCCTAACCCTGCCCGAGCCATCGGGTTTCCACGAGGTGGCTAAGACGGTCCTCAAGGCCGTTGGTGACATCTCCTCCGGCGTGAGCCGCGTCGCCTCCGATACCATCGTCGCCGCGGTCAAGGAAGCCTACATGACCGGCTACCGCGATGGCTACCGGGACGCTCTGCGGCGAGCCGGCTCCGCCCTGGATGGCGTCACCGCGCAGGAGACGCCATCCGAGTCCTAGTCAGCGCCCCGGGCGGTACGTGTCCGCGCCCTTGCCCGTATCTGGCCGCTCGTCGGCGGCCCTTGGACCGAGCCGCTCCTGTACCTTGCGGTCGAAGTACTCGATCAGCAGGTGCTTGGCGTGGGTCACGAACTCATCGTCCGGGTACTCCGCCACCAAGGTCACCAGCAGATCCGCCGCGCGCTGGTAGCCCGCCTGCTCGGTGACCTCGTAGCCTCCCGCCGGCTTGCGCACGATGGACGTGCCCAAGTAGAGCGAGCCCGCGTAGAAGAGCACTTCGGGACGGTGCCGCCCGTCCAGATCCTCCTCCAGGTATCGCTCGAAGGCCCGACGCGCCGTCTCCGCCTCTCCTGCGAAGAGGGCCGCGATGCCAGCCCGAGCGACCGCTTCCTCGCGATCGCGGCCACGGAGCGGCCCCTCGCTCGCGCGCGCGTAGAGGGCGGCGGCGCGCGGCCAGTTCTCTCCCTGGTAGAAGGCCTTGGCGGCCGCCAGAGCCTCCGCCGTGTCGGCCGGTTCCGCCGCCACAGCGCCCCGCAGCGCGTCCAGCGTGGGGATGAGCAGCGGCGACGTGCCCAGGTTGTAGAGGATGGCCAGGAACTCGCCGTCGCGCTCGAGGACCACCGGGTCATACTCCGTGGCAGGTCCGAACCGGATCGCCTCGGCCTCCGCGCGAGTCGGGTTCCGTGCCGTGCAGCCATCGAAGACCTGAGCCAGTACTGCGGCTGAGTCGTTCAGTTCGCCCGTCGCTCGCAGGGCGAAGGCGTAGAGATACCACACGTGGGGCGCCTCGATGCCTTGGCGGACCAGCGGCGCGAGGGCCTCCGCCGCTCGGTCGTAACGGCCCACATCGTAGAACAGGGTGCCGAGACGCTCGCGCTGGGCGTCGTTGAGATCGGTGCGGGCGCGGAGGCTCTTGATCTCATGGGCCTGGGCCGTTACCAGCGCGTACACTGCCGGCTCGAAGCACGCGCCCAAGGTAGCCAGGACCGTTTCGTCCGTGTCCACCCACGCGAAGGTGGGGTAGACCGCCTTGAGCCCGAGCCGGTTGAACACGGAAAGGTCGTCCCGGACGCTCACTCCGACGCACACCATCTGCTCGAAGGTCTCCAGAACCACGGGGTTCGTGAACATCGTCGCCTCGAGGCGGTCGCTCAGGGGGGAGCGCTCGGTCCGGTACTGGACATCCTCCACGCGCTGGGCGCCCGAGACCTGGGACTCGTACTCCTTGAAGAGGTAGACGAGGGTGATCTTGCCCTGCTCCTTGGCGAGGCCGAGCGCCGAGTCCAGGTCACCAGCCACGAAGACGGGCGGCAAGGCCGAAGCGCCGCTCACCCCCAGCGCCAGAATCAGGCAAGCAAGTGCCAAGCTGCGAGCCATGCTGGGCCGCTCCCTTCCATGCGGGGTGTCTCGAGCGCTACTCGGAAGCTTCTTCGCGCGAGTCGCGGGGCGCGCCGCTCCCTGGAGGGCTGGCGGAACGACTCGGCGCCTGTCACGAAGGGGCTATCGAGCGCCACTCTCGAGCACCACCCATTGGGCGTTCCGGGGACACGTACGTTTCGTCAGTAGGTGGTGCCGCTGAAGGCGAGACTGGCGCCCCCCAGCATCCCCGCCTCGTCTCCGAGTTGGCCGAGGACCACCGGTGGCGGGGGCTCCGAGCCGACTGTTGCCGCGACGCGGAGCTCCTCCTCGATACGCGCACGCAAGGGCTCGCCCGCCTGTGCCACCCCGCCCGCGATGACGAACAACGCGGGATCGACGAGATTGGCGAGATCCGCCAGGGCCGCCGCCAGCATGCGACCGACCTCGCCCACGATCACCGTGCCCAACGAGTCGCCCTTTTCCGCGGCCTCGAAGACGTGCCTCGACTCGATCCGCTCCAGGTCCCCCTCGGCCAGTTCCGAAATGAGGGACTCGAAGCCCGCCGCGATGCGCATCCGCGCGCGTTCGGCGATAGCCCAGGCGGACACGTACATCTCCAAGCAGCCCACACGGCCGCAGTTGCAGAGCCGCCCGTTCACGTCAACCGTCAGATGGCCCAGCTCGCCCGCTGCGCCCCTAGAGCCGCGCCGGATCGCCCCATCCAGGAACACACATCCGCCGACGCCGGAGCCCAGCGCCATGCAGACGAAGTCGTTATAGCCCCGAGCGGCGCCGAAGGCGTGCTCCCCCATGGAGATGACGTTCACGTCGTTATCCACGAAAGTGGCAAGGCCAAGCGCGGCTTCGAGGTTCTCCTTGATGCGCGTGCCCCACCAACCCACGATGTTGGAGCTCGCCGAGAGAACCACGCCGTTCTTCGCGTCTATGATGCCCGGACTGCCGATCCCCACCCCGGCCACTTCGCTCGCCTGCACGGGCCCGTGCTCGATACAGTGTTGGATGAGCGCGACGATGTTGGCGACGACGTGCTCGCTGCCGCGCTTGCCCTCGGTGGGCCGCTTCTCACTGTAGACGATGCGGCCATCCTCGGTCACGATGCCGGCTCGGAGGTTCGTTGCTCCGAGATCAATACCCACCGCGTAGCTCAAACCAGCGGCCTCCCTTCGGGCTGCCCGCGCGGGGCTGCAGTGTGCTCTCACATTATACCGAAGGCGCCCAGTTCCTGCGGATCTGGCCCGATGCCTCGCTTGCGGGTTATCATAGATTCCGTGGAGGCGAGCATGGAGCGCGTGGAGCTGGTCGAGCAGGCCATCGTCATCGGGTCCGTCGCGACCCTCTGGCCGTGGATCTTCGGCTATCGGGAGCCCTGGTATCAGTGGGGCGCTCTGAGCCTCGTCGCCCTCACTCTGGTCGTCATCACCGTGCGTAAGTGGCGCCGCATGAACCAGGCCTTCGATGACGCGAAGGATGTCTGGGGCGACCAGGGGGCGCCATCGCTGGGCGGGATGCCTCTCGCGCCGCCCATGACGAAGCCGTCCCGGGGTGGGGCCGGGGAGAAGAGCGGCAGCGGCAAGCCGGGCCGCAGGTAGCCGAGGGTCGCGCGCCGGCTGCGCGCTGGCCAGGCAGGCTCATCGTCACGACCTCGCCCGTCCGACTCCCCACGCCCCGAAGCGCTCACCCTAGAACACCGCTCCATCCTCCGGCGCCAATCACCCGTTCAATGAGCGCCTCACGATGGACCGTCGTGGATCAACACGGCCTTGCTGACTTCGCGCGCCGCGACGGCCTCCAAGGCCTCGTTCGCCTCCTCGAACCGGAAGCGGCCGTCCACCAAGCGCTCGAACGCCTCGGGCTGGCCCTCCACGAGCCGAACGGCTTCCAGGAGATGGCGCATATCGCTCACCCAGATGCCCTGCAGCCGAACGTTCCGCCGCGCGATGTCGTGGAAGAAGTCGATCTCCAGCCCCCCTCGCGGTTCCGCCACGCCGCAGGACACGTAGGCGCCCCCGGTCCGAAGCCACTTCAAGCCCTCGGCGATGGCGGCCTGGTCGCCGGCGGCCTCGTAGACCGCGTCGGCGCCCTCGCCCCCGGTAAGCTCCTGGATCTCTTCCAGCCGCTCCGCCACCGTAGTCTCGCGGCGATTGATGGTGTGGGTCGCTCCCAGCTCCTCACACAGCCGCAGCCGGCTCGCCGTGCCGCCCACCACGATGATCGTCTCAGCGCCCGAGGCCTTCGCGAAAGCGGCGCAGTAGGCCCCGATCGGCCCCGGGCCCTGGATGACCACCCGCGAGCCGAAGCCCGGCCGCACCTCCTCGAAGCAATGGGCGGCCGTCGCACCCGAGCACCCGGCAGTGACGGCGACCACGGGCGAGAGGTCATCATCCAGGCAGAGGGTCTGTACGTTGCGGGCGAGGAGCACATGGCTGGAGTAGCATCCCACCAGGTGCGGTGGGTCCTGGCACGAGCGGGTGATCCCATAGACCCAGCGGTGAGGGCAGAGGGCCGGCTGACGGAGCACGACGCACGTGCGGCACGCCATGCAACTCACGCCTCGGTTGAAGGCGATGCGGTCGCCCTCGGCGAGCTTGGCGCCCTGGACGTCACGCGCCTCTCCACCCGTCGCGACCACCCGGCCGACGCCCTCATGGCCGGGGATGAGCGGCAGCGGCACCCGCGGGTCCAACCCTTGCCACTGATGCACATCGGAGCCGCACACGCCGGAGACCTCGAGGCGCAGGAGCACCTCCCCGGGGCCGGGATCCGGCAGTGGGTAGCGCCGATCGTGCAGGGCCTCGCCGAACTTGGTCAACACATGGGCATAGGCTTCGCTCAAGGTCGATCACCCGTTCCCTCCAGCGGCGCGAGCCGTCCGAGGCTGTCCCTCCTCCAGGCTCTTCGCCCCAGTACTGTCATCCACGGCTTGAGCAGCACCGGCACGCCCAGGTAGGGGCAGTTGGAGGAGCGCGAGTGGATCCACTCAGGCCGAACCGTGGTCTCGCCGAACTCGAAGAGTGCCAACCGCGCCTCCGCCCCCACCTCGATCTTCGGCCCCTCCGCGCCCAGGACGGACCACGGGCCATCGGTCCACAGTTCCACCGCCCGCAGCCACGCGTCGGGGTCCGCGGCCTTGTCCCAGAGGGCCTTGTGGGAGACGCTCATCATGCAGCCCATCCCGAGCATCCCGGGCGGGGCTTGGTCGAAGGGCCTCGACTTCTCGGAGTCGGTGTGGGGCGCGTGGTCGCTCACCAGAGCATCGACCTCGCCGTCGATGGCGTGTTGGAGCAGGGCCTCCGTGTCCCGGCGCGTCTTCAGCCTGGGCGCGACCTTGCCTTGGGCGCCCAGCCGCTCGATGTCGTCTTCGGTCAGCAGCAGGTGATGGGGGCAGATCTCCCAGGTGATGGGCGCCCCGTCCTCCCGCGCATCGAGGATGATCCCCGCGCCCTCCGCCGTGCTCACATGGGAGATGTGGACGCGAGCGCCCGTCGCCGCCGCCAAGCGGCAGGCCCGCTCCACGGCGATGGGCTCATTGGGCAGCCCGTCGGGACCCGGCAGCTCGAAGTGGCCCGCGAAGGTGATCCCGACCTCGGCGCACTGAGCGAGGCACTCCCGCAGGAGCCCCTCGTCGCTAATGGTGAAGCCGTCGTCGGAGATCATCGCCGCGCCGGCGTCGCGTAGGGCCCGGTAGTCGGAGAGCTGGCTGCTCCCCCTGCCCTTTACCGCCGCCGCCACGGGCATGACCTTCACGCCCCGGCCCACCTCCGTGGCGCGGCGGATGATGTGATCGATGGTGGCGGGCTCGAAGGCCAGGGGCTCCGTGTTCGGCATGCAGCAGAGGGCGCCGACGCCGCCCGCGATAGCGTCCCGGCAGCCTGTCTCGATGTCCTCCTTGTGCTCCTGCCCCGGCTCGCGGAGATGGACGTGGAGATCCAGCAGGGCGGGGGTGATCCACTTACCGGTGCAGTCCACCACGCGGTCGCCCGGCTGGGGCGCGTGGCGGCCGATGCTCGCGATGACCCCATCCTCGATGACGATGGTCCGATCCATGCCCGCGGACAGAGGCTCGTGCAGAACCAGTCGGCTCACCGATCATCCCCCCGATACAGCGGCGCGCGGGAGGTCACTGCGAGCCCCCCTGAAAAGACGAAGCGCCTGACTCGTCGGCCGAGCGGGCGCGTGGTAGCGTGTTGGGGCACAACCTGCCGAGCATCATTTCAACCCTTCGCGACGCTCCTCCCGAACCCTTCCCATTCCGCACTGTATCCGGTACCCTCTCATGGGCTTGGGGCCACGCGCTGTGGGCCGCGAGAGCCCGATTCCCGGCGCCCCCAGGGGGGCGTTCCGAGAGGAGCGCGCCATGCGTCCGGAGCGGATTGAGCAGCTCATCCACTTCTACAGGGACATGTTGCGTATCCGGTACTTCGAGGAGAAGATCCTCAACCACATGCTCCCGAACCGGCTCTTCCGTGGCTCATCGCACCTGTGCATCGGCCAGGAGGCCGTGTCGGTGGGCGCGGTTCACGCGATGGAGGAGGAGGACTACCTCTTCACCACCCATCGCAACCACGGCCACACTCTTGCCCGGGGCATGGACCTGGAGGGGGCCTTCGCGGAGATCATGGGCCGGACCACGGGCGTGTGCCGCGGCAGGGGCGGCAGCATGCACCTCGCCGACGCCAGCCTTGGGATACTGGGCGCCAACCCGGTCGTCGGCTCCAACATCCCCATGGCCACGGGGGCCGCGCTGGCCCTCAAGATGCAGGGCCGCAAGGGCATCGTCGTCTGCTTCTTCGGCGAGGGCGCCATGAACACCGGGGCATGCCACGAGGCCTTCAACATGGCCGCCCTCTGGGATCTGCCCGTCGTCTTCGTCTGCGAGAACAACAAGTACGCCATCTCCGTGGCCGAGGACATCTCCATGTCCGACCACGAGCTCCAGGACCGCGCCGTGGGATACGGCATGGAGAGCTACCGCCTGGATGGCATGAACGTCCTGGAGGTCTACGACTTCTGCTCGGCGACCTTCGGCAGGACCCGGCGCACGAGCCGGCCCGCCCTCCTCGTCTTCGACACCTACCGCTTCGTGGGCCACCACACCTCGGACAGCGAGCGGTACCGGCCCAAGGACGAAGCCATCGAGGTCTTCCGCGAGAAGGACCCCATCCACTTCGTGGAGCGCGAGTTCCTCGAGGACTGCCACGTCGACCCCGAGCAGGCAGTGGACATCCGAATCGACATCAAGCAGGAAGTGGAGTCGGCCTTCGAGCGCGCCTTGGAGGCGCCCTGGCCCGACCCCGCGACCTTGACCCAGGGCCTGTGGGCCGAGTCGGAGGTGACCTGCGGTGACTGATCGCGGGCGAGAGGTGGTCTTCGCGCAAGCCATTCGCACGGCCCTCCGGGAGGAGATGCAGCGCGACGAGTCCGTCATCCTATGGGGCCAGGACATCGGCGTCTACGGTGGTGTCTACGGCGCTACAACGGGCCTCCAGCGGGAGTTCGGCGAGGACCGCGTGCGGGACGCCCCCATCTCGGAGATGGCCATCGCCGGCGTCGCCGTCGGGGCAGCGCTCCTCGGGATGAGGCCGGTCGTCGAGATCATGTACGCCGACTTCCTCATGCACGCCGCCGACGCCATCGCGAACCAGGCGGCGAAGTGGCGCTTCATGAGCGGCGGGCAGTTCAAGGTGCCTGCGGTCTTCCGCTCGCCCGCTGGCGGCGGCTCCGGCTACGCGGCCCAGCACTCCCAGAATATCGAGTCGTGGTTCTGCCACATCCCGGGGCTGAAGGTCGTCTGCCCCTGCATGCCCCGCGACGCTCGAGGCCTGCTCAAGAGCGCCATCCGCGACGACAACCCCGTCGTCTTCCTCGAGCACAAGAGCCACTACACCTACCGCGGGCCCATGCCCAAAGAGGAGGAGCTCCTGCCCCTCGGCAAGGCCGACGTGAAGCGCGAGGGCACGGACGTCACCTTGGTCTCCTGGTCACGCAACCTCCTCTGGGCACTGGAGGCGGCTGACAAGCTCCGGGAGGAGGGGGTCAGCGTCGAGGTCATCGACCCCATGACGCTCTTCCCCCTGGACCTCGACACGATCCTCGAGTCCCTCGCCAAGACCGGCCGGCTGGTCGTCTCGCACGAGGCCCACGCCTTCTGCGGCGTCGGGGCCGAGATCATCGCCCAGGTGGTCGAGGGCCACATGGACCTCCTGAAGGCGGCGCCCAAGCGGGTGTCCGCTGTGGCATGTCCCCTGCCCTACTCCGAGCCCCTGGAGAAGGCCGCCCTGCCCGACGCCGATGACATCGCCGCGGCGGTCCGGCAGGTGGTTCGGTAGCGAGCGCCGGCCCCCGAGCCCTCCTCGGGGGCCGGCATTGCCGCCTTACTCGGAGCGGCCGTTGCGGCGCAGGTGGCGCAGCCACACCAGGCCCGCGACCAGTAGCAGCCCCACCGCGGGGATGCCAAGCGTCGATGCCCACCGTGCCCAGCCGCCACCCGCCGCGCCGGCCGGCCGCAGGGAGGTTGTGATGCCCTCGCTGACAACCTCGCCCGAGACGGCGTCCACGCACACCACTGCCGTCCCCGGCGCTATCACGCCCTCCTGGCTTGCGGATGGCGAGGCCAGGCGCAGCACGTAATCGAACCGGTCGTACCACTGCACGAGGGGGCAGTCATCGGGCGAGGCGAGGACCAGCGTCTCGTCCTCTAGATGCTCGCGCGCCGTGGCAAGGGCTTGCTCCAGCGTCACCACGGGCTGCCGGGGCGAGGCCCCCTCCGGCGGACACGTGGTCCCCCATGTTGTGATCGCCCCGTCTTGACGCACGGTGGCCAGCACATCGGGCGTCAGGCCCTTGCGCGGCGGGTCGCCGACCAGCCGACCGGTGCCCGCAACCTGACCGTGCCCGGACTCGAAGGGTCTCCGCCACTCCCAGGTGTCGATGCCTGCGGCCATGTCACCCAGCACTCGTTGGGTGAGCTCCTTCACGGATTCCAGCGCCTGCTCCTCGGTGACCCTGGTCTGCCGCTCTGGAGCATACAGGTCGACCGCACTCACGAGGATCCACCGATCCGCGTTCACGCTGTAGGATCGTTGGGGCTCATCGAGGCTGAACCGAACGGCGGTGAACACTCCCGAGGCATCCCACTTCACCTTGGCGTCGCTCACATCCACGCCTGTAGCCTCAAACACAACGTCGATCGCTCGAGCTAGATCGGTATCCCTGGCGTCACCGGGGTCGGCGACGGCGGCGCCGTAGGCGACCCCCACGAGAACGGCGATCATCACCCGCAGTAGCATGGTGGCACAACCCCTTTCCTCATCTTACGACACGCGGCGAGACGGGATGCCGCGGCCCGGCAACGCTTGCGCAGCTTTCGGGCCGGGCGCCTCTCCTTAGGCCGCTCAGTTCAGCCTCCGCCTCAGCAGGAAGAGGCCGAAGGCGATGGCGCACAACAGGACGATCCCGCCGTAGAGCGCCCACGGCGGGGAGGTGGTGGCGGGCTCAGCGGCCGCGACGGGCGGCGACGGGGGGGAAGCGGAGCCGGTGGGCTCCTGCGGGAGTGAGGCCTTCGATACACTCATCACCTCACCCGTGGAGGCGTTGACGCGGACCAAGTAGCGGTCTCCCACCTTGTCACGCAGTTCGATGGACCATCTCGCAGCATCGCGGACCTGGCTGAGCGATGGCTCACCCACTACCGCAGCGGCTTCGTCTCCCACGGCGTTCTGAGCAGCGGCAATGGCTTCCTCGCGACTCACCTCGACCGGCATGGGCGGTGACGGCGCTGGCTCGTCTATGGTGAACGACATCACCCTGCCTTCGGTACTGCTCACCCGGGCCAGAACGGAGTGTGACAGCCCCGATCGAGGGGGGGTGCCACGCTTCGGGCCCTCGCCACGGATGACTATGGCGTCACCCGCTCGACCAACCACCGTCCAAGCTAGGTCGTCCGCCGCAACGGGAACATGGCGACGAGCCTCCTCGCTAACCAGCGCGATGGCCTCGTCCTCATTGCAGGGGCGAGGATCGCCGCTGACGGGCGGGATCTCGCTCCACCCTAGAAAGGCGCCGGTGGCTAGGTCAACCCGGTACTGGCGTGTGCCGTCGGTGTAGATCCCGATGCGCCGGCCGCCGTCCAGTTCCACCTCAGGGAGCGGCGCCAGAGAGCCGCCAGCGTGTTCCTCAGCGATCAGCCGGGCCTCTTCGATGGTGACCGGCCCAGCCGGCAGAGCAAGGCTCAAAGCGAGCAGCAGTGCGAGCATCCCGGGTTCTCCTCTCCGGCTCGGAGCTACGTCAGCCTCCGCCTCAGCAGGAAGAGGCCGAGGGCGATGGCGCACAGCAAGACGATCCCGCCGTAGAGCGCCCATGGCGGGGTGGTGGTGGCGGGCTCGGCGGTTGGACTGGCGGACGGGGCCAGAGGAGGCGCGAGACTGGCCGGAGAGACGCACACGAGGGCCCCCGTCACGGCATCGATGTCGTACTCGGAGTACCGACAGGCCGCCTCAGAGAACAGGGCGAGCGTCCATATCGGCCGCCCTCGGTGGCGCCTCAAAGCCGGCTCACTCGCGACGACAGCGTCAGGTTCACCGAAGTGCGCCTCGGCCACCCCTGTGGCGTCGGCCGCCTGCAGACGCGCCTCACTCGTCGGCGGGTAGTACGGGCTGTGCGAGAACTCGAGCAACGCACCGTCGCGCCGGCGCAGGTCCACACGACACTCGGACGGACCAGCGCCCGGCTGCTCCTCGGAGCGCCCCACGTACGTCACGGTGCTCTGCGACGCGCCCTCCGTGTCCCATAGGAGAGCATCCGCTCGCTCGCCGATGAGGCGTCTCGCTGTCGCGCGAGCTATCGCCTCGAGGCGCGCCTCGTCAGTCGGCGGCACTTCCGTAGGCGGGTCGCAGTCAACCCCCAGGGCTACAATCCCTGCGATGTGGCCATCGGTTAGGTTCACGACGTAACATCGGCGAATCTCGTCTCGCCCGGTGGCGATGAGAGTGGCCGTGCTCACTACCGGGCCGTCGACTCGCTCCGCCTGTATGGATTCGACTGGGACACCGTCGATGTCGGCTACGCGGGCAGCAGCCTCCTCGAGCGTCCACCCTTCCCCTGGGGCCAGTAACGCCAGCAGAAGCAGAAACATGGCTCATTCCCCTTTCGTGTCATCGCCCTAGCTCGTGGCAGCCAAGGCGGGACGCGCTCAGTTCAGCCTCCGCCTCAGCAGGAAGAGGCCGAGGGCGATGGCGCACAGCAAGACGATCCCGCCGTAGAGCGCCCACGGCGCGGAGGTGGAGTCTGACTCATCGGCCGCCACGGGTGCGGCCGAACCTTGTGCGGGGGGCGCCGCCGTGGGCTCAACGGCGGTGTCCGTCGGCGAGACCTCCACCACCTCCCCTGACTGCGCGTCGACGATGACAAGCACCCGCTCGTCTCGGGACGAACCGAAGCGGACGTGCCAGCGAACCGTTCCGCGGAACTGGTTCAGACTCGGCTCGTCCAGGAGGGGCAGATCGGGGTGGTCAAGCCCCTTGCGCGCCGCCTCGATGGCTTGCTCGCGGCTGACGCGCGCCTCAAGCGCGTCGGTCGACTCGGGCAACTGCTGCAGGTAGTTGTGCACCACTCCTCCCGCCCTGAGGAGGTGCACCTCGCACCAGGGGCCCAGACCCGTCCGAGGCGGGTCGCCAGAGGCGAGCGCTTGCCCCCTGACCTTGACAGTGTCCGGCGTCGCACTCACCACTTCCCAACTCAGATCGCGAGCGGCGTCGCCCAAGTGTCGCTCCGCGACCGTCTTGGCCCGCTCCACAGCCTCCTCGTCGGTGATGGGATCGGCCGTGGGGTCGTAGACCATCTCAGCGTTGGGCTGCCATGAGACCAGGCAGCCTTGGTCGAGACTCACCGTGTAAGACCCACCGGGCTGCCCCTCCTCCGTAGTAAAGGTGGCGGTCGCCGGCGCGCCCGGCCTCTCACGGATGGCTGGCTCTCGGTCGGAGAGGGGGGAGTCGGCGTGCTGGGCCGCGATGGCGCGGGCGGTGTCGAGATCGATCCGGTCCGCCACCGATGCTCCGCATGCCAGAAGGAACACCACCAGGGCGCTGCAGGCAATACAGCTATGGCTCCTCATTGCACGAACGCTCCTTTCCTAGGGGACTGCGAAGGCTGGGGGAATCTCGACGTCTGCTTGGCTCGGTGTGACCTCGACGTCTCCCACCCACTGGGCCGTGAGGTTCACCGCGAACTGGACGTGCCCATTCATGGGCGTCTGACTGGGGCCGAACCATGTGCTGCAGGCTCGGATGGAGGCGGCTAATCGCGCGGAACCATGACTAACCAAATGACATCGCCTCCTGAGCGCCCGCCTCACGCGGGCAGTCATGAGGGCTGTCCACCGGTTCGTGCACGTGATTCGTGCCGTGTTCACACTCAACCTGCACAGAATCAGCGAGAAGAGCCGTGCCTAGTCCTCGCCAACCCTGGGCGTGCTCAGCAGTCAGAACGGAGCACGACTTGCCTTTGGGCCTCCGTCTTGACTGTTCACTATCTAGTTCTTGTCTTTTCGCGCCGCATTACGGACAAGCGCCCAGCGGGGGCCAGGAAGTTCACGCGGCTAGGCTGAATACCTCGATGGCTCCGCCCGAGAGTGCGGGCGGGAGTCTCTCGATAGACGAGAGGTGTCCAACCATGCGGTCTATGGCGATGACCGTCGCGCTGCTGATCATCTCCGCCCTCCCCGCGGGCGCTCAGAACCTGTTCGCAGACCCAAGCTTCGAGGCGACGGGGGTGGCGGGACAGGCCCGAAGCGGGGAGAAGGCCGGCCATCTGGCGCTCGCGCAGCCGGCCCACTGGGTTGCCTTACCGGGCGCCCTAGCCGTGGAGCCCTACGCCACCTACCAAGCGACGGCCTGGGTCAAGGGCAGAGTCGATGGGGGCGCCGCCCTGGCGCTCTACGCTTACGAGTGGGACTCCTACGTCTGGGCTTTCACCGCCCCCGCCACCCTCACCAACAGCGATGAGTGGGTGCAGGTCACAACGACCCTCCGCTGCCCCTACCCCCAGATCGAGTTCCACCCCCTCGCGTTCATGGATGTCGACGCGGCGGAGTTCTGGATCGATGACCTCACGGTGGAACGGATCGCCTCGCCGGCGGAGACCATCGCCGCGCTGGAGGCTCAGGAGACCCTCTCGGACGACGACGCCCGCCTCCTGGGGCGGTACTACGTCGACGAGGGCCGCATGGAGGACGCTTGGCAGCTCCTGGAGTCCCCTCTGCCCCACACCATCGTCTCGGACCTGGCGTGCGTCATGGCCAAGGCCACGCACGACCCCACGGTCCGGGCGAGCCTCCTCGCGACGATGATCCGCACGGGCGCCGCCGGCTACAACGCGGGCCTGGAGCGGATCTCGGAGGTGTCCCGGCCCCTCTCGGCCGATGACATCGGCAGGGCTCTTGCCGCAGAGATCGGGATCGCCGAGTCGGTCCAGGAGATGGAGTCCATCACCGAGGCGGTGCGGGCCCTGGGCGCGCTCGGCCCCAACCTGACCCTCGGCGGCCGCGACGAGTATCTGAAAGCGCTAGCCGCCGCCGTAGAGACCCGTGCGGCGACCACGACAGAGGGCTCGGGACTGGCCGCGGCCCTCGGTACCATGGGAGAGGAGATCGCCATGATGCGCCAAGGCCTGGCCGCCCTGGTCGAGGACCTCGGCCGGTGCACGGTGACGGTCGATGGTCACGCGGTGACGCCGGAGACCTACTCCATCGTCGTCCCGCGCGACGCGACGCCCTCGGAACTCCACGCGGCGAGGGAGCTTCAAGTCCACCTCGAGCGGATCACCGGCCACGTGCTCCCCATCACGCCTCTCCGGGACGCGCTGACGAAGCGGCGCTTCATGATTGGCTCGAGGGAGCTGGATGCGGCCCTCGGGGCCGAGTGGTCGGCGCGGCTGGGCGACGAGGGGCTCCGCATCAGCTCGGCCGACGGGCACGTGCTCTTCGATGGGGGCAAGCGCGGGATCCTCTACGCGGTGTACACCTTCTTGGAGGACTACCTGGACTGCCGGTGGTTTACCGCAGACTGCCAGACCTGGCCCACCGAGGGCGCCTACGACCTCCGGGCGCTCGACGTGATCTACATCCCTCCGCTCGAGTACCGCGCCACGGACTACCCCAACTCCTGCCCATCGGAGTTCGCCGTGCGCAATCGGCTCAACGGCAACCTCGTCATAGCGACGGAGGACTGGGGCGGCAACATCACCTACCAGGGCTTCGTGCATACCTTCAACGCCCTTGTGCCGCCGGAGCGGTACTTCGCGGAGCACCCCGAGTACTTCTCGGAGATCAACGGCCAGCGCGTCTCAGACCACACTCAGCTCTGCCTGACGAACCCCGACGTGCTGGAGATCGCCATCGAGTCGGTTCGCCGCTGGATCCACGAGGCTCCCAACGCGACGATCATCTCCGTCAGCCAGAACGACTGGCACAACTACTGCCAGTGTGAGGAGTGCTCGGCGCTGGCGGCGCAGGAGGGCTCCCAAAGCGGACCGCTCCTCCACTTCGTGAACGCCATCGCCGATGCCGTCGCGGAGGAGCATCCTCACATCATCATCGATACTCTGGCATACCAGTACACGCGCAAGCCGCCCTTGCACGTCACGCCGCGCGACAATGTGGCGGTCCGGCTGTGCAGTATCGAGTGCGAGTTCAACCGGCCTCTCGACGAGTCGGAGTTCAATGCCAGCTTCGTGGATGACATCACCGGGTGGAACGAGATCTGCGATCGGCTGCACATCTGGGACTACGTGATCAACTACGCGCACTGCGTCCAGCCCTTCCCGAATCTCCAGGTGCTGCAGCCGAACATCCGGTTCTTCATCGAGAACGGCGTCACGGGGATCTACGAGGAGGCCAACTACTTCTCGAAGGGCGGGGAGCTGGCCGAGCTTCGCACCTACCTCATGGCGAAGCTGCTGTGGGATCCCGACTATGACGTCGAGCGGGGCATCGACGAGTTCCTGGCCGCGTACTATGGCCCTGCGGCCGCGCCCATCCGCGAGTACCTGGACGACATCCATCGGCTCGCCGTCTCCGACCCCGACTTCCATATGACCATCTACCACGGGCCGAACGCCCCCTTCCAGACCGATGAGGCGATCGGGAGGTACGTGGCGCTCTTCGATCAGGCCGAGGCGCTCGTGGCCGATGACCCCGTGCGCCTCCACCGAGTGCGGGTGGCGCGACTGCCGATCCTGTACACCCAGATCGTGAGGGCGGCGGCGCCTGGGTTCGAGATCACGGAGGACGCTCTGGCGCCCGCTGGCGCCTCGGACACGACCGAGCTGATCGACCGGTTCATGACCACGGCCGAGGCGGAGGGACTGACGGCGATCTCCGAGGGGAGTCAGCACCAGCCCCTCAGCGCGTGGGCTGACCAGTACCGCGCCGGCGCCGAGGCTGTCCCGATCATCCGGCTGACCGGCGGTGGGCTGTCGGCGGTGGTCGCGCCGAGCCTGGGCGGGAGGATCCTCAGCCTGGTGCGCCAGGAGGATGGCAGGGAGCTGCTCGAGGTGGTCCAGGGCGCGATCGGCATCGACGCTATGGCGGGCGGGTACGAGGAGTATTCGACGTCAGATTACCGCTCCCCGGGCTGGAGAGAGCCGTACGAGGTCGTGGCCTGTGGGCCCAGCGCGGCGATCCTCCGCGCCGAGCTGGGCAACGGGCTGCGCCTGGAGCGGAGGTACGACATGGACCCCGGGCAACCCATTCTGAGGATCGCCTCGACCGTCACGAACACGACTGAGGCGCCCGTCAACGCAGGCCTGAGGATCCATCCCGCCTTCCGCCTGGATGATCCAAGCCGCGCCTTCCTCCGCCTCGGACCCGACGGGCCAGCGACATCTGTCCAGATGCTGACCGAGCAGGCGGATGGCATGCTCGAGATGCGCTTCGAGGGCGGCTCCCTGCCGCCTGGCGAGTGGGCGCTGGTGGACTCCTTGGGCGGCGTCACCATCCGTTGCCGGTTCCTGCCCGAGCAGATCGCGGTATGCTACTACAACGGCTCGGGCGCCGATCGGCGAGGCAATCTGGAGCTGTACGCGCCGACGGTGCAGCTCGCTCCCGGAGAGAGTCAGACGGTCGAGCAGGTCTACGAGGTCACGCCGTAACGCACAGATACAACACTGAGGGGGACTCTAGGGTCCCCCTCGGCCCTTCAGTCACTCTCATTGCAACAGAATCAACTCACCACTCGCGCCCGGATCTCGAGTAGCCGCTTCATCATGTCGCCCAGGGCGTCGGAGTGGCCCTGGATCCCGAAGGTATCGTGCAAGCGGCGGTAGAGCTCGAACAGCTCCTGGTAGGTCGCCTGGTTCTCGGGGATCGGCTCGTAACGGGTGTCCTTCACCCCGCACATGGCCGCCTGGGCCTCCTGCACGGTGGCATAGCCGCCGCTCTCTGGACCCGCGCACACGGCCCCGAACATGGCGGCGCCCAGGGCGCAAGTCTGGGCGGACCGGCTGATGAGCATGGTGCGGCCCGTCACGTCGGCGTAGATCTGCATGAGCATCGGGTTCTTCTCCGCGATGCCACCGCAGTTCACGACGCGCTCGACGGTGACGCCGTACTCCTCCATGCGGTCGAGGATCATCCGCGCCCCGAAGGCCGTGGCCTCGATGAGGGCCCGGTAGACCTCCGCCTGCGTCGTGCGCAGGGTCTGCCCGAGGAGCAGGCCGGTCAGACGGGCGTCGACCAGGATGGTCCGGTTGCCGTTGTTCCAGTCCAGGGCAAGCAAGCCGCTCTCGCCCGGGCGGAGCCTGGAGGCCTGGGCGGTAAGCTCCTCGTGGAGGCTGCCCTGCCCCTCGCACAGGACCTTCACGAACCAGTTGAAGATGTCCCCCACGGCACTCTGCCCAGCCTCGATGCCATACATCCCGGGCACCACAGAGCCGTCGACGATGCCACAGACGCCGGGGATGTCCGCGAGTGGCCGCTCGGAGGGCCACACGGCGACGTCGCACGTCGAGGTGCCGATGATCTTCACCAATGTGCCCTCCGCCACGCCTGCCCCGACGGCGCCGTGGTGCGCATCGAAGGCGCCGGTGCAGATGGGGATGCCCGGTGGCAGGCAGAGCCGCGTGGCCCAGTCGGCGGAGAGCCGTCCGGCGGGCACGTCCGATGGCACGGCCTTCTCGAAGAGCCGTCCGCGCAGGTCGCCGAGGGCGGGGTCGAGGGAGCTCAGGAACTCCGCGTCGGGCAGGCCGCCCCACTCGTTGGAGTACATCGCCTTGTGGCCCGCGGCGCAGACGCTCCGGGTGATTGCGGCGGGATCGGTGTTCCCTGCGAGCACGGCGGGCACCCAGTCGGCGAACTCCACCCAGTTCGCCGCCGCTTCGAACACGGCCCGGTCGACCCGCAGGCAGTGCCATACCTTGGACCAGAACCACTCCGAGGAGTAGGTCCCCCCGCATTTGGCCAAGTAATGGGGGCGCTGCTCCGCCGCCGCGGCGGTGATGGCCTCAGCCTCGTCGACGGAGGTGTGGTCCTTCCAGAGCCACGCCATGGCGTTCGGGTTGCCCTTGAACTCATCCCGGAAGCTCAGAGGCCTGCCCGACGCGTCCACGGGAATGGGGGTAGATCCCGTCGTGTCAACACCGATACCGATGATGTCCACGGATCGGAAGCCCTCGACGTTTCGCGCCTTGGCGAGGGCGCCGAGAACGGCGCTCTCCAGTCCCGTCAGGTAGTCTGCGGGGTTCTGGCGCGCGAGATGCGGCGCGGCCGGGTCTAGGATGATCCCCGCTTCGCCGCTCTCGTAGTCGTGGACGTGGCTGGCGATCTCCGCCCCACTCGTGACGTCCACGATCAGGGCGCGCACCGAGTTCGTGCCGTAGTCGAGTCCGATGGCGTACTTGCTCTCAGGCATCTTCGCCTCCCACAATGCCGCGGGCCGCGCTGGGGCCCTATGCTGGCGTGATAATCCTGGGCGCTTGGCGCTCAGACCTCCCTCGGCCGGTCCACCGGCGCCTAGAGAAGACCCTTCAGGGGTCCCAGCACACTCCGGGCGAAGCTATCCAGATGGGCCTTGAGGAACTCCTCGGGGGATAGGCTAGGGTCATCGAGCATGGGCATCAGGTCCATGGCGTTGATCACGGCCGTGGCGACGTCCGTGCCATGCGACTCATGGTAAGTGGCGTTGGCGCGGCGGCGGCCCATGGTCGCCAGGTCATAGCGCTTGCCGCCCGTGATCTGAGAGTCGAAGACGCTGACGAGCGCCATGGCGATGTTCTCATGGGGGCTCACGTCGAAGACGATCTTGGCCTCATCCGGCAGCCAGTCCAGGTCACGCCAGATCTCGCATCCGTAGAACCCCTTGAGCCGTGGCCTGTAGCCGAGGCGCCGCAGAGCGTCGATCGTCCTGATAGCGCACGCGACATGGGTGGGGTGCTTGTCGGCGAGGTTGTGGATGTAGAGGTACTCGGGCTGGCATTTGTCCAGCAGCTTCATGATGTCCTCGACGACATCATCTCGGCCGGGGTCCTTCACCACCGAGCTCGAATAGCCGAGCAGCACGGCGGCCGTGTAGTCACCCACGACGGCGGCCTTGCGCTGCTCCTGCTTCCGCACCTCCTTCATCATCTCGTCAGTGTAGTCCGCGTAGGCTCCGCTCCGGGGGCTGCCCGCGCCGTCGGTGACTACAACGCCGGTGAACCATCGGTCGGGCTGCTGGAAGCACTCCAGAATCCCATGGTAGGCCATGATCTCGATGTCATCCTGGTGAGCGGCGATGGACAAGTGCGTCGTGCGGCCGAGCGCCTCGACGTCCGGCGTTACGTCGGGGACGTAGATCTCCACGTTCTCGCTGTTGAGCGTCATGCGAACTCACTCCTCAAAGCCTTTGCTAACCGACGCCCATAGGGTGTAGGGTTGGCGGTTGAATCTCGGTGGTAGGACGCGGCCCGTGCCAGTCCTGACCATGATATCCGGGTCAGAGTTCGCGTGGACTCACGAGAACCCTCGCCCGGGGGAAGGGCAGCTCCTGACTTGAGACTGTTCAACCTCCGGCGACGCCCGTGGCGCTCGCCCCAGTTCAGCCAGTACGTGGCTGCGCCCCATCCCAGCGTCGCTCCTCCACTCGACCCTCAGTTCCGCCCCTTCGTCTCGGCGAGCGCGCACTTTCGCTCCGTCGCCCAGGACTCGGGCGCCCCGGAGCCGCTCGCGATCGCCATCGAGCGTGATCGCGGGCAGGTGAGCGTTCACCGCACCATGTTGCAGCCCTCGAGCACCGTCGCCGATCGCGTCAACCTCCGGCATCTCGAACGCCTCGTGAAGATGCTTCTGTGGCAGTGGGGCGGCTGGCGGGTATGGATCTGTGGTCCCGAGGAGCTGGGGCAGGCCATCGCCCAGACCTACTCGCCAACAGGGCCACGGGCCTTCGATGCGGACTTCATGGGCACCGTATACGGTGAGCGCTTCACGGTGGAGGCTCTGCCGCTGGAGAAGACGCCCGAGCCGTCCGAGAGCCGCGCCGCCGTGGGCGGTCACCTGAACGGATGCCGCATCGGGTTCGACGCGGGCGCCAGCGACCACAAGGTGGCCGCCGTCATCGATGGGGAAGCCGTCTTCAGCGAGGAAGTCCTCTGGAACCCCAAGGACGAGGCCAACCCCGAGTACCACCGGGAGCACATCCGGGGCGCCTTACGCCGCGCCGCCAGCCAGATGCCTAGAGTGGACGCCATCGGGGTCAGTTCGGCGGGCGTGTACGTCGACAACCGGGTACGAGTCGCCTCGCTATTCCGTGGCGTGCCCCGAGATCGGTTCGAGGCGGAGGTCGCCGGCATCTACCTCGACCTGGCGTCGGAGATGGGATCTGTACCCATCGAGGTTCGGAACGATGGTGACGTCACCGCCCTCGCCGGCGCCTTCACCCTGGAGGCGGGGAATGTCCTCGGCATCGCCCTAGGCTCCAGCGAGGCGGCCGGCTATGTGGACGCCCATGGCCGCATCACGGGTTGGCTGAACGAGCTCGCCTTCGCCCCCATCGATCTCGATCCCGAAGCGCCCGAAGACGAGTGGTCGGGCGACCGGGGCTGTGGGGTGCAGTATCTCAGCCAGGTGGGCGCGATCCGCCTTGCCGAGAGCGCCGGCCTCGATCTCGCCCTGGGCGAATCGCCCGCCGAGAAGCTCAAGATGCTGCAGGTGCTCCACGCCAACAACCATCGGGTGGCCGAGCTTGTGTACCAGAGCCTGGGCGCCTACCTCGGCTACGCGATCGCGCACTACGCCGACTACTACGAGATAGACCACGTGCTTACTCTCGGACGGGTCACCTCCGGCCAAGGCGGCCAGGTGATGCGCGAGTGGGCCGAGCGAGTGTTGAAGGTCGAGTTCCCGCAGCTGTCGGAGCGGATCACCATCCATCTCCCCGATGACTACAGCCGCCGGGTCGGTCAAGCTGTGGCGGCGGCGAGCCTGCCGGAGGCGCCATGAGCGAGGGACCCCTCATCGAGGCGGAAGGCCTACGCAAGGTCTTCGGCAACCCGGCCGGCGGCGAGGTCGTGGCTGTCGACTCTCTGAGCCTCACGGTGGGCTCCGGCGAGGTGTACGGGCTCCTGGGCCCCAACGGCGCGGGCAAGACGACCACCCTGCGCTGCATCGCGGGGCTGACCACGCCGACGGCGGGGATCGTGCGCATCGATGGGCTGGACCCGGCTGCCGAGCCTCTCGAGGCCAGGCAGCGCATTGGGTTTCTCGCGGCTGGCGCGGGTCTGCCGCCGAGGCACAGGGGGGGCGAGGTGCTCCGGTTCTTCGCCGCACTCTACGGCCTGGATGACTCCCAGACCGAAGCGGCCATCGAGCGCGCGACAGAGGTCTTCGACCTTCGTGAGCTGCTGGATAAGCCCACCGATTCCCTCAGCACGGGGCAGAAGCAACGGCTGAACCTCGCTCGTGCAACGCTCCACTCCCCGCCGGCGCTGCTCCTGGATGAGGCCACTTCGGGCCTCGATCCCCTCGTGGCGAGGCGCGTTCGCCTGGGTGTGCGTCACCTCGCCGATGAGGGCCACGGTGTGCTTTTCTCGACCCATATCATGTCCGAGGCGGAGGCGGTGTGCGACCGGGTGGGGATTGTCCACGCGGGTCGGCTCGTTGCGGAGGGGACGCCCGAGGAGCTGTGCTCCGCGACGAACGCGCCCGACCTCGAATCCGCCTTCGTCGCTCTCGTGGGAGAGTAGCCTGCGGCGGCTAAGCCGCGAAGGGATCCCGCTCCCGAAGTCGGCGCAGTGCCCCGTGCGCCATGGTTCGACAGAGTAGCAGCAGCCCCGCCGAGGCCGTGACGGCAAACAACCCCGCGAGCAGCGTCCCCACGATCTGGCCCACGAGCCCCGCGCCCTTCAGCGCCGCTTGGCTGATGGAGCAGACGGTCCACCGGCCCAGCTCGACGCCCATGAGCAGCGCGAGGGCGTTGCCGAATCCGCGCACATCGGAGACGGTGAGCCCCAGAGCGCCTGAGAGAGCCGCGTACCCGATGGCCGCGGCCACCGTGGCCATCCACAGGGAGTTCAATAGCCAGTGGAGCACCCCCACCGTCGACAGGGTTAGGATCGCGGCAACTAGGGATATGGCCACGGGGATCGCCGCGGCGTAGGCCACGGGCAGGGCCGTGGCGACGAACCTGCCATCGACGATCTCACGCGCCGTCAACGGCGAGAGAAGCGTGAAGCCGAAGCTCTCACGCCGGCGATCATCGGAGAAGGCAGTTCCGCAGCCCAGGGCCATCGTGAGGCAGGCGACCGCCCAGCCCGCCATGCTTACGAAGCCCATCACCCGCCACGCCGGTGCGGCCATTGCCGCCGCATCGTAGACGAACAGTGGGGTGATGCGCAGGGTGAACGGCGACGTCAGCGCCGTGGCGATGGCCATGAGCACCGCCACCGCCATGAGGATGGGCGCCACCAGAGTGCTGCCGCTCCGAGCCGCCGACCGGCATGTGCTGATGGTGATGGGGTTGTCCCACTTCTGCGCCAGGCGCTCGAAGTAGCTCGGCCGCGCTGACAGGCCGGCCGCGGAGCGCGCGGGATGGCCCGCTGGGACGGCCATGCGTCGGGCGCCGAGACGTCTGGCGAGCACGAGGCCGGCCAGGCAGAGCAGGATCAGACCCGCTCCGACTTGGGCCATCATGCACAGGCTAGCCGGGGGAAGCTCCGTCGCGGAGCCGGCGAACCACCCACCGCCTGAGCCCGTCATGGTGGCGAAGGTCGCCACGGGTGAGAGGGCCGCCAGGGCAGCGCCCGCGGACCCGCCCACCACCGACAGGCCGAGCCACGGCAGGGCGATGAGGAGAGCGGCGCAGGCGAAGTAGGCGGCGCTGTACAGCCACTTCCGCTTCGCAACGAGGAGCCACAGCAGTATGCCTATGCTGTAGCAGAGCACGATGGCTGACATGGCGGCTACGAGAGACCGCAGCACGAGGGAGGAGCCTGGTGGGTAGGGTTCCTGCGCCCCCAGGCCGCACCCCACCAAGTGGAGGATGGGGATGAGGAGCACGGCGGAGACGGCGTGAAGGACGCCGCCCGTGAGGTGCGCCGCCGCGCTCCGGCCCAGGCGGAGCCGGATCCCGAGGCCGGTTAGGATGTCGAGGCGCGTCCGGGCCGTCTCCATGACCTCGGACCCGCCCACCACAGCCACGGCGGCGCCGAGGAGGAAGGCGAAGGCGGCTGACGGCCCGCCGGCCAGGCCGAGGAGGGTGTCGAGGCGTCCCTGGATCAGCACGGGCTCCCATATCAGCCCCATGGCCACCAACCCGATGAGAACGCGGTACCAGAACCGCAGCTTCGTGAGGGCCTCGAGGTAAACCCGCCCCTCAGCCTCCAGCTCGGCCGACGCCATGAGGATCCCGCAGATGAGATGCACCGGGTACAGGAGCAGAAGCAGTATCACCGGCGGGACATGGAAGGCATAGAAGGGGAAGGGCTCAGCCAGCCAGAGGCCGAGCTCCCAGACCCACGTGAAGAGGATGCCGCCGTAGTGGATCGCCTCCCAGAACCCGCCCCGAAGCGAGGTGAGGGCGCGGATCACCAGCACCCCCACAGCCAGGATCGCGATCACCTGCTGCGACACGGAGTGGGCGACGACTGAGTGGCGGAGCCGAACGGGCGGCCGGAAGGCCAGGGCCAGGTAGAGGCCATAGAGCGCGGCGATGGCGCCCAGATCCACGTCCCCCACGGCCGCGCAGATCATGTAGAGCGGCAGGGCGGTGAGGGCAACGATAGATGCCCATAGGAAGGGGTAGACGGTGCTCTTCAGGATGATCTCGGCGCGGCTCATGGGCGTCACGAGCAGCGGCTCGAGGGTGCCGATGCGCGCTTCGTCGGTGAGGAGCTCGCGCCGCCGATTCGCCGCGGCTCCCCGGCGCACCATGAAGAAGTGAGCCAAGCTCATGAGCACGATGGCGAGGCCGCCCCATGAGCCGCCCCACCACTCGGCGAAGCCCCGTGGGCCCGCCATCGATCCGATGGCGCCGATGATCCAGACGATGCTCGCCAGAACGCCGAACTGCAGAATGAACGCGGCGACCCAGCTCCTGCCCCGCCAGTCGCTGCGGAAGCCTCGGATCAGGAACGGATTGTTCCAGTACTGCCACAGGGTTGCCGCCGCGGCGACGAAGTCGGCGATCATTGGTCCTCGAGCGCTCCCCTGTCCTTCATCGCCCGCCGGAGCCGGTGGCACCACGCCTCCGTGCGCTCCGACAGCCTCCGCCTCTCATCGATCAGCCGGTCGCCAGCCCTTGTCAGCTCGTCCAGACTCTCGGCGAGCCCCTCCGTCGCGCCCAGGTCGAGTCTCATTCTCATCAGCCCAGCCTGTAGGGTGATAACGTTGAGTGGCGACGCGAGGGAATGAGCCCCCTCGAGCTGCCATGCCAACGCGCGGACCGCCGCCTGCTCCCGCGCCAAGACCTGGTCCAGCCGCGCGGACAATAGGCCCGTGAGGGCGTCCAGCCTCGCATCGATGTGCGCCGCGGTCGGCGTCCCATCCACCTCCCCACCGACCTCCTCCGCCGCCTCGCGTAGGATCTGCCGTACCGAGGCGCAGAAGCTCAGCACCCCCGCCGGCCAGGGCCAAGAGAACCAGGCCACGCTGGGCTCAGAATCGCCCTCCAACACCCACCGCTCGACGGCATCCAGGAAGGCCTCGGCGGACTCGGCCGTGGGCGCCGGCGGCTCGGGCCCGATGTCCAGGGGGCCAGCGGGCCATGCGGCGCCTGCTGACGCGGCGGCAACCATTCGCTTGATGCTCGCGCTCCTCCGAGCCCGCGCCCTCGCGAAGACCTCCCAAGCCATGCTCGCCATACGATCCCTCTCCTGATACGCAGTAGCAGGTTCGGACGTGGACCTGCCAGACCTGCGACTCCAGGGAGGTGTCGAACCTACCCGTCGCTTCGGGTGTCAGCTATAGTGACGCGAGCGATGAAGGGATGTGCGCCGTGCGCAAAGCGATCTGCTTGGGGCTCCTCATGGCCTGCGGGGCCCTCGTAGTATCTTGCTCGACCGGGCTTACCGTTCCGATCACGATCAACGTGACGACGCCCGCCCTTAGCGCTGCCGGCGACTCGGCACCCGAGGGCCAGATCATAGGATACGTCTACACCCCCGATCCCGACTCCGAGGACCCCGCCGTGGGCACCTCGCCACGCGTGACCCAGACGCCCATCCCTCCTTCAGGCTACCGGGTGCCCGTGGTCTCGGTTCTAGTGGCGCCCCAGGGCTCGGCGTCTAGCGGCGTCCGGCTCGACCAGAACGGTTTCTTCGTGTTCCGAGGCCAGCCCATCAACAGCCCGCCCGCCGCGGTTCGCGTGAGCTTCACGGGCGGGGGCTTCTCGGACTTCGTCACCGACGTGCCCGTGGTGTCCGCTGACATGGAGGGATGGGACGTTCGGCAGATCGACCTCCAGACCAATACCCAGTACGCCAACAACTCGGGCGACATCCGGAGCATGAAGAGCGTCATCCTGAATGCGCAGGTCACCGCGAGTGAGACGGCCCTTATCTCGCTCTACGTCAGTGGTCGCGGCGACCTGACGCGAGACCAGTTGGCCGACCACCCGGATGCCTACCCACTCATGGAGGTCGCCCTTTCCGCCGGCGAGACGCGCCGCATGCTGGATGTTCGGCCCCTCCGCTCGGACAAGCTGCTCGAACTCTCCAATCCCAGGACCGGCAATGAGATGTTCTGGCTCTACCTGCACTCCGAGGAGCCGCAGAACCCTGGCTCCGGGGCGGCAGCGTCCATCTCGAGTCTGGAGATCGTCCTGGAAGCCCTCGTGGGCGCTCCCCTGTAGGGAGGTCGCGGCGGGAGGTGACCCGGCGACGCAGCGGGGTAGGATCCCGGATCAGCATGCCATCCCCACGGCCAAGACCTCGTGTATCGGTTCAGCCCACCATCAGGCCCCGTGTCAGGCCTCGGGCCTCACTGAGGTCCGTTGCAGTCCTCGATCAGCCGGAGGAGGCCTTCCGCCGGACGGTGGCCGATCTCGAGGCCGCTCCGCTCTTCGAACGCCTGCGGAGCGAGGGGCTGATTCGCAAGGGTCCGCTGCGCGGCTGGATACCCGCCCATCTCTATCGCGACTATCTGGACTCGGAGATGCTCCCTCTCATCCGGGACCTTGGCCTATCCGAGCGCAGCGACTGGATCGACGGGCTCGCGAGCGCCCCGCCGTCGGAGGCCGAGCGGCGTGCCGCCCGCTACGGCATACCGGCTGAGGCGGCTCAGCGGCTCGCCCGCTATGCGCGGCGCCTCAGCTCCCCCGATGACCTCGCCCATGGGCCCGGGGCAGGCGCGGAATCGCGCAAGGAGGCATCCGCTGGCGTCTCCCTCCAAGGCGCAGAGGATGCCCAAGCGTTCCTCACGGAGTTTGCCCAGCGTTACGCCGTTGGCCTCGAACAGTTCCGGCGGTGCGTGCTGAGCGACGACATGCCCCTTGTCGAGGCCTGCCGCGCCCTCGGGGCGCCTGAGGAGGCCGTTCAGGCGGCGCGGGAGGCGGCCCTGTGCGTCCTGCTGCTGGATCTCGCGTCCGGACCGCGCACGCCCACGGCGACGGACGTGCCCAGTCAGGTGCCCGAGATCGTGGCTGCCATCGTGCGCGGGCCCGCGGGCCTGCCGACGCTGGCCATGGATCCCGCCAACGAGTACGCCCAGACTTACTACATGGACCGCCGGGCTGTTGACGCCCTCTACCGCCTGGCCGACTCCACCGCCGAGGCGGACGGGTTCCTGCGGCAGATGCGCGACCTGAACCGACGTAAGACGGTGCTCTATCGTATCCTGGCCGCTCTCGTGCGGAGTCAGAGCCGCTACCTGATGTCCGGTGATGATGCGGACCTGGCTCCTCTGAGCCAGGCCGAGCTGGCACGAGGCATCGGTGAACACCCGTCCACCGTGTGCCGTATGCTTCGAGACCGATGGATCGAGGTCCACGGGCAGACGCGGCCCATCGCCTCCCTGCTCCCGAGCCGGGGCAGCGTCATCGCAGGCCTTATCGCGCGGATGCCCGAAAGCCCCGACCGCGCCATCGCCGAGGAGCTCCAGGCGCGCTTCGGCCTCAATCTGAGCCGGCGCACGGTGGCGTATCATCGAGGTAAGCTCGATAAATGAGGGGAGAGTCCCACGTGAAGAGGCTAGCAGCGGCGGCCATTGCCATCCTTGCGGTTCTGACCGGCTGCGCGGGTGGCGGCGGCGACCCGACGACGCCCGAGCCCACAGAGGTCGACTACACGACCTTCAGCGACACGCTCATCACCGGGAAGTACACGGGCGCTCTGTCCCTAGCGCTGACTGTTGGGGGGAAGCCCGCTCTGGCTGTCACGGGGCGGATCGCCCTGGCGGGCGAGGAGGCCGGGAAGGGTCACACCGCAGTCTCCTCCGCCCAGGGCTACTGGCGGGTTGGGAACGTGCCTGGAGGCGACTACGAGTTGTTTCTCTCCGGGCCGACCATCACGAGCGACATCATCGCCATCACCGTCACGGCGGGGAAGATCACGGCCCGGACCATCGAGCTGAAACCCGCACCGTAGGAGGGGGCGGCCATGTCCATCCAGTGCAGGGAGCGCGCCGGTCAGCACCTCGCGCGAGGCCGCCGCTACTACGTCGAGGGGCGTTTCGACGAGGCTCGCGCGGAGCTGGAAGCTGCCTGCGAGCTGTGCCCTGACTGGCCCGCGCCCTACTCCGCCCTTGGTGCGCTGCTGCTGGACTCGGATGAGCTGCCCGAGGCCCGTAGAGCTCTCGAGCATGCCGCCGACCTGGGGATGGACGACCCGGATTCGCTTCGGGCTCTTGCCGAGACGTGCTGCCGCATGGGGGCGTACGCGGACGCCGCCCACCACTACTCCCGTGCGGCCGACAGGACCGACGACGCCCCTTCGTCTCTAAGGATGCGCGTGAATGCGGCCCTCTGCCGCACCCGCTCGGGCGATGTGGCGCAAGCCGAGCAGGACCTCCTGAGCCTCCATGAGGATCACCTCGGCGAGTCCCTCGTCACCCTCGCCCTAGCCCAGGTTCTAGCCCATCGGCCTGGCGGCCGGGCCCGAGCCACGGAGTTGCTTGAGGGAGTTCTGGAGCGCGAGCCGCAGCACCTCATGGCTCGGTACGACCTCGGGCTGCTGCTCGTGCGCGCCAAGTCGGAGGAGCCCGCGCTGCGCTCCGCCGCCGTCGCTCACCTCGAACGGCTCATGGAGACCCCCGGGTTTCCCGAGCTGGTGCCCGATGCCCACGTGGCGCACTTCGCCCTCGGAACCTGCTATGACGACGATCCCAATGGCTACGAGTCGGCCGCTCGCCACTACGGCGCCGCCCTCGCGATCCGCCAGGACTTCCCACCCGCTCTCTGCAATCTGGGGATCATCCAGGAGCGCCTCGGCAACCGGGCTCAGGCCCTCACCCTCTATGCCCGCGCCTTGCGAGCCGATCCACGCTTCGAGCCGGCGGCGGGGCACCTGGCGCGGTTGTGCATCGAAGCGGAGGAGACCGAGGCGGCTGACGGGCTGAGTGAGGCACTCGACATGAGCCGCGAGCGTGCTCTCGCCACCTACACGGTCCTGCGCGCCGTGGAGGACCGGGCCCACGCCGACGGGCAGGTCGCTCTCTGCGAGGCCGTGCACCGCGTGAAGAACCGGGCCGGGGTCCTCGCAGCCCGAGCGAAGGTTCTGCCGATCCACGACCGCTCGGAGGGCGATGCTTCGGTCCCCGGCGTTCCCGAACTGGCGGACATGATCTTCGACGACCTCAATGCCCTGCTCGCTGTGCTTCGGCCGGTGGAGGACGATGCCGAGGTCGTGGACGCGAATACGGTGATCCGGCGCACCTGCGCCATGGTGCGCGCCTGGGTACCCGAGGGCGTCGCGGTCTCTTCCTCCACCTCCGAGACTGCCCTTCCCATCCGGGTCGATCGCGAGCGTATACGGGACCTGCTCACACACCTCGCTCGGAATGCGGTCTCCTCCATGCCTGACGGCGGCGAGCTCTGCTTCATCTGCGCGCCCGGCGCCCAGGGGCCGGGTTGGGTCGCGCTCCAGGTCCGCGACTCCGGAGAGGGTATCCCAGCGGAATCCATCGAGGACGTCGTGAAGCCGGGGGTCTCGCTGCGGCCAGGCGGCTCGGGGCTCGGGCTCTGGATCTGCGGCCGCATCGCTCGCGCTCACGGTGGCATCCTACGGCTGGAGTCAACGGAGGGGGAGGGCACGGTCGCCACTCTGGAGCTGCCTCCGCCGGAGCATCCCTCCCTCGCCTCGCGTTCGCTGCGGCTGCATCGCTCACTCATGGCCCTGGCAGATCCGCAGACACTGGAGCTGACCGATGAGGACACGCCTCCGCGGCTGGCCGAGGGGGCTGCCCCCGTTGAGTAAGTACGTGCTGATCGCCGATGACCAGGCCGAGGTCCGGGAGTGGGTCGCCGACATCCTCCGGGAACTGGGCCGCGCGACCGTCGAGACGGGGCGCGCCGACCAGGTGCTCCCCCTGATCCAGGAGATGGGCGACGCCCTATCCATGGTCCTGCTGGACCTGGACTTCGGCCAAGGGCAGATGGGCGGGATGGACGCTCTGCGCCAGGTCCGAGAGGCCGGCTGCCAGATCCCGGTCGTCATCCTGACCGGCAAGGGCTCCGTTCGCGCCGCCGTCGAGGCGCTCAAGGCCGGCGCCACGGACTTCATCGAGAAGGACGCCCATGTCGAGGACACTCTCGCCGCCGCCCTGAGCCGGGTCGAGCGCTTCGCCCAGGTGGTCGCCGAGAACCGGCGGCTCCGCGAGGAGCTCCGCGGGGTGCAGGAGATCGTCGGCGAGAGCACGGCTATGCGGGAGGTGTTGGCCCAGATCGAGCGTCTGGGGCCCGTGCCTCGGCCCGTCCTCGTGGTGGGGGAGCGCGGCACTGGTAAGGAACTCGTGGCTCGCGCCCTGCACGAGAACTCCCCACGGAGGGAGGGGCCGTTCATCGCCGTGAACTGTGCGGCGATCCCCGATGGGCTCCTCGAGTGTGAGCTCTTCGGGCAGGAGGAGAACGCTTTCGATGGCGCGCCCTTCAAGGAGGGGCGCTTCGATCGGGCCGACGGCGGCACGCTCTTCCTCGACGAGGTCGGCAACATGGGGCCCGAGTTTCAGCGCAAGATCCTGCGGGCCATCGAGTACCACAGCTTCGAGCGGGTCCAGGGCACCGAGACCATCCGCGTCGATGTCCGCGTGATTGCCGCAACCAACGCCGACCTCCAGGCCGCCATCCGGCAGGGCGCCTTCCGCGCCGATCTCTACGACCGCCTCGCCTTCGACACCATCCGCATCCCGCCCATACGCGAGCGCACCGAGGACATCGACTCCCTTGCACGCCACTTCGCGCGGCGTTTCCACGAAGAGGTCGCCGGGGTCCCGGTGCTCGAGTTCACTGACGCGGCGCTCACGGCGATGCGCGCCGCGCCCTGGCCCGGCAATGTGCGGGAGCTCAAGAACTTCGTCGAGCGTCTCGCCACCCGGCTGAGCGAGCCAAGGGTCGAGGCAGCCCATGTGAACTCCTTCCTCCAGCCGGGGGGCCAGGCCGCCGCGGCGAGCTCCGCGGACCCTGGAGTGGGTCCCTTCGCGTCCCGGGTCGAGGCGTTCGAGCACTCGCTCCTCACCACGGCTCTGGACGCCGCCGGGGGCAATCGCCGTAAGGCCGCCGCGGCTCTGGAACTCAGCTACGACCAGTTGCGCCGTCTTCTCGCGAAACATCACATCGGGTCACCTTAGCCACTCGGGCTTGCCCGTTGGCGTGCCACCGCGCGGCCCGTGCCGGCCGTTGAGGTCCTGAGCCGCCACTGGCCGGGCGACTTCATCGAGGCTAAGGCCGGATCAGTCCTCGGATGGGACTCGGGCCGTAGACGCTGGAGATCCACACTTCCTGGGGCTTGACTGAGCCCATGTGCGGCCCATAGTATATGTGTCTCGCATATATAACTGGGCATGAGGAGGTAGGTACACATGGCAGCAGGACGAGGAAGAGGCGGAGGACGGGGTCGCGGAGCCGGCGCCGGCGGAGGACGCGGCATGGGTCCGGGTGGCTCGGGCATGGGCCCCGGCGGCGAGTGCGTCTGCCCGAAGTGCGGGTTCCGCACCGCTCATGTGCGCGGCGTGCCATGCCTGAAGCGCGAATGCCCGCAGTGCGGTACGCTGATGGTTCGCGGTCAGTAGTCCCCGACGCGACGCAGGTGCTCGGCACTGCGCAACGAAGGCCTCGGCCACCGAGGTGATCTCATGCTTGGCGCCGTTCCCTGCTGGCCCACCCTACTCGCCGGCCTCTTGGGGGTTGGTCTCCTGACGGCCGCCTTCGCCCAACTCGAGCATCCACTCGTCGGCGCCATCCGGTGGGATGCCTGGCACGGCGAGCTCGAGGCGCCGGGCCTCGCCGTCGAGCGTGCCCTCGCGCCGCTCCAGTACCGTTCCCGTTTGCCGTGGTTCACCGAGTTCCGGGAGGACGGCACTCCCTCGATCCGATGTGACCGGCCTGGGGTGATCGAGGCGGAGATCCAGTATGCCCTCGAGGCGGGCATCGATTACTGGGCCTTCGTCACCTACCCGGAGGAGAGCGCTCTGTCTATTCCCCTGCGGCAATACCTTGGCGGCGAGTGGGAGGCGGCCCCGCGCTTCTGCAGCATCTTCGAGTGGTCCCGGTTCGGCGGACCCGACCATTACCAGCCCGTCGTTGAGCGTCTCCTCGGCTACTTCGCCGACCCAAGGTACGTGCGCGTGCTCGGCGACCGGCCCTTGCTCTACCTTCTGTGCCACGGCGACGAGCACGTCACGGCCCAATGGGGGTCAGTCGACGGCTTGCGGGTCGCCGTCGATGCGCTTCGCGCCGGAGCCGCCGAGCGAGGCTTGGGTGACCCGTACATCGTGGTGACTTGGTTCCACGCCTCCGAGGCGGAGGCTATGCGCCAGAGCCTCGGAGCCGATGCCCTCTCGGCCTACGCTGTGCCGGGCGGAACCCCAGAGGGCGTGCCCTTCGAGCAGTCTCAGGCCCAGGCGCGCACCTACTGGGAGCAGATGGCCGCCGTAGGGCCGATGATCCCCATCGTCTCCTGGGGGTGGGACCAGCGGCCCCGAGTGGACAACCCGCCGCCGTGGGTGCCCAATCCGACCCCTCACCACTATGAGACATTCACGCCAGACCAGTGCGCCGAGGCGCTCGAGGCGGCTCTGGACTGGGTCGCCGAGCATTCCGACGCCTGCCCCGCCAACGCGGTGCTCTGTTACGCCTGGAATGAGCACGACGAAGGCGGTTGGCTCTGCCCAACCCTCGGGTCGGACGGCCAACCAGATGACAGTCGCGTCCGCGCGGTGGGCGAGATGCTCGCTCGAAGGCGCGCGGGTCTCTAACCGGGCCCCCAACGCGCTCGTAAGGCATGGGCGCGGTAAGATCCGGAGCGTAGTCCCGCAGCTCCCACCCGTCGTGGAGCCCTGACGGAAACACCGGCCGTCGCGACTCGTCCATGAAGTACCGTGGGCTCCTCTCGCTGACGCGCAGGGGCCCGTCCGCCAGGGCTGCCGGCGTCATCAGGAACAGATCGAGCACGATGGTTGGGCGTCGGTCACCGCCTCCGGACGCTCAGGGTCCAACAAGCCGGGTGCGGCACCTCCGGCGAGGTTCGCTTCGCCGGCTGCGGAATAGAGTCAGACAAGACAATAGGAGAGAGGAACTGCATCCCATGAGACGGCCCGCCGCACTACTCCTGATGGCCCTCGCGCTTCTCGCCTGCCAGTCCGTAGCCCAGGACCTGGTAACTCTAGAGGGCGTCAACGGCGCTGTCGAGGTCATCGGCGAGGGCGATGACCAGATCACCGTGCTCTATACCTGGGGGACCCCCTATGAGATGGGCTACGCCCATGGCAAGCTCCTGACCGAGGGTGTTCGGCATCTCTACGAGGTCAGCTTGGCGCGCTTCATGTTCGGCATCGGCATGGGAGCCGAGCAGATAGACGAGGTCTGGGCCCAAGCCGAGCCCCACATGCTCGCCGCCGATCTCGAGGAGATGCGCGGTCTCGCCGACGGGACCGATGGCGCCGTGTCCTTCGACGACGTGAAGCGGCTGCACATCGTACCTGAGATCAGCGAGTGGCACTGCACCTTCTTCGCCGCGTGGGGTGAGGCGACGCGGGACGGAAACCTCATTCAAATCCGCGCCCTCGACTATGCCACCGAGGCAGCGCTGCAAGAGGTGCCCCTCATCACCGTCGCATTCCCCGACGGCGGCCAACCGTACCTCACGGTTGGCTGGCAGGGCTTCGTCGGCACGGTTACGGGCATGAACTCCTCTCAGATAGCCATGAGCGAGATCGGCGATAGCTGGGACAAGGACAACGACACCTTCGACGGCATTCACATGTGCTTCCTGATGAAGGACGTCATCCGCTCCGCGGCGTCGCTCGACCAGGCTGTCGCGATGGTGCAGGACGCGCCACGCACCACGTGCTACCTCTACTGCCTCGGTGACGGCAAGATCCCCGATGCTCGCGCCCTCCAGACCTCACACAGCCAGTGCATCGTATATGGGCCCGAGGATCTGCCGTACGAGAGGCTGGCGGATACCGTCTACATGTCCATGGGGATCAACTCCGGTTGGAATGAGAAGATCGGGGGCGTGCTGGCCGAGGCTCACGGCCGCATCGATCCCGCCGTCGCCATGGAGGACGTCATGGCCGGCTGTGGCACAGGTGACCTCCACGCTGTCGCTTTCGACGCGACGGCGGGGCGCATCTGGGTCGCCAACGCTGAGGGCGACATCGGCGCTGTGATCGATGGCTTCAACCGGCCCTTCGTGGAGTTCGATGCGGCGGCCGCCTTCGACCGGGTGCGGGCGCTGGCGTGGAAATGAGCACGAGCGCGGGGCTCAGTTCCTCGCCTTGACACACTCCTATAGGGGTGCTAAGAGAGTGCTATCTGCCCAGTAGGGTGTGCATCGCCGTGGCCCGGCCGGACTACGCTTTGGGAGCCCGCAGGACGCTGATCGCCGTATGGGCCGGCGCAGCCGTCGTCCTGGTCGGCGCCGTTGTGTTGCGCCTTATTGGTGTGGCGCCCCTGGCCACCCATCCCATCGACTACAGCCCGATCGTCCTGGTCGCCCTCGGCCTCCTCGTCTCCTTCGTGGGCGAGCATGCCCGGTCGATCCTTGGGATGGGGTACGGGACCACAGTGACCGGCGTGCTCGTGGCCCTCGGTCTGGACCCGCACATGGTGGTGCCCGCCGTGCTGCTCCTCGGGATCCTTCCCGCCAGCATCGATGTGGGTAGTTACGGGTGGTCTGATCCGAGCGTGCCTTCGCCCACGCGAAGGCTCATTGGCATGGGCGTCATCATCGCGGTAGCGGGGATGGTGGGCGCCGTCTTCGGGGCCTGGGGCGCTCTGTCGCTCTCGGGTCCGGCGCTGTCAGGCGTCATTGCCGCCGTGCTCTTGGCCGTGGGAGTCCTCGCGGCGATAGAGGGCCGGGTGAGCTTCCGTCCCCTGAAAGGTCGCGTGGCGGCGGTGGTTCTTGGTCTGGTCGCCGGCGCCGGTCGTGGGCTGATGGGTGGCGCTTACGGGCCCGTCCTCGGCTCCCTGGATGTCGACACAGAGGATTCCAAGACGACAACCCGCGCTGTGCTAGCGCTGCCAGAGCTCCTGAGCTGCGCGGCGGCCTTGGCTGTGTTCGGCATCCCCGCCTCGCCACCCCTGTGGAACCTCATCGGCGGCCTAATGGTCGGTAGCCTCGTCGTGAAGATGCTCTCGGCTCTCCCCGTGCCGCCGCCGGCGGTCGAGGTGGCTCGTGCCGTGACGGCGGTCGGGACCATCGTTCTCGCCGGCCTGCTGACCCTCAGCACCGCCGCGTACTGATACGGGCGGCACGGCTCTCTGCGGCGGCGGTCACTCAAGCGGCAGGAGGTCGACTCGGCGGAACTCCACAGGGTGGCTCTCCGCTTGCAGCGCGATGTAGCCCCGATCCAACAAGGCCTCCCCGCCGGCCTCCTCGATGAGCTTCGCCGCGTCCCCGTCGCCGGGGTCCAGCTGGGGTTGGGCGTACTCGAGCACGACCTCTCCGTCGATCCGGTGGATGAACCGCTCCGCTCCGCGAACCTCGATCTCCACGGTGACCCACTGGTCGCCGTGGTAGGTTTGGGAGGAGGAGTCCGTGCAATGGGGCGTCCATAGCTCGCCATCGAGCACGATGTGGGTGCCTGGGGTGCACACGTTCGCCGTGTGGCGCTCGCCCTCCCCACTGCCCCCGAGGAACTGGACCTCGATGGACACGGGGAACTCCTGATCGGTGCGCATGGTCGCCGGATCCTGGCTGTGGAGCATCGCGCCGCTGTTCCGGTAGGCCCACCCCGCGCCGCCCGGCGTCTGATCGCCCACGAAGCGGTACTCGACTCTCAGGATATAGTGGGAGAAGGGCTGCTTGTAGAAGAGGTGGCCGTAAGCGCCCCCGAACTCATCCCATTCGTCGTAGCAGACCTTCAGAAGCCCATCCTCGACGCGGAAGGTGTCGCGGTAGTTCACCCCGAGCTCCTGCCCAGTGAACTTGGGGATCCAGCCCTCGAGGCTCTCGCCGTCGAAGAGCGGGATCCACGGGTCCTCCACGATGGCTCCCCGTCGGCGGCAAGGGGTGCGGAGAGGGTGACGAGAAGGGCTATGAGCAAGCAGCGGTGTGTGGTCATGAGCGTTCTCCTTCGGGCATGGGGATGGGCTCACCGCAAGCGCTCAGGGCCGATGCGGTGAGCTGATCGCACATGATGAGCAGGACGCTGGCGGGTGGCATAGAGCACCCTTCCCGCGCGGCGGCACGACTCCTGCCGCGGAACCGGCTTGGCGCCGCTGGCGTCGGAGGAGTGTGCCACTGCGGGCCGTATTGTGGGGAACCGAGGTCGAACGCTACCGATGATTCCGCCCCTACTCCTCGCTATCGCCGCACTCACCCAGGCTCAAGCCTTGGCGGACGGACTCGCACGGCACGAGTTCGAGAGCCCTCTGATGGGTACGACTTTTCACATCGTGCTCTATTGCGATGATGCCACTCGGGCCCAGGTTGCCGCCGATGAGGCCTTTCGACGCGCCGAGGTCCTCAACGGCCTCCTCAGCGACTACGACGATCAGAGCGAGGTCCGACGGCTCTGCGACAGCGCGCCACACGCTGGCCCTGTGGCGGTGAGCCCCGAGCTCTGGACCGTCCTTGCCTGCGCCATCGAGGTGTCCCGTCAGTCGAAGGGGGCCTTCGACGTGACCGTTGGCCCCCTCGTGCGGCTCTGGCGTCAGGCTCGGCGGACGGAGCGCCTGCCGTCGCAGGAGCGGCTCCGGGAGGCCCGCGCCTCGGTGGGATGGCGGCTTGTGGAGATGCACCCGAAGACCCAGGCGGTGCGGCTGCCCTTGGCGGGCATGCGCATTGACCTCGGCGGGATCGCCAAGGGGTACGCCGCGGACGCCTGCCTGGAGACGCTGCGGGCCCACGGCATCGACCGGGCGCTCGTCGACGCTGGTGGGGATGTTGTGGCGGGCGAGGCTCCGCCTGGCTCCGAGGGTTGGCGCATCGCCGTGGCGAGCATGGATTCCGCCACCACGGGGTATCTCATCTTGCGTCACGGCGCTGTGGCGACCTCGGGTGATACATGGCAGTTCGTCGAGATCCAGGGGCTGAGGTACTCCCACCTTGTGAACCCGAGAACGGGGATGGCGGTCACCCAGCGACGCTTGGTAAACGTGGCGGCGCCGACGGGCATGCTGGCCGATGCCTGGGCGTCGGCGCTCTCGGTGCTGGGGCCCGAGGCGCCCCTGACCATGCTGTCGCGGCGGGCCGGTTTCGAGGCGCGGGTGGTAACCCTTGACGAGAAGGGCTGTGAGAGGGCCCTTTTTACGCGGCGATGGAGTAGTCTGTTGGCTCCGAAGGTCGATGCGAGCGCTTCGGAGACCGAGCTTCCGTGTGAGGATGGGTAGAGACATGGGAATGAGCCGTAACAGGACGAATGACCGGGGCCCGGCGCCCCTGAGCCTGCTCCTCTTCGCGCTGGCCCTGGCGGTGGCGACAGCCCTGCCGACGGCCATGGCGCTCCAGGAGGATGCGGGCGAGATAGACGAGGGCCTCCGCATGGCCCTCTCGCCGGTGGTCGAGTGGATGCCGCCGCCGGTGCCGGTCCCGAATGCCGACGCGGCCACCGAAGCCGATATGATCGCCTACACGGAGCAGATCCCCGGCACCGGTGTGACCTTCGACATGGTGCCCATCCCAGGGGGTACGTTCACCATGGGCAGCCCGGAGGGTGAGCCCATGCGCGATGCGTGCGAGGGCCCGCAATTCCAGGCCGAGGTGGAGCCATTCTGGATGGCGACCATGGAAGTCACCTGGGACGCTTACGATCTCTGGGGCACCGGCAAGGACATTCGCCTGCGTGAGGCCACGGGCAGCGCGCCCGGTCCCAATGACGGCATCGCTGACGCCATCACTCAACCCACTACGCCCTACTTCGACAAGACCCGAGGCATGGGCCGCGAGGGCTTCCCCGCCATCTCCATGACCCAGCTCGCCGCGAAAGTCTACTGCAAGTGGCTCTCGGCCAAGACGGGCCGCTACTACCGCCTGCCGACCGAGGCCGAATGGGAGTACGCCTGCCGAGCGGGTACGACCACGGCCTACAGCTTCGGCGATGATCCCGCGGATCTCGACGCCTACGGCTGGTACTACGGCAACAGCGACGACGCCTACCACCTCGTGGGCACGAAGCAGCCGAACCCGTGGGGCCTCTACGACATGCACGGCAATGTCTATGAGTGGGTCATCGATGGCTACTCGGCTGAGGGCTACCCGGTGCAGCCCGGCGAGTCGGTCTCAGGCTTCCTCGTCATGCCCACCGCCATCTATCCCCGGGTCGCTCGGGGCGGCTCGTGGACCGACGATGCCGACTGGTGCCGCAGCGCCCACCGCCGCGGCTCCAGCGACAGCTGGAAGATGGGCGACCCACAGATCCCTCAGAGCATCTGGCACTTCACGGACGCGGACTTCATCGGCTTCCGCGTCGTGCGGCCGCTCCGCGTGCCCGATGCCGAGGAGGCGGTGAAGTACGAGCTCGATCCGGTGCAGGAGAAGACCCTTCGGGAGTACCCGAACGATCGCGGGCTCGGCCGATAGCGGCGCCCTAACGGACTCCCCCGACGGCACCTGGCCCGTTCCTTAGTGTCGACACGACGGACCCCGTGGAGGTATCCCGGGGTCCGTTGGCTTGAGAGACTGCCTCACGCCGCCGGACGAGCCGGGAATGTTCGGGCCTCGGAGCTAGGAAACCCCGCGCCGAAGCCGAACCCTACCGGGGCGCCCGTAGGGCGCGGTACTTCGACACAGGATGACGAGGGGGAGGATAGTGGCTATCACCAACATCGAGGTCGCTCAGTCCGCAGTCCTCAGGCCCATCATGGAGATCGCTGAGGAGGCCGGCATCCAACCGGATGAGCTGAGCGTCTACGGCCGCGACAAGGCCAAGGTGGACCTCTCGCTACTGGACCGGCTGAAGGATAGGCCCGACGGCAAGCTCGTCCTTGTTACAGCCATGACGCCCACCAAGAGCGGTGAGGGGAAGTCCACCATCACCGTTGGGCTCGGCCAAGCGCTGCGGCGCGCTGGCAAGCGGGCCTTCGTCGCCCTCCGCGAAGCCTCCCTGGGGCCGTGCCTCGGCATGAAGGGAGGCGCGTGCGGTGGTGGCTACTCCCAGGTGCTTCCTATGGAGGACATCAACCTCCACTTCACCGGCGATATCCACGCCGTGACCACCGCGCACAACGCCCTGGCGGCCCTCCTCGACTCACACCTCCACTTCGGGAACGAGGCGGGCCTGGATGTGCGCGCCATCACCTGGTCTCGGGTGATGGACATGTGCGATCGGGCGCTTCGGGATGTCATCATCGGCCTGGGCGGCAAGCTGAACGGCGTGCCTCGTGAGAACTACTTCCAGATCACGGCGGCCTCTGAGGTCATGGCCATCATCTGCTTGGCGCGCAGCATGACCGACCTGAAGGAGCGGCTCGGCTCCATCATCGTCGGCGCCCGGCCCGATGGCACATTCGTGCGCTCCTCGGACCTCAACGCCCAGGGCGCGATGGCGCTCCTCCTCAAGGATGCTATCAAGCCCAATCTCGTGCAGACCGTGGAGGGCGGCCCGGCCTTCGTTCATGGTGGGCCCTTCGCGAACATCGCCCACGGCTGCAACAGCGTCCTCGCGACGCGCATGGGGCTCAAGCTCGGTGACATCCTCATCACCGAGGCGGGCTTCGCCTCGGACCTGGGCGCCGAGAAGTTCTTCAACATCAAGTGCCGCAAGGCCGGTCTCCGGCCCGACGCAACGGTCATCTCGTGCACCCTCAAGGCGACCAAGCGAGCGGGCGGTGGCGACGAGAAGGCGCCCCACGCGCCCAACCCCGATGCGATCCGCGCGGGTGTCGTGAACATCGAGGCCCACGTTGCGAACATGCGGCAGCACGGCCTGCCCGCCATCGTGGCCATCAACCGGTTCGCCCAGGACTCCGAGGAGGAGTTGGCTCTTCTCAAGTCCCTGCTCGACGAGCGGGGCATCCCCAGTGCCATCTGTGACGCCTACGGCAAGGGCGGCGACGGATGCCAGGAGCTCGCGGACCTGGTTACGGCGGCCATCGACTCGGGCTACACCGACTTCCGGCTCTTGTACCCCGATGAGGCGCCGCTCGCGGATAAGATCCAGACGATCGCGACCCAGGTTTACGGGGCAGATGGCGTGGAGTTCCTGCCGAAGGCCCGTAAGGCCCTCGCCTCTTTCGAGGCCGCGGGCCTGGGCAACCTGCCCATCTGTATGGCCAAGACCCAGTACTCGCTGACCGATGATCAAAACATCGTCGGGCGGCCGAGTGGCTTCCAGATCACCGTGCGCGACGCCACGGTGAGCGCGGGAGCCGGCTTCGTGGTGGCCCTGCTGGGTGAGATGATGACCATGCCGGGTCTGGTCCGGACCCCGGCGATGGTGAACATGGACATTGACGAGGACGGCACGATCACTGGCTTGTTCTAGCGCGAGCGGCTCGACTCGGATGGAGGATGCGAGATGTCGACAACGGCCATCGTGGGCACTCAGTGGGGCGACGAAGGCAAGGGCCGGTTCTGTGACCTTCTGGCGGAGGAGTCGGATCTGGTCGTTCGCTTCCAGGGCGGCAACAATGCCGGCCACACCGTGGTGGTCGGCGACGAGGTGTTCAAGTTCCACCTCATTCCGTCGGGCATCCTGAGGCCCGGAACCACCTGCCTCCTAGCCGACGGCACGGTCATCGACCCTCGCGTCCTCTGCTCGGAGGTCGAGGAGCTGGAGGCCCGGGGCATCGACACCGCGGGACTGAAGGTCAGCGGATCGGCCCATGTGATCATGCCGTACCACACCGTGATGGATCGCATGGAGGAGCGGGCTAAGGGCGAGTATGCCATCGGCACTACGACGCGCGGGATCGGGCCGGCCTACGCCGACAAGGCGGCGCGCATCGGGATCCGTGTCTGGGACCTTATCGACCGCGACCGTCTCGCACGGCAGCTCGCCCTCGCTCTGCCACGGGTGAACGTACTGCTCGAGCATCTCTACGAGACAGAGACCTTCACCGTCGATGACATCATCGGGCAGCTCGAGCCATGTGTGAAGATCATCAAGCCGATGGTGGCCGACGGCCGAGCCCTCGTGATGGATGCCGTCGCCAACGACGCCGAGGTGCTCTTCGAGGGAGCCCAGGGCACCTTCATTGACCTCGACCACGGCACGTACCCCTTCGTCACGAGCTCCCATCCGATCGCCGGCGCGGCTACCTTGGGCACGGGCCTGGGCCCACTGGATCTGGATGCGGTACTGGGGATCGCCAAGGCATACACCACGCGCGTGGGCGCCGGGCCTTTCCCGTCCGAGGCCTTCGACGAGGACGGCGATCGGATGCGGGAGGCCGGGGCGGAGTTCGGCACGACCACGGGGCGGCCACGCCGCTGCGGTTGGTTCGATTCGTGCATGGTGCGGACAGCCGTTCGGATCAACAGCGCCTCGAGCCTTGCCCTCACGAAGCTTGATGTGCTCGATGGCATCGAGACCATCCGCGTGGTGACGGCCTACGAGCTCGATGGCGAGCTCATCGACTACGTACCCTCGGACCCCGAGGCCTTCGCGCGCTGTGTGCCTGTCTATGAGGACTTCCCCGGCTGGATGGAGCCCCTCGAGGAGGCTCGCGAGCTGGACGACCTGCCCGAGGAGGCTCTCAACTACATCGAAGCCGTCTCCACCCTCGTCGAGGCGCCCATCAGCGCCATCTCCGTCGGCCCGGAGAGGGAGCAGACCGTGTGGGTCGAGGAGTCCGACGAGGAGTAGTGGCCTGTGATGGACCCTCTCGGCGTGTCGAGGCGCCTGGGCGGACTGCCCAGGGTGTCCCTGTGCCATCTGCCGACGCCGCTCGTTGTGGCGGAGCGTCTCTCCCAGGACCTGGGAGGGCCGACCGTTCTCATCAAGCGCGATGACCTGACGGGTCTCGCGGCGGGCGGCAACAAGCTCCGTAAGCTTGAGTTCCTCCTGGCTGATGCACGCCGCCAAGGGTGCGACCACATCATCACGTGTGGCGCGGCCCAATCCAATCACGCGTGCCAGACTGCCGCCGCGGCTGCCGCCCTGTGTATGGCGTGCACCCTCGTCCTGTGGGAACCCACCTCCCCCGATACGGGAGTCGGTCGAGGCAATGTGCTCCTCGATGATCTCGTTGGAGCGAAGGCCGTCTTCATCGACCCTGCGGACGGCGTCTCGCGGGAGGACGGTATGGAGCGCGAGGCGGAGCGGATCCGCGCCGGAGGAGGGCGGCCGTACGTCATCCCCGTCGGCGGGTCGACGGGGCTTGGCTCGGTGGGCTACGCTCTGGCGTTGGAGGAGGCCATCCTCCAGTGCGAGGCTACGGGTGGGCTGCCCGACAAGATCATCGTCGCTTGTGGCTCGGGCGGCACCGCGGCGGGCCTACTGGTGGGCGTGGCCGCGCTGGGGCTCAAGGCCGAAGTGCTCGCCGTGGATGTCGATGGAGAGGACTCCCTCCGGCCCGACACCCTCCGCTGCGCTCGGGAGTGTGCCGAGTTGCTCGGCATGGACCCCGGCCCGTGGGAGGAGGACTGCCCGTGGGAGCTTGTCGAGGGCTACGTGGGCCCTGGCTATGGCGCGCCGTCCGAGGTATGCGTCGAGGCCATCCGACTCGTTGCCCAGACCGAGGGCCTGTTCCTCGACCCGGTCTACTCGGGTAAGGCGATGGCGGGCCTGATCGGGCTCGTGGAGGAGGGTTGGATCGGTCGATCGGAGCGGGTGCTCTTCGTACACACCGGCGGGCTGCCCGGGCTCTTCGCCCTCGGCCCGCAGCTCGCCTCATAGCGGGCCTACCGGCGCCTCCAGATCAGCGTGGAGCACTCGATCCCGTGGCGGTGTACAGGGAGACGGAGTTCCTCGGTCCACGCATCCCCTGGCTGCATGTCCCGCCGCATCCAGTCAGCGATGAGCAGTACGGCCACGCCGCCGGGTCGTACCACGCGAGCCAGCTCGGGCAAGGAGGCCACAACGGCCGCACGATCGCGCCGGTGATAGGGTGGCTCCCCCAGGATCCCGTCGAACCACCCGTCACTGAAGGGCAACCGGCCGGCATCGGCCAGGGCGAAGCGCGCAGGGAAGCGCTCCTGCAGGCCGGGCGTGAGGTCTGGGTCGATGTCGGAGACCCAGACATCGAGGTCCCGCTCCATGGCGGCGCGTCCGATCGCGCCGAGCCCGGCGAAGGGGTCAAGCACCCGCGACTCGTCGGACAGCCCCGCAAGGTTCGCCACGAGCTTAGCATCGAGCGGGGAGAGCCGCCTGTGCAGCCGGGGGCCGGATACGTCGTCCCCGGGCGCTGACGCGAAGGCGAAGCCGGCGCGATGGGGCGACCGGTCGAGCCTGTCCTCCTCGTCGGCCACCCAGACCTCGGTGAGCTGCAGATCCCGGCCCTTGTAGACGATCCGGCCCACGGGCCAGCGCACCGCCATCCGGTAGTCCGGCTCTCGCCCCGACCACGGCGTGGAGATCGCCCTCAGCACCGCCTGGGTGTAGCCGAGGCGAGTCACCATGGCGATGAGGGGCGACTCGTCGCCCAACCAGGAAAGAGCGAGTCGGTGGCGGCCCGGCCACTCATTGGTCAGGCGCGCCGAGGGACCAAGGCATGTGAGCAGCTCGTGCCGGGCCGTGCGGTAGTCGATTCCGACCCCACCGCGTCTGGTGCGGAAGTACGCCTGGTAGAACCGCTCCTCATCCATAGCGTGGCTCCGACCGGCGGCGGACGCGCCGGTGGGACAGGGCCGCGCCCGCGATGCAGGGCAGGCAACCAACGGAGGTCATGACGATGCCCGAGTCGTTCACCAGTCCGGCGAACAGAGCTGTCATCGCTCCGGCGACCACATAGCGGAGCGGCGGCGCCCACGCCGCGGGCGGCGGCGAGTCTGCCACGACGAAGGGGAGGAAGAGGGCCGTAGTGCCCACGCTGCCCCACCACAGAGGCGTGGAGAAGCGCTCCTTCACGAGGGCGACCTTGCCCTGCATGGTACGGCGAAGCCACTCGTCCTGGCCCGAGAGCACCTGCTTCATGGCGTGGCCGAGGTGGGTCGTGGGATCGGGATGGGTGAGGACATCGTAGAGCGCGGCGCCGATGACTGTAGCCCCCGCAAGGAGGGGGGCGAGGAGGAAGATCGCCCAGCGAGCCCGGGGCGAGCGTGCCGCCAGCCCTGCCGCCAAGGCGAGGGCGAAGGTGGCTGTGAGCAGCCCTCCTGTGTTCGCGCCGAGTTGGGGCGCCCCGATGACGAAGGCCGGCGCCGCCAGGAGGAGCCACCAAACACCCCGCCCTCGAGGCCACGCCTCGGTCAGAGCCCCCACAAGCAGCAGGGTACCGACCACGGTCAACACGGCCATCGAGTTCCCGATCCCGTAGAGCCGGCTGTCCCGCTGCAGGCTGTACCCAAGATAGCTGTAGGCGGCCGCGTTGCCGCCCAGGAGTTGGTCGGCTATGAGAACTGCCGGAGTCACCGTGAGGGCGATCAGGAGGCCCCATCGCGACGGCAGGAGCGCGGCCAGGGCCAGTCCCAGGAGAGCCGCAACTGTCAGGGAGGCAGCCACAACCTGAGCGTAGCGCGTGGAATCTGTCAGTAGAGGAGCGACCGCGAGCACCGCCGGCGCTAGCAGAAGGCCGTAGGCGATCCCACGCCCCAGCGCGGACCCGGGTCCCCTCTCCCCGAAGCCCCATAGAGCCAGGGAGATGATGGCTGTGAGTGTCGCCGCGCCCATCAGGGCATCGAAGATGGCGCCACGTCCCAACTCGGCGCGCAGCGCCCGTCGCTGCATCTCGTGGAGACGCTCCAGGGCCACTGGTCCCGCGATGGTCGCGCCCAGGGCGGCCCGCCCCTCGATGTCGAGCGGGGGATCGATGCCCACGGCGTTTAGGATAGTGGGCGCCACGTCGGTGACTCGGATCAGCCCAGGACGTCGGGTTGTCGGCGAGCCGAGCAAGCCGGGCCCGCCGCCCCACCACGCGAACAGCGCTGTTCGTTCGGTGTTCCAGGTCGTTCCTCGCGGCGGCATCGTCAGGAGGAACAGAGGTTGGCCGGAGCGCCGGTGCTCCTCCAGCAGCGGCACGATGGCCGCCTCCAGATGGTCGGGGGCGACGCTCAGGATGGTGACAGGGGTGGCGTCTTCATGCCCCTCGTCGAGTACGGCGACGCCGTCTGGGCCCATGGCCAGCAGCCCGGGATCGGGCTCACCCTCCGGCCCACCAGTCCCGGCGCCCCAAGAGGCGACGGCTCGGTAGCCGCCCGCGGCCAAGCACCGCGCCAGCGTCCCGTAGGTATCCTCGATGGGTCCCGAGGCATAGACAAGCTCGCCATTGACCCGAACGGGCGATTCGATGGGCCGGGTAGGGAGGCGGAGTCCCGAGGCGGCGGCCAGCAGGTAGGCGGTGCGGTTGATCTGGCGTGCTCCGTACCGATCGGAACGTGTCCGGCAGTTGACCAGGGCGACCTCGGACTCCTCGAGCAGACCGCGCAGGGCAGGGCGCTCGCCGTCTACGATCGTGGCAAGGGGCACGTGCTCCGTGACGATCACGGTCGGGCCCACCGTCACCCAGGCGGCCAAGGCCAGACCGGCGACCACCCCGCCGATCACCGCGTATCGCCCCCGACCTCGCAGTAGAGCGTCTGGAGCTGCCTCACGGCCTCGTCGAGGGTGTAGCGGGACAGGACGGCCTGCCGTCGCTTGGAGAACTCGTCGGGGGTCATGTCGTACGCCTCGAACTCGCCCTCACTGATATCCACACCGGTGAGAGAGGGGCGCGATTGAACCACCCGCTCAGCGCCTTCGGGGGTGGAGATGAGCATCCAGCCTCGATCGCCCTCGCCTTGGCCGCAAGCGGATAGGGCACCGAGGAAGACGCGGGCGAGGGCGTCAGCGTCCCCGAGGGGGACCCAGGTGATCCCAGGTCCGTCACCGAGGATCTCGCGATGGGCCGGGCAGTCAGCGGCGATGATTGGGACACGCGAGGTCGCCGCCTCGGCCACCTCCCAGGGGAACTCGGTCGGTTGCCCGGGGAAGGTGATGAGGTTCATGGCGGTGAGGGCCCGGGGCAGGGCCCGGCTGTACTCCACGAACCGGAAGCGGCCCAGGATGCCCAGGCTGTGGGCCCGGCGCTGCAGTGCCTGGGAATAGGCGCCTGTGCCGACGACAACGTAGTCGCAAAAGGGTATGGCCTTGAGGGCGATGGCGGCGGCGTCCACAAAGGTGTCGCCGCCGCATTCGGGTCCCGTGAGGTCACCGGCCATCCCGAAGTGCAGGGTCGTGGGGTCGAGACCGAGTTCCACCACCACGCGCTGCGGCACATGATCGCCGTCGAGGTCACGACGGTCCAAGCCCCAGGGTATGACGGTGACGGGCGACTCGAACGACCGCTGCGCTCCGGCGCTGAAGGCTTGCAGCGGCACCACGGCGCGGCGGACGCGGCGGCGGACGCGAGCCGAAACACCCACGCCATTCGCCAGGCGCCTGTAGGTGGAGGCGACGAGGGGCACTCGGAGACCGGCCGCGACTGCGGCCGCCAACTCCGCGGAGTGGACCCCATGGGCATGAACCAGACGGGCCCCGGCGGCCTGCCCGGCACGGCGGCACGCCCCGATCACTCCGCGGCGGGCCGCCCATGTCTCGGACCGCTCGGGTAGCCGCTCGACAACGAGACCAGCCCGAGCCGCCTGACGCTCGAGCAGAGGCTCGGCGGTGGTCGCTACAGCACCGGCGCGCGTGACGTCTCCTTGGGCGAGGGCGGGGAGCAGGCGAGCGAGGTACTGCCGGGTTCGGGCGCCGGGGTCTTGGATCACGTGGAGGACGGGGGTGGGAGCCACGCGCTCGGCGGCCTCCGCCTCCAGGCGCGCCAACCTACCCGCGACCCGATCCCGGGCCTCGCTTTCATATGGTCCGTCGCTACCGCGTCCCGGCACTAGTGAACCGCTCCTCTTTGGCTAAGGTTCTTCCTAGAGGCCGGAACTCCGGCCCGAAGGGCGATGCGAATGGCCGCTTCACCAGAGCCAACCGTGTCCGTGCACCCAAGGAACCGGTTGAACGACCTGCCAAACGGCGAATGGCTGCGCCGCACCAAGAGCTTCTGGCTGTCCGAGACGGGCAGCCCAGACGCAAAGCGAACCAGGGAGGCGCTGGCCGCCTTCACCAGCTGGCTCCGCGCGGAGGTCGGCGATGAAGAGACGGACCGCCTCATGGGGCAGATCCTCGATAGTTTCGTCTACAGTATCACCCCGCCGCGGGATGCCCTCAAGAGCCTGCACCCCGCCACCTTCTCGGAGTGCGACATCGAGCGCCTAGTCACTCTCTTCAGCAAGGAGGGCGAGACCGTGCTGGATCCCTTCGCGGGGGTGGGCTCGTCCCTCATCGCGGCCCTCCGTGGGGGGCGGCGGGCCATCGGCATCGAACTGTCGCCCGAATGGGCAGACATCGCCCGCCAGCGTGTCGCCGCCGAGGCGGTGGCCCTGGACTGCGCCACTGCGCTCCCCGAGATACGGGTGGGTGACAGCGCGTCGCGTATCGATGAACTCTCCGATGAGTCTGTTGACTTTGTGGTTACATCGCCGCCCTATTGGTCCATTCTCAGTAAGAGCCCTGGGATGAAGACTAGGGCGGAGCGCCTCTCGCGCGGGCTCGCCACCGATTACGGGGACGAGACAGGTGACCTCGGCGCCATTGATGACTATCACGAGTTCATTGATCGCGTGGCTGGGATCTTCGGCAAGTGCCTCCGGGTATGCCGCGCCGGCGGGTACATGGCGGTGATCGTCTCCGACTTCCGCCACGGCGCGCGATTCTACCTCTACCACGCGGACCTGGCGGCAGCCGTCGAACGAACCGGCTGGACGCTCTCGGGTCTGACGGTGCTGGCCCAGGATAACAAGACGCTCTATCCTTACGGGATCCCGTATGCCTTCGTGAGCAACGTTCACCACCAGTACATCCTCGTGTTCCGCAAGCCCAATCCCGCCAAGCCCTCGCGGAGGCCGCGTGCAGCCGAGAAGGGTGACTCGACGGCGGGAAGGGCAGCGTCTCTCACAGCGTCGCTCCCCAGACGCCGCAGCACCAGGCGCAAGGCGGATGCCGAGGCGCCGGTGGCCCGGAGGGTGGACTGAGCAATGGCGCCCTCGACCCCCTTCGCGCCCGTGGAGATCGGCCATCGCCAGTTCCGTTGGGGCTCGCGCACCTACGTGATGGGCATCATCAACGTAACGCCCGATTCCTTCACGGGTGACGGCCTCGTCGGCAGTATCGAGGCGGCGCGGGACCGTGCGGAACGGATGGTCCGGGCCGGCGTGGATATCCTCGATGTCGGCGGCGAGTCCACACGCCCGGGATCAGAGCCCGTCGATCCTCAGGAGGAGCGACGTCGGACCGAGCCCGTCGTCAGTGCCCTGGCGCCGTTGGGCGTGCCGATCTCCATTGATACCCGTAGAGCCGTCGTTGCCGAGGCGGCTATCACGGCCGGAGCCAGCCTCATCAACGACGTGAGCGGGCTGAACGATGACCCGGACATGGCGCCTCTAGCGGCCGAGACTGGCGCCGCCGTGTGCCTGATGCATATGCGCGGCACTCCAGCGAGCATGCAGGATGCCCCCGAGTACGGCGACGTGGTCGAGGAAGTGGCGAGCATGCTTGTGGAGCGCCGCCTGTGGGCTCTGGAGGCGGGCATCGCGCCCGAGCGGATTATCGTGGACCCGGGCATCGGTTTCGGCAAGACGGTGGAGCACAACCTGGACCTGCTGAACCAACTCGATTGGATCCGCGAGCGTTGCCAGGCCCCCCTTCTCGTGGGGACGTCGCGCAAACGCTTCATAGGGGCTGTCCTGGACCGACCGACCGAGGAGCGGCTCATGGGCACCGCGGCCTCCGTGGCGGCGGCCATCGCCCGGGGAGCGGACATCGTGAGGGTGCACGACGTGCCGGAGATGGTGGACGTGGCGCGTCTGGCCGATGCGGTGCTCCGGAGGCCCGCCCGGGGGTGAGCGCTTGGCGGTCGAGGCCTACATCGGCCTGGGCTCCAACCTGGGTGACCGCCTCGCCAATCTTCGGGCAGCCGTGCGGAGACTCCGAGGCACGGCCGGCCTCGAGGTCACACGCTGCTCGGGGGTGTACGAGACCCTTCCCTGGGGTGCCGAGGACCAGCCGACCTTCCTGAACGCGGTGGTCGAGGTCTCGACATGCCTCGGCCCCCACACTCTCCTTCACGTCTGCCTCGAGATCGAATGTGGCCTTGGGCGCCAGCGCGATGTGCGTTGGGGACCGCGGCTGATCGACCTCGATGTGCTGCTGTACGGCGAGGAGCGCATCGAGAGCGCCGAACTGACCATCCCCCACCCCTACCTGGAGCAGCGGGCATTCGTCCTGGCGCCACTTGCAGAACTCGCTGCCGACAGGACCCTTCCCTCTGGGCGGTCGGCGGCTCAGGCCCTCGCCGACTTGGACCAAGGCGGGGTTCGGCTCTTGGGCGAGGACGCTTCACTCTAGCGAGGCAGCCTTTTGGCGATCAGCCTCCGCGGTACCCAGGGCGCCGGATGGTCGGGTTACTCGCCCAGGACTCGCCACTCGCAGATACCGGCCGACCACTCATCCTGGAGCTTCACCACTAGCCGCAAGCCACGGGTCGTGACGGGCTCGAAGGTGGCGCGGTTGAAGTCGTTGAGGCGCGTCTCGTACCTCGGCGATCCCGTCACTTCACGCCATTCCTCGCCCTCGAGGTACTCGATGCGCCAGGACTCGGGCGCCTTGCACTGCCCGACCCCGGTGTCGTCGAACCAGTAGACTTCCACGCCACTCACCGCGACGGGCTGATCCCACTCATAGGCGATCCACTCAGTGGTTCCCTTGTGGTCCCACCAGTCGAAGTTCCGCCCGCCTCTCTCGCTGCTCGCCTTGGGCATGCGGCGGTCGTTGACGGCCGAGAGGCTCGCATGGACGTACGAGGCGCTCACCCTGGCGGAGTCTGCGGGAGTCGGGGCCAGATCGGGCTCGATCAGACCAGCGCTCTCGGGCAGCCACACGGCCATGGGACCCGGCTCCCGGTTGTCCCACACGTGGTACGGCACAGCGGTGATCGCGACGGCCTCCGGTTGAATGCCGAAGCGGTAGAGCTCATCGCGGTCAAGGGCGTCCACGCTGACCAGCGCCTCGCCCTGCAGGGTCACGACCCCGCCCAGCAGGTCCGGCCGTTCGACGGCCTGCAAAGCGGCCGTCCGAGGCAGATAGACCTTCCGAATGTCAGCGCCGTTGTCGACGGCCTCGAGGCAGTAGAGCACCGGACCGCGCTGGAGGGCGACACGCCCGCGGTTGGCGGCGACGGCTGGGTGGGCGAGGACCCTCCTGACCTGCATGGGCAGGGTCAGCTCGACCTGGTCGCCCTCGGACCATGCCCGCGCGATCGTGAGGTAGCCGTCAGAGCCGGGTGCGGCCTCGACCGCCTCGTCATTCACGGTGCAAGTGGCCTGCTCGCACCACCATGGCACGCGGAGCTTCAGCGCGAACTCAGCGCCCGCCTCGTCGGGGGTCACGGCGATGCGAACGGTTCCGTCCCACGGGTAATCGGTGCGCTGGATGACGCGAACGCCCGTGCCAGCCACCTCAGTGGTCGCCGTGGAGGAGCCATACAGGTGGATCCACAGAGCGTCTTCCGAGGCGCCGTAGAAGAACCCGCCGATCTGGGCGATGAGCCGCAGGACGTTCGGCGGGCAGCAGGCGCACCCGAACCACGGCTGCCGATGGTGATTCCCCTGGCTCTCGAGGGGGTTCACGTAGAAGAAGCGATCGCCGGATAGGCTCCAGCCGGACAGGAAGCCATTGTAGAGCACCCGCTCTATGACGTCGGCGTACCCCGCATCGCCGAAGAGGCTCAGCATGCGGGAGCCCCACAGGACCATGCCTATGGAGGCGCAGGTCTCGGCATAGGCTGTGTCGTTCGGCAGATCGTAGGGGGTCGTGAAGCCCTCATTGTGGGCCGAGGGGCCTACGCCGCCGGTCACGTACATCTTGCGCTCGACGGTGTCATGCCAGACGGAGCGAATGGCTTTCGCCAGATCCTCGTCACCGGTGCGTGCGACGATGTCGGCGACTCCGGCGTAGAGGTACATGCCGCGGACCGCGTGGCCGTGGATCGTCTCATGCTGCCGGACGGGGAGCTGGTCCTGGTAGTAGTCTTGGCCGCTGCGGCCCTTGGCGTCGATGAAGTACTGGGCGAGATCGAGGTAACGCTGCTCGCCGGTGGCCTCGGCCAGCTTGACCAGGGCTAGCTCGATCTCCTCGTGCCCTGGGACGCCGTACTCCTTACCCTCCTCCTCGCCGAACCGCGAGTCGATTAGGTCGGCGAAGCGGATGGCGACATCGAGCAGCTTCCGCTCTCCCGTAGCCCTGTGGTGCGCCACGGCTGCCTCGATGAGGTGACCGGCGCAGTAGAGCTCGTGCATGGTTGGGAGGTTCGTCCACCGGTTGTCAGGCTCGACGAGGGTGTAGTAGGTGTTGATGTAGCCATCCTCGCCTTGAGCGGCGGCGATGAGGTCAACGATGCGGTCCATCTCGGCCTTGATGGAGGGTTCTCGCGTCGTCTGGTACGCATAGGCCGCGCCCTCGAGGATCTTGTAGACGTCCGAGTCATTGAAGTAGATGCCCTCGAACTCGCCCTCCTCGAGCCCGCCAGCGATGGCGAAGTTGCGGAGGCGCCCCGTCTCCTCGCACATGCGGATCTGATGAGGCAGGCTCACCTGAGCGTTACGCTCCATCTTGGGAGCCCAGAATTCGTCCTCGAGGGTGACCTGGTCAAAGGGCACCGGCGACACCTTGGCGTGTGGCGTATCCCCGGTCGCGGCCGCGGCGGCCAGAAGCAGAACGGCTGTCGACAGCAGAAGCACTCCCCCATTAGCTGCGAGGTTGTCGAGCAGCGAACTGAATAGCGTTGCCATACGGATCTACTCCTTCACCTAGATGACGTCGTCAGTAGCGTCACCCGGCATGGGCGCTTCAGTGGTCGATGGCGCGATTCCTTCCGGTAGCACGCGAGTGGACCCCTGCATCCGCGAGGGTAGAAGGACCCTCTCCGCCCCCATGTGACCAGCCGCGGGCGCCGAGTCGCCGCTGCATGAGAGGACTGTACCACAGCCTCTTGCGCAGGTGCAGGGAGGGCGGGGGCGGAAAGGGCTTCGACGACCACTGAGTGAGGGGTGGTGTCTACGGATGGGCGAAGTCAAGGAGGGCAGGCGCCCATTGCGCCTTCGCGCCCTTCTCCTGATTGCATGCTGCGCCGCGTGCGTCGTGGGCGGACTGGTCGTGTGGGTAGTCTGGGCGCCCCGTGCGGCTCCGCCGAGGGACGACCAGACCCGTCAGCACGCTATCTCCGAAGTGGCGGTGGTGGAGCCAACGACACCGGTGCCCGTTGAGTCGGAACCCACCGACGAGCGGGAGTCGATTACCTGTTTCCGTGGGAACCCCGAGCGGAACCTGTCAGGCGTCGGCGCCGTGCCGCGGCACCCGAAGCTCCTCTGGCGCTTCGAGACCAAGACGAAGCTCGAGGGGCCGTATGAGCAGCGCGGTGATCCGTCGCTCGGCCCAGGATTCCCGTGGCGCGGCACGGGCTGGACGGGTCAGCCGTGCATCGTCGATGGGCGAGTGTACGTGGGCTCGACCGATTCTCACGTCTACTGCCTTGACCTGGAGAGCGGCCGTGAGATCTGGCACTACGGCCTGCGACACAGCATCAAGGGGAGCATTTCGGTACTGGATGGGGCCATCTTCCATGGGGGGCGTGATAACCGGGTGCGGCGCTACACCCTCGGTGGCGAGATGGTCTGGGAGACCCGCATAGGTCAGGACACCGACTCGAACCCCGTGATCGTGGAGGGGAAGCTGTTCATCGGCGGCGAGGACAACGCGGTGTACGCCTTCGACCCCAATGACGGCTCCGTCCTCTGGCGCTTCGGCCCAACGGCGGGGAGTTGCGAGAGCAGCCCCTGCTGCGCGGAGGGTCTGATAATGATCGGCTCCAGCGGAGGGGCTCTCTACGCGCTGGACGCGGACACGGGAGAGCGACGGTGGGAGTACTGGACGGGCGGTGATGGAGACCCGACGCCCGTCTACCACGAGGGCCGGGTCTATCACGCCGCCGAGATGGGTGGCAGCCTCGAGCGCGGCAAGGTGCACTGCCTCACGGTGGCAACCGGTGAGCCTCTGTGGGTGCGCGACCTTCCCCGAGGGGTATGGGCCACCGTCGCCCTCAATCCCGCGCTTGGCTGCTGCTACGTGGGCTGCAACGATGGTGTTCTCTACTGTCTGGCCATGGGTACGGGGGACATCCTCTGGCAAAGACGCCTCACTGGGGCGCGGATCTGGTCCTCCCCTGTGGTCGCCGACGGGACGATACTCGTCGGCGTACGCGACGGCACGCTCTGGTGTCTCGACGAGCGCATCGGACTTCCCCTATGGGTGTTCGACGAGGGGTTTGACATCGACTCCACCCCCGCCGTGGCCGATGGGCGGATCGTGATCGGGAGCCAGAACGGCTGGATCTACTGCATCGGCGAGGACGAAGAGAGAGGGCCCCTCAACCCGCACTGGTTCCGGCGAGGCCCTGGCTTCGACGAGCGCACAGACACCGATCCCGCGGGCGTAGCGACGATACGGAGCTCGGCTCCCGAGCCTCGCGCCCACCCAGACACCCACGCGAGCACCGGCGAGGGGTACCTCCAGCCCGTTTATGGCCCTGGATATGGGCACGGCTAAGCCACGGTGTGGCTCCGCAGGGCGGGGCAGCGACCGGAGAGAACCCACAGTGTGCCAACATCCGCACCGGAGGTGCCGCTGTGCCCGCCATGCTGACCGCTGCTTCACTTCTCTCCGCCCTCATTGGTCAGACCCCGTCGCCCGAGCACGCTGTGCCAGACATCAGCGCCCTGCGGGCGGAGCCCTTCCCGCTCGAGGCGGTGCGGCTGGCCGAGGGGCCGTTTCTGCGCGCCATGGAGCGCAACAGCCAGTGGCTGCTGTCCCTGGATCCGGACCGGCTCCTCTCTCGCTTCCGCTCAGAGGCCGGACTGGAGCCGCGCGCTGAGCCCTACGGTGGCTGGGAGGCGGACACCATCGCCGGGCACACCCTAGGCCACTATCTCACGGCGTGCGCCAAGACGTACGCCTCCACCGGGGATGAGCGCTTCCGCGAACGCACGGCCGCCATCGTGGCTGATCTCCGTTCCTGTCAGGAGGCCCAGGGCGACGGGTACGTCGCGGCCATCCCCGGTGGGCGACAGGCCCTGGAGCAGGTGCGGGCCGGCCAGATCAGGAGTGCGGGGTTCGACCTGAATGGCATCTGGGTGCCTTGGTACACCCTCCACAAGCTGTTCGCGGGCCTCATTGACACGTACATTCACTGCGGCAACGAGCGAGCGCTCCAGGTGGCGGCTGATCTTGCGGATTGGGCCTACGACCTCACCTCGGGGCTGACCCCGGAGCAGTGGCAGACCATGCTCGCCTGCGAGCATGGGGGCATCAACGAGTCGATGGCCGAGCTCTACGCCATCACGGGCGAGGAGCGGTACCTCGAACTGTCCTGGCGGTTCCATCACACGGATATCCTAGAGCCCTTGGCGAGAGGTGAGGATCTCCTGCCCGGGCGGCACGGGAACACGCAGATCCCCAAGGTCATCGGAGTGGCACGGCGCTATGAGGTCACCGGGGACGAACGAGACCGGGCGATCGCGGCGAACTTCTGGGACATCGTCGTGAACCACCATACGTACGTCACCGGCGGCAACACGAACAGCGAGCACTTCGGCCCTCCCGACCAGCTCGCGGAGCGGCTGGGGGCGTCGTCCACCGAGACATGCAATACCTACAACATGCTGAAGCTGACCCGGCATCTCATGGCGTGGGACCCCTCGGGCCCGTATGGGGACTACATCGAGAGGGCCCTGTTCAACCACATCCTGGCCTCCCAGAACCCCGAGACGGGGATGGTGTGCTACTACCTGCCCCTCAAGCCAGGGGAGTTCAAGACCTACTCGACGCCCGAGGACAGCTTCTGGTGTTGTGTCGGCACGGGCATCGAGAACCACGCCAAGTATGGAGAGTCGATCTACTACCGCGACGAGGACGGGCTCTACGTGAACCTGTTCATCGCCTCGACGCTGGAGTGGCCGGAGCGTGGGCTCGCCCTGGAGCAGAGCACGCTGTTTCCCGAGGAGCAGGGGACTACTCTCACGCTTCGGTTGGAGCGGCCTCAGGAGATGGCCCTGCAGGTACGGCGCCCGGCGTGGGTGGCCGAGGGCTTCGGGCTCGATGTGAATGGTCAGGCCGCGGATGTGGCCGACGATGGGAATGGGTTTGTGACCCTCAGGCGGCATTGGCAGGACGGGGACACCGTGCGGGTCACTCTGCCCATGTGCCTTCGCACCGAGGCCACTCCTGACAACCCCGATCGCGTGGCCCTGCTCTACGGCCCAGTGGTGCTGGCGGGTGAGCTGGGACCCGAGGATGACCCGCGCGCCGTGGATCCCGACTATGTGCCCGCCCTCGTGGTAGGAGAGCGCGAGCTATCGGACTGGCTGCGGCCGGCGGACGAGGGGCCACTGGTCTTCACTCTGGTGGGCACGGGGCGACCTCGGGATGTGATACTGCGGCCCTTCTACATGACCCACGGGTCACGCTACACGGTCTACTGGGACAGGTTCTCACCCGCCCAGTGGGAGGAGCAGCGCGCTCAATACCGGGAAGAGGCGAGGCAGCGCAGGGCGATCGAGGCGTTCACGGTTGATCGGATGCGGCCGGGTGAGATGCAGGATGAGCGGGACCACAACGTGGAAGGCGAGCAGACGGGGGTGGGAGAGCATCTCGGTCGCAAGTTCCGCCACGCCTTCGGCGGCGGCTGGTTCTCCTTCGACATGGCCGTCGATCCCGCAGAGGCAGTCGATCTGGTCTGCACCTACTGGGGCAGCGATGTGGGCGACCGCACGTTCGACATCCTCGTCGACGGCGTGGCGATCGCCACCCAGACCCTGAGCCGCGATGCCCCCGACAGCTTCTTCGAGGTCACCTACCCCATCCCGGATGCGCTCACTGCGGGCACGGAGCGGATCAAGATCACCTTCGCGGCTCACGAGGGGCACTACGCGGGAGGGCTGTTCGGTGTGCGCGTCAGCCTCCGTGTTGGGCCTGTCCCCGCGCCGCCGGAGCCCTACGGGGCGGTGCCGAGCGACCGGCAGCTCCTATGGCACGAGATGGAGTTCTACGGGTTCCTGCACTTCACCGTGAACACTTTCACGGACAAGGAGTGGGGGTTCGGTGATGAGTCGCCGACGGTCTTCGACCCGTCGGACTTCGACGCCGATGAGATGGCTCGGGTCGCCGCCGAAGCGGGCATGCGGGGGCTCATCCTGACCTGCAAGCACCACGACGGCTTCTGTCTCTGGCCAAGCGCCCACACGGACCATTCCGTCGCATCTAGTCCGTGGCGCGATGGCGAGGGCGATGTAGTGCGTGAGGTGTCGGAGGCGTGTGCAAGACACGGACTGCGGTTCGGGGTGTACCTCTCGCCGTGGGACCGCAACCACCCGGCCTACGGCTCGCCGGAGTACGTGACCTATTACCGGAGTCAGCTGAGGGAGCTCATGACCCAGTACGGCGAGATCTTCGAGGTGTGGTTCGACGGCGCCAACGGAGGCGACGGCTACTACGGCGGCGCTAACGAGACGCGGCAGGTCGACACGCAGACCTACTACGGTTGGGATGACACGTGGGCCATTGTTCGGGAGCTGCAACCCGGGGCCGTCATCTTCAGCGATGTGGGCCCCGACGTCCGTTGGGTGGGGAACGAGCGCGGAGTCGCCGGCGAGACGTGCTGGGCGACGATCACCCCACAGGGCACCGTGGGGGACGTCGACCCAGGACGGAACAGTGTCGGCGAGCGAGGAGGGTCACACTGGATCGCCGCCGAGGCCGATGTGTCGATCCGTCCTGGCTGGTTCTACCACGCCTCCGAGGATGAGCGCGTCAAGTCGCCAGCGGAGCTTGTCGACCTCTACTACGCGTCGGTAGGCCGGGGCGTGGCGTTCCTTCTGAACCTGCCGCCGGATCGGCGCGGACGCATCCACGAGGCGGATGTGGCGGCGCTTCAGGAGATGGGCCGCATCCTGCGCGACACCTTCCAGGTGAACCTGGCGACCACGGCGGAGGTGACAGCGAGTAGCGTCCGCGGCGACCATCCGGCTTACGCGCCCAGCGCCGCGCTTGACGGCGATCCCTCTACCTACTGGGCCACGGACGACGGAGTGACGGAGCCGGAGCTTCTTGTCGAGTTCGCGGAGCCCGTGCGGCTCAATGTGGTCTCGGTGCGGGAGCATCTGCCACTCGGTCAGCGGATAGAGTCCATCGCCGTAGACGTCTGGGAGGGCGAGGGTTGGCGCGAGGTCGCCGTGGCCGTGGGTGTCGGCTCGCGGCGCCTGCTGCGGTTCGAGCCCGTTGAGACAACCCGGCTCCGGCTGCGCGTTACAGCATCGCCCGTGTGCCCGGCGATCGCGGAGTTCGGGGTGTACTTGGAGCCGGGGATGTAGTGGCAGGAGGCCCTATGGCGCACTGTGACGACGGTACCGGTGCTGTGCCAACGCACCATCGTACCGCGCCCCGTTCTCCCCGAATTGGCTCACGAAGAACGGCCCGAAGGCTCTCGCCAGCTCGGGATCAAAGCTGCTGCCCGCGCCGCCCTGAGAGCCTCGACGAGACGGTCAACGTGGCCAGGCTCTCTGTCCGCGATGAGCACCCTGTACGGTCTATCGGAGCGGCCGCGCAGGAGTGACGTAGGGGAGCTGAAGGATTCCACCACGCCTGGATCCGCATCCGTTGGCCACACGGTCAACGACTCGCTTCCAACCACACCGGCGATGGTATTCCTCTTGCGCTCAGCATGGTCCTGCCACTTGTTAGAGCCGCGTACACGTAGAGAGGAGCGGCCCGGAATGGGCCGCTCCTCTGCGGAAGGTACGATCTTCGAGGCAATACCGCTATGCGGGAGAGTCCTCGATGACGCTCGCACCACGCTTGGACCACCATACGGCGAGTCCGAGTAGGCCGATGCAGACTAGCGAGACCATGAGGCTGACCTCGGGTCCAGGCACCTTCGCCAACACGGGGGCGAGGAGGATGGCGACGAGGTTCATGACCTTGATGAGCGGGTTCAGAGCGGGGCCGGCAGTGTCCTTGAAGGGATCGCCAACGGTGTCGCCGACGACGGCCGCCTTGTGCTCGTCAGTGCCCTTGCCGCCGAACATGCCGTCCTCGATCTTCTTCTTGGCGTTGTCCCATGCCCCGCCAGCATTGGACATGAAGACCGCCATGAGCTGACCGACGAGGATAGCGCCGGCGAGATAGGCGCCGAGAGCGGCTCCCGCAAGGGGCGCGGACTCGATCTGACCGTTGATCTCGACCTCTACCAAGCCGCTGGTGCCGAACAAGGTGCTGCCCAGCAGGAAGGCGGTCAGGATCGGCGTGGTCACGGCGAGGATGCCGGGGCCAAGCAGCTCACGCTGGGCGGTGGAGGTAACGATGTCAACGCAGCGCTGGTAGTCGGGCAGGTTCTCGCCCTCCATGATGCCAGGGATCTCACGGAACTGACGCCGCACTTCCTGGACGACCTGGAAGGCCGCGCGCGAGACCGCGTTCAGGGCGATGGAGGAGAAGAGGAACGGGACCGCGCCGCCGATCAGGAAGCCGACGAAGACGAGGGGATGGTTGACCTGGATGCCGATCTGTTCGAGGCCAACCTCGTCGACGAAGGACTTGAACAGCGAGACCGCAGCGATCACGGCTGTAGCGATGGCGAAGCCCTTGGTGAGGGCCTTGGTCACGTTGCCTACCTGGTCCAGGCGGGCGACGATCCGGCTCGCCTCCGGGTCTGACTCCACATCCACGTCATCGGCCATCTCGAAGACGCCGTTCGCGTTGTCGGCGATGGGGCCGTAGGTATCCATGGCGAGGATGTAGCCCGTTGTGGTCAGGAGGCCAAGGCCCATGAGGGCAACGCCGTACGAACCCAGGGCCAAGTCGCCGCCGAAGACGGCGAAGCTGAAGACAACCGCGCCGCCGATGGAGAGGATGCTCCACACGGAGCTCTCCATGCCTGCGGCGAGGCCGCTGAGGATGATCGTGGCCGGCCCGGTCCGGGCGCTGTTGGCGATCTCGGTCACCGGAGGCTCATCGGTGTGCGTGTAGTAGTTGGTGAGCCGCCCGATAACCATCGCCAGAGCTACGCCCGCGATGGTCGCGATGCCGAAGGACCAGTGGATGACAGTCTGGCCATCCTGCTGGGTCTTCATCATGAGAACGGTGGCGACGAGAATGCCGAGGACCGCGACGACGGCGGAGCCGGTGAAGCCTGTGTTGATGGGCTTCATGGGGTCCATCGTCTTGTCCTTATCATCGCCCTTGACCATGAGGACGCCGATGATGGACGCCACGACGCCAACGGCACGGACGATGAGGGGGAAGGTCCAGAGGGCGGAGCCGAGATCCAGAGCGACGCCGCCGCCGTGATCTATGGCCGCACGCTGGGCGAAGGCGCCCAAAAGGATCGCGGCGACCAGGGTGACCTCGTAGGACTCGAAGACGTCCGCGGCCATGCCGGCGCAGTCGCCCACATTATCGCCCACGTTGTCGGCGATGGTCGCGGCGTTGCGAGGATCGTCCTCGGGGATGCCCGCCTCGACTTTGCCGACGAGGTCGGCGCCTACATCGGCGGCCTTCGTGTAGATGCCGCCGCCGACCCTCATGAAGAGGGCGATGAGGCTGCCGCCGAAGCCGAAGCCCACGAGCACCTGGATGGCGTACTCTTGCCACAAGGCGAAGACAAGGCAGGCGCCGAGGAGGCCGAGGCCGACGGTGAAGACGCCTGACACGGCACCCGCTCGGAAGGCTAGCTCCAGGGCACGCTTGAAGCTCTTCAGGGCCGCGGCCGCCACACGGAGATTGGCATAGACGGCCAGGTTCATGCCGACGAAGCCCGCGGCGAAGGACGCTGCGGAGCCGAGAACAAAGGCCAGACCGACGCCGATGGCCGCCCATTTGTTCTCTTTGATCGGCAGGTAGAGGATCAACAAGACAACGGCGAGACCTACCACGAACATCCAGAGCAGCTTCATCTGGCGATAGAGGTAGGCCTTGGCGCCGACCATGATCGCCTCATTGACCTTGATCATGCCTGGTGTGCCTCGATCAGCTTCTCGAATCTGGGTGATCAGCCACCACCCAAATCCGAGGGAGCCGAGCGCCGCGAGGAACGTGATGATGATTGCCAGCCACTCTGAAGCGCCGAACTCGTTCAGCACGAGGTTGGCCTCGGAGATCGCTTCTCCTGGGTTCTGAGCAACCGTCATCAGGCCCACTGCGAGCTGTGTGACGAAATCCATAGCCCTAGTGACTCCCTTCGACGTGGGCCGAGTGATCCCGGCCATTCACAAAACAGGCCGCGCCCTGGGACGCGGTATCCACGCTCTGAGATGGCCGAGGCCGCCTCAGCTTACTCCTAACGCCGCCTACCCTCTGACCGACAGGAACACCAGACTGAAGATGCCGATCACCAGGCAGTACACACCAAAAACCCAGAGCCAACGGCGCTGGACCACCTTCACGGTGATCCAAATCGCCGCCAACCCGCTAACCATGGCCACCGCCGCCGCCGCGAGGGCGTCGGTCAGAGCGGCCGGATCGATCCCCTCTCGCACCACGTCGATGGCCTGGTAGCAGGCCGCGCCGAGCACGGTGGGGATCATCAGCAGGAAGGCGAACCTTACCGCGAACTCCCGTTCCAGCCCGAGCAGTATTCCCGTGATGATGCACGCGCCAGAGCGCGAGATGCCGGGCAGGATAGCGATGCCCTGTCCAATGCCGATCCCCGCGGCCTGGCCCAGCGTGCTATCGCTCTGCTGGGACCCTACGCCAGCCTCACGCCGGCGCTCAATGCGATCGGTCACGATGAGCATGGTCCCAGTGATCAACATGCAGCTCGCAGCGAGCATCGGCATGGTGACCATGCTCTCGGTGAAATCGTCCAGCGCCAGGGCGATGGCAACCGTGGGAAGGATCGCTATGGCCAGAAGCCCGGCAAGCCGCGCCCACTGGTCTTCACGGAATACCCTGCGCCCCTCGCCTGAGAGAAGGCCTTTGACCATTCTCCCTAGGCCTTTCAATGCCCTCCCTACGTCCTTGGCATAGAAGACTATGGCCGCAACGAGGGTCCCCAGGTGCACGGCCACGTCGAAGAAAAGGGATGGGCTCTCCTGCCCGATGAGCGCGGGGAATAGCGCCAGGTGACCGGTGCTGGAAACAGGGATGAACTCGGTCAGGCCCTGCAGTAGGCCGAGGGCGACGACCTGTAGCCAACTCAAGATGGACTCACCGCTGCTGACTGAAGTGGCAACCGCCAGAATGTAACACACGCCCCCCCGGGCCGCAACCGCCAAGGGCACGGGTCCGAGGGAGCTGAACCCGTTGATGACCTATCTTGGCACTTCGGCGATCCCATGGGCGGGGATCTCGACGCCTCGCAGGGTCACCGGCGCATCAGTGGTGTTGAGCACGAGGTACTCCTCAGTTGTCTCCGTCCAGAAGATCCCATCGCGGCCTCCATCAGGCCAGCCATAGGAGGATCCCTTGGGGCCGAGTTGGCCGTCGAGCACAGCCAGCATGGCTAACCCTATAGTGTCAGAGGCATCGCCGGCGGCCGGCGGCAGCAGGATGGTCGCCCCTTCGCCGAGGGGCCGCACACACCGCTCGCGCACGAGGTCCAAGTCGAGGCTGGCGCGCACGAAGGGAGGCTCAATAGGGAGGTCCTCGCACCCTTCGGAGCAGAGCTCGACCCAGCGTACCGCCGCCCCCAGGGAGCGGCCGTCGTTCATGCCGTGCTCCAGGGGCACCCAAGTGGTGACATCCAGCCGTATCTCAGCGATCTGGCGTCCCTCGAGGGCAGCCTGTGGCACCTCGAAACGGTAGAGGTGGCTGCCCGAGCGGTCGAGCCGGCCAATCTCATGGCCGTTGACGAGCACTCGATTGGCGCCGTCGGCATTGTGCTCGGACATGTTGACGTCCAGGATGAGCACGGCATTCGCGCTCGCGTCGATGGGCAGCAGAACGGAGGCGTCCGCCCCGCTCCAGCGCTTGGTGGCGCCCTGCACAGCCGGCCACTCCGGCCCGGTCTCGCGGCTATGCCACGTGCCGGCGAGGTTCCCCAGGTCCGACGGGGAGCCGACGTCTATGGCTACCCGCCTCGGCAGCTCGCCCACCGGGTGGTAGCGGATCACATCCAGATCGGCGGGCAGCTCGGCGAAGAGGCCCGTGGCGACCTCTCCCTCTGGGGTGCTGAGCAGCGATCCCTCTCGGGGCGCCACGGCTACGAGCACGCCACCGGACGCCACCCACGCCCGCATGGCCTCCACCTCGCGCTCTTCGGCGTGAGCCGCCTCGACGAGTCCTACGACCTTGACATCGGGCAGTCTCTGGGAGTCGAGGGTAAGGGCATCGAGCAATTCGAAGTCCACATAGTCCCGGATGCTCGCCGCTATGTTGTAGAAGCTGCCGACGCGGCTGTCATCGAGCGCCCAGGTCGTCTTGGGCACATACAGGCCCGCGCGGACGACGGGGCGCCGAGACTGGAGGTGCGGAGCGAAGGTTCGGTAGTTCCGGACGGACTCGGCTAGCCCCAGCACGTTGGGGCTGTAGTAGTGGAGCTGCCGGGCGCCGGACGCGGTGGCGTTGTAGATCCGGGCGACCACGCCCTGGGGGTCGACCGAGCTCGCCGGTTCGAAGCCGCAGAAGGTGTCGAAGGCACGTGTCGCCGTGGAGACCTCCCGCGTGATGACGTAGTTGAAGGCGTAGTTGCTTCCCTCGTTCGTGATGCGGATTCCGGCGCCATAGGGGGCGATCCGCGCCGCTTGGGCGGTGAAATCAGCGCCGAGTTGCGGGTTCTCATCTCCGCCGGTGCAGAGGTATATGGGCGTGTCGGGGAAGTGCTTGCGGGTCAGCTCAACCCACAGGACGGACCAGTCGGTCATGGCGTCGAGATACCAGTTCGTGAAGTCCACCCGGGCGCGTGGCGAGGGGGCATCGGCGGGAAGGAACGTTGTGACCTCATCGAAGTCGCTGTACCCCGTGCTCCAGGCGTCGTTGAGGGTCTCGATGTCCCCATAGCGCTCGGTCATCGCGGCCCGGAAGTCGGCAATGGCGTACTCGTCACCTGCCCAGTAACCCATGTGGTTGTGATACGGACCGGGGATGTCGGCGGTCCAGCCGTCCTCGGGTCCGGCGGGGTAGATGGACTCGCCGTAGATGCCCGTCACGCCGAGAAGCACCGATTCGATGACCCCGCGGTCCCGGTACCGCTCGGCGAAGGCGCCAAGGTAGCGGTCGACCCAGTGCGGCAACTCCGGGTTCCAGAGCGACTCGACCTTCGAGGGTTGGCCATGCTCGAGGCACACGTACGGGTGGGCCATGTCGGACTCACGGAACCACTTCGGGTTGGCGTAGGCCGGACCGGCGATGAGGAAGGGCACCCACTTGAGACCACTCGCTTCCAGCACCTCGACCTGCTGATCCCACTGGCTCCAATCCCATTCGCCCTCGCCGTCGTCCTCGGCCGTCTGCCATGTGACGTAGGACTCGACGCTTGTCACTCCCAGGGCCCGATAGAGTAAGGCCTGGCCGGGGCCCGCGTCGTTGCCGAAGGTCAGCTCCATGCCCTCGCCGATCTGCGTCTGCAGCTCCTCGAACCTCGACGGGTCGGAGCCGCCCTGTACATAGTCGGCGGGCTCTGCGGAGAGGACCTCGATACGGCGCACCGCCACATCCGAGGCCACGAAGCGGAAGTCGGTGCCGTGGTTCTCCCTGTTGCTCACGGCGGCGTCGGGAAGGTGCACGGTGGCGGACAGCCACTGCCCTGAGCCCATCATGATGATGGTATCCATAGCGCGACTGTAGGCCGAGCCGTCGGCACGGTCGTAGTCGAAGTGGATGAGGCCGAGGTGCGAGTCGTAGAACTCCACGCGCACCCACAGGTCGAGGGGCTGCGCCGGGAGCCGCTCGTGGTCTACATCCACATAGAGGTAGCCCGAGTCGGGCGCGATGCGCATACACGGGCTGCCGGCTACCTCGTCAGCCAGTAGCGTACCGTCTCCCGCGCTAGGCACGCGTAGACCGTGAGACGCGCCCTCGGCGGCCAGGTCGATCCACAGCACGTCTCCTGGCTGACTGATCGTGGTCAAGAGCGAGAGAAGCAGTGCCACGGTGAGCACCTCCATGTGCCCGACCACTTCCCTTACCCAACCGCGGATACCTACCCCCGGCAGGCAGGCAAGGCCGTAGTCGGGGGAATGGAGAACATCGTCCCGCATCCTGTCGAGGAGGCCGCTGCATGACCCGAATCGGCGACCCGCGCATTCTGCTCGTCATCCTCACACTGGGGGTATCCACCGCCATGGCCCAACCGCATGTGCGTGACCACATCCTGCCCAGGTCGGAGTGTTTCTTCGGCCTACACTTCGATCTGCATCCGGGGGCGACCGACACAGTGCTCGGGAAGGAGACCAGCCCGGAGAACGTCCGCGCGCTCCTGCGGCGTGTGGACCCAGACTATGTGCAGTACGACTGCAAGGGGCACGCCGGCTACACGGGGTACCCCACGGACGTGGGGTGGACATCGCCGGGGATAGTGCAGGATGCCCTCCGCGTCTGGCGGGACGTGACGCGGGAGTTCAACACAGGGCTTTTCATCCATTACTCCGGGGTGTGGGACACGGTGGCGCTCGAGCATCATCCCGAGTGGTCGGTGGTGAACGCCGATGGTAGCCGAGACGCGAACAGTGTCAGTGTCTTCGGCCCCTACGTGGACGAGCTGCTCATCCCCCAAGTGAAGGAGGTCATCGACCGGTACGGGATCGATGGCATATGGGCCGATGGGGAGTGCTGGGCCGCGAAACTGGACTGGTGTGAGGAGGCACAGCGGCGTTTCACCGAGGAGACCGGTATCGTCGAGGTTCCTCATCAGCCGGGCGACCCTTACTGGCTTGAGTGGAAGGAGTTCCACCGGCGCGCTTACGAGCGCTATCTGGACCACTGGGTACGAGCGCTGCACGAGCACAAGCCCGGCTTTCAGATCACCTCCAACTGGATGTACACGACCTTCGCGCCGACGCCCATGAAGGTGGGGCTGGACTACCTCTCGGGCGACTACTCCCCCACCCTCTCAGTCGATCGGGCCCGGGTGGAGGCCCGCTACCTCGCGAGCACCGGCATGCCATGGGATCTCATGGCATGGGGTTTCAACTGGACGGACGGCACCGGGCACAATCTGAAGACCCCCGAGCACCTCATGCAGGAGGCTGGGGTCGTGCTCATGCAGGGCGGCGGGTTCCAGATCTACAACCAGCCGGTGCGAACCGGCCATATCGCGCCCTTCATGATCGAGACACTAGGGCAGGTAGCGGACTTCTGTCGCGCGAGGCAGGCCGTCAGCTTCAAGAGCGCGACGGTGCCGCAGGTGGCGGTTCTGCTCTCCCATGAGTCGTGGAAGGAGAACTGCGACGGCGTCTTCGTGTCGAGCTACATCGAGGCGGTGGAGGGCATCCTGCATGCCCTCCTGGAGTCACACTACTCCGTAGACGTCCTGGCGGAGCACCAGCTCCAGCCTCGGCTCAGCGAGTTCCCCTTGGTCGTCATACCCGACGCCCACGTGCTGCCTGATGGGTTCCGAGACGCCTTAGTGGAGTACGTTCGCGCGGGCGGAAGCCTGCTCGTGATCCACCGAACAGCGCGGCTGTTCGAGGAGGAGCTCGGGATCGCTCTGGGCGAGGAGCACCACAGCGCCGGCGAACTGGCCATCGGCGACGGCTTCCTGAGCATCAGAGGGCCCTGGCTGAAGGCGGAACTCCGAGGCGCAACGGGGATCGCGTCCTGGTATCCCGACCGAGTGCTGCGACCGGAGGACGCCCAGTGGGCCGCCACGGTCGCCGAACTGGGCGCAGGGAGGATCGCGGGCATCTACGGGCGCATCGACGTGACCAACTACCACACGCACCATCCCCTTATCCGACGGTTCATCGGTGAGGTGTGCGAGTCCCTGTTCCCCGACCCGGCGGTGCGGCTCGATGGACCGCCTACAGTAGACCTAGCCCTGCGCACCACGGAGGGTGGCAAGCTCTCCGTGCACCTGCTGAACACCTTGGGGCTTCCGCTGGGGAACCGGATGGTGACGGGCTACATCCCCCCGACGGGTGATCTGACGCTGTGGGTCAGAGCGCCGGAGGCCCCTGGGAGGGTCGTCCTGCAGCCCTCGGGCCAAGCGCTGAACTGGCGGTGGGACCCGGCGGCAAGCGTCTGCACCATCCAGGTGCCATCGGTGGAACTTCATGAAGTGGTTGTGTTGGAGTAGGCGGCCCCCAGAGCGCAGGGGCCGCCTCCCGATGATCTAGCGAGCCGGGCGAACGAGGACACGCAGGCGCTTGTAGTTGTACCTCGCGGCATTGGCGGCGAAGGTCCAGTCGGGATTCTCGCCCGTGCCATTGCCGATACCGATGTCGGCGCTTCCACCGGCTTTGGGGTTGTTGACCGAGAACACGGTCTGGCCCGCAGTATGGTTGTGGACCTGTAGGCAGCCGTAGCCGTCGTATGGGTCAATGTACTCGTCGCCGAAGTCCCACAGCGTATCGCTCGCGTTGGGCACGCCCGCAGCGTTCGTGGGACCGTAGTTGTGGGGCCAGATCTCAATGTTGCCCCCCGCGAGGTTCTCGCCCTGGACGATGCCCTCGACGTTGGAGATGACCGTCATGTTCGCCACGTTCTGCTGAAAGACCGCGCCACTGGCGGCCGTGGGGATCCCGAGCTTGGTCGCGTCGTTCGTGAACGCGTCCATGGATACGTAGACGAACTGGGGCGCGCCATCGCCACGGAGTTCCAGGATGTAGGCCACCCGATCGAACTCGCCCGCGAGCATGGCGGCGTCCACCTCGTACTGCGGCCTCGGCCCCAGTTTGCTCAGATCGATGTCGTAGATCACACGGTAGTCGGACGCCTCGGGTACCCGCAGGCCCAGGAAGTCGACGTTCGCGAGTTCGCCGGCTCGGAAGGGCCTCGCGGGCAGACCTTCCGCGTTCCGAAGGTTCGGCTCGGCGAGCTTGTGCCAGGCGAAGCGGACCGCCGTGGGCGACCTGACGCCGTCGGCCGACACAACAACGGTATCCCCGTCGATGGTCGCCTCGGCCGCAACGAAGCCCGTCTCACCGCTTCCGATCTCGAACCAGTTCAGAGGCTGGCCGTCGCGCGATTCCAGGCCGCTGCCCACATTGTCGAACCTGACGCGGATGGTGTTGCCCTCGACAGCCATGGAACGGTAAGTGGGTCCCTCGGCCACCTGCTCAGTCCAGCCGTAGGTGTCGCGAAGGGCTAGAAGAGCGAGCCGCAGTCCGACATCCTGCTTGTTCTTGGGGTGGATGTCGTCGAGTTCGCTGATGTCGTTCACGACGGCCATGCCGGTATCGGGGATCGCCAGGGCCGCGGTCTGCGCCTCCCAGAAGATGGGTATGATGTTCGGATCCTCGTCGCCGTACATGAACGGCGCGATCTGAACATAGTAGAAGGGCAGCCTGTCCTGGCCCCAGACCTCTCGCCAGCCCTCGACCAGGGCGCGGGTCTTGTCCGCGTAGAGCATGCCCTCGCCGTGGTTCGACTCGCCTTGGTACCAGATGGCGCCGCGCAGGGCGTAGGGCGCCAGCGGGGCGATCATCCCGTTGTAGAGGCCTGTGGGCGTACCCGAGCCGTCGAGCGGCCGGAGGCCGTCCGGGTAGGCCGGCGCCGGCGTTGGCTGCTCGTTCTGAGCCAAAGCGCGCTCCGCCTGGGTGATCCAGGCCCTCAAGGCGTCCAAATAGGCGCCCAAAGCCTGCTTGTGCTCCTCGGAGGAGGCGTCGGCTAGGCGGACCCGAGCACTGATGTCCTGGAGCGAGTCCACCCGCGCGAAACCGACCGGTGGAGTCCAAGGCTCTATGAGGGTGCCGCCCCATGACGAGTTGATGAGTCCGATGGGGACCCGCAACTCCCGATGGAGTTGCCGCCCGAAGAAGTACCCTACGGCCGTGAAGGCTCCTACCGTGTCGCTGCTCGTGACGACCCACTGGCCATCGAAGTCCTTGGCGGGGGCGCCGGCGGGCACCTTCGGCACCTGGATCTGGCGGATCCGGGGGTAGCGATTGGCCTCGGTGGCTACCGTGTCATAGCCAGCGGACGCGGCCACCGGCCACTCCATGTTCGACTGGCCAGAGCACAGCCAGACCTCGCCGACCAGCACGTCCTCGAAGATGATGCGGTTCGACCCAGAAACCGTCAGGGTCAAGGGCCCACCCGCGGACTGCGCGGGGAGGTCCACGCGCCACTCGCCATCGGCGTTCGCCGTCGTGGTGGCAGGTTGGACGCCCTCGAGAGTGACCGTGACCCTCTCGCCGGGATCGGCCCAGCCCCACACGGGCAGCCGCATATCGCGCTGAAGTACCATGTGATCCCCGAAGATGCTGGGGAGTGAAACGTCGGCCATGGCAGATGCCCCGAGCGTGAGCGTCAGCATGGCAAGAGCCGTGAATCGTGTCCGCGACATAAGAGCATGCACCTCCTGGGCAGTTGAGGGCGATGTGCTGAGTCCTTAGTTCCCCCTTCGACTGAAGTACCCTGCGAGGGAGCTGGAGGGCTCGAGTACCGCCCTCCCGAACCCCGCAGGCGAACGAGCGCCGGACGCGGAGGGATTGCTATGGTTGGATCGCTGAGTCGCCGCCAGTTCCTGGGCGCCGCTATTGGAGCTCTGGGAGCGTCCGCGATGGCGAACCGTGCGAAGGGGGCGGGTGCCCGCCCCAATGTGCTGCTGATCCTGGCTGATGACATGGGGTTCTCGGATGCCGGATGCTACGGCGGCGAGATCGACACCCCGAACCTGGACCGACTCGCTCGTGGGGGCTTGCGGTACACCCAGCACTACTCCACGGGCCGGTGTTGGCCCAGCCGTGCCGCCATCCTGACGGGGTACTACGCCCAGCAGATACGCCGGGACGCCGTGCGCGATCTTGGGCTGGGGAGCCGCCAACTGTGGGCTCCGCTCGTGTCGGAGCGGCTCAGGGAGGGGGGATACCGCTGCTACCACCACGGCAAGTGGCACATTGACGGCGCCCCCCTGGGGAACGGCTTCGAGCGTTCCTACCAGTTGGAGGACCACAACCGCTTCTTCGCCCCCCAGGACCATCTTCTCGACGGCGAGCCGCTGCCGACGCCCGATCCCGACAGCGGCTTCTACGTTGCAACGGCGATGGCTGACCACTGCATCGAGTGTCTGGAGGACCACCAGTGGCAGCATAGGGGCCAGCCCTTCTTCTCGTACTTGGCGTTCACGTCGCCCCATTTCCCGCTTCACGCTTTCCAGGAGGACATCGAGCGCTATCGCGAGCGCTACAGCGTGGGCTGGGATCAGGTCCGCCGCGATCGCTGGCTGCGGATGCGCGAGATGGGGATCCTCGACGCTGACCTGTCCGAGCGCGAGTATGGGACTATCCCCGATTGGAACCTCTCGGAGACGGAGCTGCTCCAGCAGATTGGGCCTGGTGAGGTAGGTCGGGCCGTGCCTTGGTACAGCCTTAGCGCGGAGCAGAAGGAGTTCCAGGCGACGAAGATGGCGATCCATGCTGCCATGATTGACCGGATGGATAGGGAGATCGGACGGGTACTGGATCGGCTCGAAGCGATGGGGGTGATGGACGATACCCTCATCCTGTTCGCGTCGGACAACGGCGCGAGCGCCGAGCAGATCATCCGAGGGGACGGTCACGATCCCGGCGCTCCGCCGGGGTCGGGGGCATCGTTCCTCTGCCTGGGCCCTGGCTGGTCGACGGCGGCGAATGCCCCTCTACGGCTGCACAAGTCCTGGGTGCATGAAGGCGGGATCTCCTCTCCCCTCATCGTCCACTGGCCCCGGGGCATCGGTGGTCGGGGCGAGCTTCGTCGGGGCGTGGGTCACTTCGTGGATCTGCCGCGGACCTTCTGCGACCTGGCCGACGTGCCATGGAGCCACGAATGGGCTGGCGCCCAGGGCCCGCCCACGCCCGGCGCCAGCCTCGCCCACACCTTCGCCGCCGACCTGCCCATCGAGCATGAGTCGCTCTGGTGGCACCACAGCGGGCACCGAGCCCTTCGCGCCGGTGACTGGAAGGCGGTGGCTCGAGCGGGCGAACCGTGGGAGTTGTACAACCTGGAGGCGGACCGGACGGAGACGCGGAACCTGGTGGACTTGTACCCGGAGCGGGTGCGGGAGCTGGCTGTGCTCTGGGAGACGGAGGCCGACGCGTACCACGAGATGGCCAAGCCTGACTAGGGCCAGTCGGCGAGACGGGAAGAGGACTTATGGCAAGGATAACAAGCTCGACTGCAAAGGCACTATTCGTGATCGCGCTCATGCTAGCACTGACGACAACGGCGGTCGCGGGCGACCTCGACGCGCTGGCTCGGCCGCACGAGGGTCGCAGTATGCGAGCCACCTCGACGGCCGTAGGGCCGGATGGGCACTACGCGCACTCGAACGGGGACAACTCGAATGTGGCGCCCGGTCAGACCAAGGTAGTGCTGGATGCGGAAGGACCCGGCATGGTCACCCACATTTGGTTCACCTTCCTGGGTCCGGAGAAGCATCCGTGGGCGCCGAACGGCTCGGCGAACCACCAGGAGATGTTGCTGCGGATCTACTACGACGGCAACGAGCGGCCGGGGGTCGAGGCCCCTCTGGGCGACTTTTTCGCCAACTCCTTCGGCAAGCGCTCCGAGGTCATCAGCGTGCCCGTGGTGGTTGAGGATGCGGACTCCTACAACTGCTTCTGGCGGATGCCCTTCCGGGAGTCATGTCGCATCGAGATCGTGAACGAGAGTGAGCGGAACATCAGCCTGCTCTACTACAACATCGACTGGATCAAGCTCGACCAGTTGGACGAGGACACGCCTTACTTCTACGCTCAGTACCGCCAGGAGTACCCCGTCGAGCAGGGCAAGGACTACCTGATCCTCGAGACCGAGGGCAAAGGGCACTATGTGGGCACCGTCTTGTCGGTGCGGACACGAAGCCCAGCGTGGTTCGGCGAGGGCGACGAGAAGGTCTACATCGATGGCGAGGAGCGTGCCTCGATCTGGGGCACCGGCACCGAGGACTACTTCCTGTCGGCCTGGGGACTGAGGACAACCAGCACACCGTACTTCGGCACGCCGTACTTCGATCAGTGGGGCATCGTGGGCGGGCACACGAGCGCCTATAGGTGGCACATCCACGACCCGATCGTGTTCCAGGAGTCCATTCGGTTCACCATCGAGCATATGGGCTGGATCAGTCCCGATGAGAACCCTGACTACGAGAGCCATAGTTGGAACGAACGCCAGGATGACTTCTCCAGCGTGGCCTTCTGGTACCAGACGGGCCAACCCACCTTCGAGGCCCGGGCTCCCCACGCCAGCGAGCGGACCTTGCCGAACCTCGACACGATCGTGATGGCCCGGGATTTCACGGACAGCCAGTACCACGGCGATCACCCGACGGTCATTCAGGAGAACCTCAGTTTCTACCCCGACGGGCAGCTCTTCTTCCGCCCTGACTCAACCGAGGATGCGTGGGTGGAGATCCCCTTCACCGTGGAGGAGCGGGAGCCGGTTCGTCTGCTCATCAAGGGGACGCGAGCGCCCGACTATGGCATCTACCGCGCGTCTCTCAATGGCATCCCCGTGGGCGGCACCCTCGACATGTATGACGAGGACGTTTCCGAGTGGGAGTGGCACCTTCTGGACTTCTGGCCCGACCCCGGGGAGTACACCTTGCGCCTTGAGTGCACAGGCAAGCGAGACGTCTCGACGGGCTACTTCCTGGGCGTGGAGTCGGTCCGGCTGCGTGAGCGGCGGCCGAGGGTCAAGGAGTGGGCGCACGACGCGGATAAGGACTGGCGTGAGTCGCCCGTCCTCTACAACTAGACCTCTAGGAGCGGCCCATGGCGGATCACGTCCTGGCCCTCGACCAGGGAACCACAAGCTCCCGAGCCATCGTTTTCGATGGCTCGGGAGCGATCGTTTCGGTAGCACAGCGCGAGACGCGCCAGATCTGCCCCCAGCCTGGCTGGGTGGAGCAGGATCCCGAGGAGATCTGGGAGACGCAGATCGAGACGGCGCGCCTGGCTCTCTCGAAAGCTGGGCTCACGGCGCGTGACGTCGCCTGCATAGGGATCGCTAACCAGCGCGAGACCACCCTCTGTTGGGATCGGCGCACGGGGGAGCCTCTGGGCAACGCCATCGTGTGGCAGTGCCGGCGAACGGCTCCGGCCTGCGATGATCTGCGCGCCCGCGGGCTGGCCGAGGTCATCCAGGCCAAGACGGGCCTCGTGGTGGATGCCTACTTCTCGGCCACGAAGCTAGCGTGGATTCTCGACCACAGCCCCGACGCGAGAAGGCGAGCGGCCAGGGGTGAGCTTGCTTTCGGCACCGTGGACACGTGGCTTCTCTGGCGGCTCACAGGCGGCGGTGTCCACGCGACCGACGTAACGAACGCATCGCGCACGATGCTCTTCGACATCCACCGCACACGGTGGGACGAAGAGCTGCTGGCGGAGCTCGCTATCCCACCCGAGGCTCTGCCTGCCGTACGACCGTCGAGCGGGGCGTTCGGTGAGACCGGCAAGGACCTGCTGGGTGCGGCCGTGCCCATCGCAGGCGTCGCCGGCGACCAGCAGGCAGCCCTCTTTGGGCAGTGCTGTCAGCGCGAGGGCATGGCGAAGAACACCTACGGCACCGGGTGCTTCCTGCTCATGAATACGGGGAAGCGGCCCGCGGCCTCTCGGAACGGCCTTCTGACCACTATCGCGTGGGATCTGGGCAGTGGCGTCGAGTACGCCATCGAGGGCAGCGTGTTCGTGGGAGGAGCAGTCATCCAGTGGCTGCGTGATGAGCTTGGCCTGCTCCGCGCCGCTGATGAGTCGGAGGATCTGGCGCGGAGTGTGCCCGATACGGGCGGCGTCTACGTGGTGCCGGCCTTCGTGGGCCTGGGAGCCCCGTACTGGGACCAGTCCGCGCGGGGGGCCATCCTGGGCCTAACGCGGGGCGTCGGGTGCTGTCACATCGTTCGCGCCGCGCTCGAGTCGATCGCGTACCAGTCGGCGGATGTGCTCGCGGCCATGAACCGTGACGCAGCCAGCCCCCTGCGCGAGTTGCGGGTCGATGGAGGCGCCTGCGCCAATGACTTTCTGCTGCAGTTCCAGGCGGACATCGTGGGGGTGCCGGTAGTACGGCCGCCAGTGATCGAGACCACCGCTCTTGGCGTGGCGTACCTTGCTGGGTTGGCTACCGGCGTGTGGGCGAGCCCCGACGACCTCCCGTCCCGTCGGCTTGTCGACCGGCGCTTCGAGCCCTCGATGACCGACGAGGAGCGCGAACGGCGGATGTCCGGGTGGCGGCAGGCCGTGGAACGAGTGCGCAGCAGACCCTAGTCCACTTGTCGCTGCAGGTGCGCGGGTGACTCCGCGGAAGTCAACACGTGTACATAACCGGGCCTCCGGCCCGACTGGCTTAGGGCCCCGGACGTAAGGTGGTGCAGGCATGGCTGCTCGCCGGTCAGTGTGGCTATTCGCGATGTTCGGGCTTGCTCTATGCGTCCTGGCGGGGATGGGCTGCGTGGGATTGGGGCCGGGGGGCCCCTCTGGCATCAAGGTGCGTCTCGTTCTGGCTCAGTCCACCGTAGAGGTGGGCACTCCAAGTGCGGCGACGGCGACGGTGACCATCGACGGTCTGCCCAGCGGGGGGCGCACCGTCAGCTTCTCCTCCTCCAACCCCCTCGTCGCTACGGTGACGGCGAAGGCCGTGACGAACGCGTCGGGCATCGCAACCGCGCCCCTGGTGGCTCTGACGGCAGGCACGACCACGATCACGGCGAGCTACGGTGGGGATTCCGACGATGCCGTCCTGACGGTCGTCCCCGCGGGCTAATCCACAGCGGCGGGGCTCGTGTTCATTATCACTCCGTGGGACAGGACTGGCTCGACCAGTACAACGCGGACCACCCCGGCCGCGACAATGTGGCGGTCTTCGATGTGTTCGACGTGCTGGCCTACCCCGATGACGGCGGTGAGACCGCCAACACTCGCCGCAAGACCTACCGCGCGAATGAGGGGGACTCCCACCCCAACGTCGCCGGGACCGTTGCGCTGACCCATGCCTTCGCGACTGGCGCCGGGAACTTGCTCGATGCGGCGTGGGCCGCTTTCAGCGACTGAGAGCATGGCGCTTGGGGCCTTCCGCGGCATCGGGTGTCGCGGAAGGCAACATTGGCCCCACGTGCGAACTAGGGGTCGTCGATTCCACCCCTCTTGGAGGCTCCAATGGCCGACGTGCGCGCGTCCTTGGTTCTGTGCTATGGGTTGGTTCAGGTGGCAGGCTACGCGGTGGCCCAGGATGAGCCCGTGAGGGTCGCCTGCGTCGGCGACAGCATCACCTTCGGGGCGGGGGTGGAGCCACGGGAGCGTTCCTGTTACCCCGCCGTGCTGGGCGCGTTCCTCGGCGAGGGATATGAGGTGCGCAACTTCGGGGTGAGCGGCGCGACGCTCCTTTCCGCCGGCGATCTGCCCTATGTGGAGCAGGACGCGTTCCGGCAGGCCCTCGACTTCAGCCCGCACGTAGTCGTGATCTGCCTGGGGACGAACGACACCAAGCCCTGGAACTGGGAGCATCGGGAGCGGTTCGCTAGCGATTACCGCGCGCTCATCGACTCCTTCGCCGCACTCTCCACTGCTCCGCGCATCATCGCGTGCCTCCCCGTGCCCGCCTTCGGGGAGGCCTATGGGATTACCGGTGAGCGGGTGGAGATGGAAGTGCTGCCCCTGGTGCGGCAGGTGGCCTATGAGGCGGGAGTGGAGCTGGTCGATCTTCACACTCCCCTTCGGCGCCATCCCGAGCACTTCCCCGACGGTGTGCATCCCAATGCCTTTGGCGCCGAGGCGATGGCACGGCGTGTGTTCGAGGTCGTCGAGTTCGCCCCGGACGCGCGGGTAGTCGAGTTGCCGGCCGAGGCCGTGGTCGTCGGCACGCAGAGCTTCCGGGGGTACGAGCAGGTGGACTTCACCTTGGAGGGCCGGGAGTGCCATCTGGTGCGTCCGCGCCGGGCGGCCCAGGGGCAGCCGTGGCTCTGGAGGGCCCGGTTCTTCGGATGGGAGCCCCAGGCCGACACCTATCTGCTCGAGCGGGGCTTCCACATCGCCTACTGCGATGTGGCCGGGCTCTACGGCTCCCCGCCCGCGGTGGAGATCTGGGACCGCTTCTACGAGTTCACGCAGAGCATCGGGCTCCACCCTAAGCCTATTCTGGCGGGCGTGAGTCGGGGCGGACTGATCGTCTATAACTGGGCGGCGAAGCACCCGGAGCGGGTAGCCGCCATCTACTGCTACGCGCCGGTCCTGGACATGCGGAGCTGGCCGCTGGGCCTAGGGGCTGGCCCCGGCAACCCCGTGGATCTGCAGCCATGCCTGCAGGCCTATGGCCTTACGGAGCCGCCGGGACCCGATTTCCCCCTGACGCCCCTCAACTTGCTTGCGCCGATCGCCGAGGCGGACATCCCGATCGTTCACTACGTGGGTCTGGCAGACACCGACGTGCCCGTCGCGGAGAACACCGCGATCGCGGCAGCCCGTTACGCCGAACTGGGCCGCCACCTGGAGGTCATCGGCGTCGAGGGGATGGGGCACCATCCGGCGACGTACGGGACCGACGACCCCACGCCCGTGGTGGACTTCCTGATGCGGGCCCTCGGCCGAAAGCCCAACTACGCGGCCCTCCCAGCGCCGAGCGTGGAGTTCCGAGGGGAGCTAGCGGGCTGGGGCGGTGGCGCCTGGTGGGACCAGTTCGAGGCGATCAACGAACTGGCCCGTGCGCAAGGGCCCAACATCGACCTCCTGTTCCTGGGCGACTCGATCACCCAAGGCTGGACTGGGCCCGAGACGCGAGTCGCTGTCACGGGCGGCGACCGGCTCTTCGATCGCCTCTACGCGCGCTACCGAGCGGCCGGCTTCGGCATCAGCGGTGACCGGACGCAGACGGTGCTGTACCGGGTGCTCAATGGGAACCTGAGCGGGCTCTCGCCTCGGGTCATCGTGGTCATGATAGGGGCGAACAACCTGGGCCCCGATGGGAGCACGGGAGACGAGATCGCGGACGGGACCGAGGCCATCCTCGCGGCCATCCAGCGTCAATGCCCGGACTCCCGAGTCCTGCTGCTCGGGTGCTTCCCGCGCGGCCATGAGCCCGGTACGCCCATGCGAGCGGCCATTGACCGGCTTCACGAGCGTCTGGCCGCGGTGGCCGATGGGGACCGGATCTACCACATGGACATACGCCATCGCTTCCTGACCGCCGATGGCAGGGCGGATCTGGTCACCATGGCCGATGACGCGGTTCATCTGAGACCCGCGGGGTACGAAGCCTGGGCCGAGGAGATGGCGCCGCTGCTAGAGGAGCTGATGGCCGACTAACCCGCCTTATTCATGAGAGTGTTTAGAGGTTGTTGCATGGGAGTGGGTAGTTCGCCTCGTATCAAGGGCTATGCGCCCAGGCAGGCCCACAACCATCGGCGGGTTGCAGAACCCACCGATGGCTACCTGGTCTCACTCCCC